>Ga0058701_10004141_pt1 | contig 11700 bp, 3 predicted proteins | sample AgamicOrMae_FD_97039 | JGI IMG/M metagenome (GOLD analysis project Ga0058701, IMG submission 97039) | Agave microbial communities from Guanajuato, Mexico - Or.Ma.e | ecosystem: Host-associated > Plants > Phyllosphere > Phylloplane/Leaf | place: Guanajuato, Mexico | collected 2012-06-04 | reverse complement strand
GTTAACATAGGCAACACTGGTACCACAAGCGGCTCAGGCGATACTCGGGCTTACGCAGAGCCGGTACTGTACTTCCGTTTCTGATAGAAAAACGACCGAATTGTACTTTTTTTCCATTTGATTTGCTTAAAACGTTTGATTTCTTGTTTGTCGTACTTTGATCGTTTATTTTTGAATAAATAATATCAAAGTAAAAGGGGGCCCTTTTATTCATATGTTAGACTACTCTCCGACCAAAACACAGAAACTACTCGGCAATCCGGACAAATCCGCTAATCCGACAGCCTCTTCTCCCGCTTGTGCCGGATTAGCGGGAGAGCACTGTATTCGCACAGTAATTTAAGGTTTTCTTATCGGCCAGCAACCAATTTCTGTTTTGGTCGCTGACTCGTTCTCCAAATAACGCCGAGTTTTCGTGTGAATTGCAAGCAAGTGTCCAAATTTGAACCAAAAACCCCGTCTGATTTCATCATTGAATCTGTTGATGTGGTCTGAAACCAGTCATTCATTCAAGTTTTTTGTATTCCCACGAAACATACCGTTGGGCGACGACGGCCGACGGCGGCCGAAGAGGCCCGACCTCTTTCACCCGCCCAGCATCGCTTGTTCAACACTCATTCAACTCACCGATGATAGAGTACCCGCCTCGCATTCATTCATAAAGGGTACTGGCGTGAGTAACCCCTTCCCCTCATGAGAGGAATTCCAATCACTATGTTACCCTGTTAATTAAAAAGGTCGTCGTATATAATACCTCTTTGTGTTCCACCCTGACCCAACTTTTTACCGTGGAATGAGGATTAGCGATGTCCGATTTTAGTCGCAACAAGGTTGTGTGCAAAGTCGATTTGACCAAAATTTGCAAGAGAATCTTTGTCCGATAAACCCACTTATACAACTTATGGGTGCCTGTTTTGGTACCTGTCTCCCTTCTATAAAACCAGCCGGATAGTGAGTATCGATCAATTAAGTGCGCGTACGATTGTGACTATTGGATATTGTAACATTGAACGGTTTTGACGTTGAAGAAGAACAAATAGGCGTTATGCTGCATACGAAAAACGCACGATATTGCGTCAAGTGGGACGATGTTTTTATTTTGTCTGAGGCTTCTACCACCCGACATTTATGTTTGCTTCAGTTCCTTGGGCTAGGTTAAGTTGTGCCTCGCTCCATTATTACTCCTCTCCGCTTGGTGACGAGAGGCAGAACACCGGAAGTAGAAAATAGAACCTTTGAAATTTACAGTGTAGAGTACGCCTCGCTTTCATTCATAAAGGGCAGTCGGTACTCCGGGTACCCCTCCCCTCGGCATTCCAATCACTCCAGCTTATGTTAGAGTTAGCCTGTGGCGATGGTGTGCTGGACCGGAAGAGGGTCAGCGCCACCTTCTTTTCGTCGAAAACGATCCGGGAACGCGTCGAAAGGCGGCGAGGCAATTTTCCTTGTCTTTATGCCTCGGCGTAATGCGAGTCGAAATTATGGTTTGTTGACTTTTGGTGCTCAGCTCGGTGGGTGATCGAACTATTAGACATGATTCCCCTGGCCGTGATTCTCGTGGGTGGAGGGAAAAGGATGCTTTTTAATTAGGTACTTGAGAAACTAACTGTATAAGCTTGTTTCTATTAGAAGAAATCATTTTTGGGAGTATTGGTCAACGTAAAAATTAAAACCAGTCGTGTTTTTTTTTTCTTTTTTCCCCTGATGTTTCACGCTTGAAAATTACCAATTATATCGCGTTAGTAATTTCACTCTTTGTTAGCAAGAACCAGTTGAAGGTCACTGGTTATCCAATGACCCAGGTGGCACTTGAAAATTTAGTGGAATCCCACGGGAAATTCAGTGACAATCCACTGGAAACCAGTGAAAATGTACTGGAAACCAGTTAAACTTCACTGAATGACCAGTGCCACGGCACTGAAATTCCCAGTTGCACCTTATTGTCACTGGAGCCTGCTAAGCGTGTTAGTTATATTCTATTAGACTTGTTAGCGGTTTTCGATTTTAGGTAAAAATGGGCAAAAGTGACTTCAGAGTGAATACAAACCTTTGGTTTAAGTTGTCTTATCTTCTCGGAGAAAACCTTAAATTACTGTGTGAATAATTTGAGAGGTTGCATATTTTATTTCTGCCGTTCATCGCTGAGCCGAGCGGAGCGGCAGCAGAGTTAGGCATGCGGATGTTAACCTATCCAATTCCGTTCGCAATCTGACCAAATTTTAACTTTCACATTATGACACCGTTCGAAAACCCCGATTTTCTTTTCTCGGGTAGAACATTTTCGACAATCCCTTTCCGGAAAGCACGTAAATACTTAAGCCAAAATACTCATTACCGTTGGTCCAAGGGGTAATTAGTACTGCTGCTACCAAGAAGGCAATCTACCTTGTCTTAAGTTAAAACAGGAGTGAAGCGTGATTAGGTAATTTTTAATTTAATTAAACGTATACCTTTCAACGACCATTTATTTTAGAGCTCACGACGTGACCTTTTCATCGTGATATAATTATAAATAGGTTTAGTATTACAAAATAATAATTAAATTACGTTCTTTTCCCTTAAGCGTGCCAAGAAGTAAGCGGCATCGGGTCCTGGCGCGACCACTAACGTAGGACCTTGGAGGAATACCTTATGGATTAGCAGGCTAGACGCTCTAAGTTCCAGCTTTCCGGAAAAAGCAACGCCGTCCTATTCCATTTTTTCAAAAGTGGAGATTTTGGCTTAAATAATGGCAAGTCGTCAATCCCTACTTTAAAGCAAACCTATCGATACATTTTAAGTGTTTCTAGCACGTAAAATTAAGAAGCAGTAACAAAAAGAAATTTAAAATGTCATGCTATCTCTCTCTAGCAATCGGCAAAGAGCTTGCACATACAAGGAAAATCAGTTTCGGTGAAAAATTACCAAATTTATCAATTTTATTGAACAACGTCGTTTTTTTTCTGGTAATTTGAGACTACGTACGACTCGCCTACCGAAATGACGCGACAGTTCCGAAAAGAAAAACATTTTGCGCACACCCTCGTTACTCCATAACGTATTCCTCCAAGGTAGGACCTTAGACTACGTAAGTGCCTTGTGCTTCGCTTGGCTATCGCTCCGCTCGGCTTGGTGACAAGTGACCTCAGGAGGGCGACAATTGAACCTCCGAAATTTCCAGTTGTGGGCATATTATGACGCGGTTTACCCCCAGCTTGGCGCCTCGTCGTGAATCCCATGAATGGGTTATCGGTAAGCGGCGCTTTTTCCCGCAGGCGGCCGCATGTTGCGGCGGTGGTTGCGGCCTGCCGGCTGGCCGATCGTGTGTGCATGCGGTCACCGTGGTGGCGGTCACCCCGCCATGGCGCGACCCGCGCGCGCACTGATCGTCCCCGAAACCTGACCGGCCTGCAAGATGCCCCTTGGCCACTCTTCCCTTTTTTTATGTGGCCAATTTATTTAAATTGCCCAGAAATAGAGGGACGTTTAGTCCCAGATTGTTCATTCAACCCAGATCTGATCGTGCACGTGGCATTTTTTGCTTACACTGTGAATTATTAGCATTGCATTTTCGGGTAGCTGTCATAAGCGCCAAAGAGCACAAGCGCCAACGCCGCAAGCGCCAACGCCGCAAGCGCCAATCCGTAACCTCAAAACGAGAAAAGTCGCAAACGCCAAAGTTCATAACCGCTATACAAACCTGACCTAACGTAACCTAACATAACCTAACCTAACCAAACTTACCTAACCCTACTTAACCTAACCTATAAACTGATAGGCCTACCTATCATTTGGCGGTTACGAACTTTGGCATTTGCGGCGTTGGCGCGTACGGTTTTTGGCGCTATCGAATGCCCCCCGCATTTTCTACGCTAGCCTTTGATCGCCATGCGGAGTGAGGCAGAGGACACTGGAATTAAGGGACCATCCATATACTACGTTTCCCTTTTAACGTGAAGGGTGGGTGGTATCAAAGGTAAGGCACAGTCTTAAGTGGTTCTACGGGGAAGACCGGCGCTTAAGGGGACATAGAGTGGTGAAAAATGGGCCATTTTCGGTAATTTTATTGAAAATGACGTTTTATTCCCTTATAAAGTGCTTTGAATTATTTCTTTACCTTTAACAGCATTTTTCTCAAAACAGCAATTTTTAAAAGATAAAAAACCCCTGTGCCAAAGTTTTCAAGCTAGCAAATTCAGTCTTGGAGCCAAATTGTTCAGCAATCAATAGTCTTTAAATTTGAAGATCCAGATGAAGATCTTCGGATAATTTCATGAGTAAGAGATCTTTGATTTTAGTATTTCCAGAAACCTAAAATTAAAAAATTCTCCTGAAGGTATTCATTGTTGGATCACAAATTTTCTCTTCGAAATTGTGAATAGGACCCAGGAGGATCAAAGTGGCGCTGAGAAAAGTTGCCTAACTCTAACCACTTGCCTAACTCTAACCGCTTGCAGCAGGAATAATTTTAAATTTTCGGTAGGTTTACACTGTAAACCCGTGGGGTGAATTTTGTTGCGTATGAATTTCAACGATGATTTTGTTGGCTCTCCAGAGATAACTGAATGAAGACCAAAGGCAAGTAGACGCAAATTAAACCTCGTTGGGGGCTACTTTCACTGATTTACCCCATTCGGTGAGGTTCACTGCCCTGCAAAAAGGTTAAACTAATCGTGGTTGAAAGTCGACTTTGGGGTGAAAAAAGTTGCATATAAAATTCACCCTATTTTGGGGGGTTAAATTAACCCCAAAGACTTAGAGTGTACGTATAAAGTGTAAGCTTAGAGGCAAAAGCACGTAAAAAAATCAAATAAATCCGACCTTTGTGCTTTCTCTTTTAGTATATTCTTCCCACCCAAGCAACCATTAGGCTAAACCCGTTTCAAATTTCCAAGTTTCGCCGCCCTGTCCCCTTAATGGCACGGAGGGGAGGGGGGGGTCAATAAGTGGCCTAAAGTAAATCACGTAAGTATACATGTATCGGCCCCTATATGAAGTCACAAACCCCGATGCTGCTTACTTCGCGGCGGAAGCTACTGCCGCCGAGAAGTAAGCGGCATTATCAGACTTAGCGAAGGTTATTTGACGTTTGAGGTTAAGGTTGGGTTGCCATGTGAAGTGATCTGCTCTTATGGCGTGCAATAATGGCTTCACTTGGCTAATTGCTGTGACTTTTAAAAAAATTTACTAAGTTGTAATTTCTGACATGTTTCCCCCCTTTCATTCTTTTCGTCTTTGTCGTGCCGTCGTTGGGCTTATTTTGGTCTTTCTCCCAAACTTTCTATGGACCGCACTACGCATATCTTGTCCTCCTCATTCAAGCCTTTCATGTCATTAATGACAAAGGCGGAGCAACTGCCCCTCTTTATTCCGCATCTTTTTGAATGCGGATCTAAATTTTACTTTCTCCTACAAATATTTTGCGGTGCGGGCCACCCACTTTTACGTCGTATTACGTCTTGATCCATCGAATCAATAAAAAGAGGTGTTTAAAAAACTTCTCATTTTTCACCTCGGTGCACTGTTTTTCCAGCGAGATACACGCTAAAAATTAGTATCGAAATTCCGCTTTAGTTATGAAAATTCGCCCCTGAATAGTGAAAAGTGAGCCACTACTTTGCTAGCCTACACTTTTCACCATTCAGCAGTGAATTTTCACTCCTAAAGCGATTTTTCCTTACTGTTTTTTTTGGCATGTCCAGAATTATTGAAATTTTCAATCAGAATTCAATAGCTGACTAAATATCGTAAAGACGCGTTGGTACGTTCCCCAATGGACCGAGAAAAGTGGGCGTTACATCATTCAATTCGTATAATCAAAACAGGCAGGCCTATCTACACTTTGTAGGTTTGGATTTTGCGCCTCTGTGGTGTACCTTGGTCCAGTATTTCTTTTCATTTTGAATATTAACGATATTTATCCGCGTCAGTTACAATAAACTAAGATATGTTAAGTACATTGTACCGTCGCAATATTTGAAGGATCTTGTGCCATGCTTTGCAATCTCTCCGCACGGTGTAACCGCTAGATTATCAGGTTAGGTTTGCCTCGTGCCTCTGCTCTGCAAGGCCACGAAAGGTTGTAAACGAGGTGGGAAATCCAACCTTATGAATATAGTGTACATCTTAAAGGGATATTTTTCAGTCCAATGCGGTATTTTAAAATCAAATTTACAAGGTTTCTATGACAAAAACAAATTGTATATTACGCCGATATACAAGTATGAAAAATACATTTCAGGAAAAAAATCGCCGCCATATTGAAGGAGGAGGAGAATAGAGGGACTTGGATCAGGATGTTACTTGGGGCCCTCGTTGTTCCGACAATTGGGGTAATCAATCTGTGTCCGTGAATTGTTGGCCGAGAGGGGGGTGAGGGGGGCGAGTGGAGGGGCAGGGGACACAAAAGGGACATCATCTGTCATGTCCTTGTTCGTGAGTCGTGTTTGACCAAGGGCCGAGGGGGGTTGTTGCTGGACAGACACCTGCGACGAATGCCATGTTGTTTTCTCGGCCACAGGGCCTACCAAAGTTTCCTATTTTAGGGGCCGTCCATGATTGACGTGACCGATTCTTGCGTTATAGCCCGAAATCTCTCTTATCCCAGAAACTTGCCTTGTTAAAGGCTGCTCCTCCACTCACAGAATAAGTATGTTTTTGCGAAGGAGTACCCGATATTACTCGAGAGTCATTGATAATGTCAATTATACACTGCTAGCTGACCTCTCTAGATTAAGACTGCTCTTTCGCAGCAAACAATTTTCAAAATCAAGAATATTTTGCATATACAGCAACTAACTTCTGTTATAGGTGATTTTATACCTGTTTTAGATTTGTAGGTAAAACGGGGAAAGAGCGTAATTTGATTGTTTTTAAGGATACCCCACCTAAAAAATCATGTTAAATGAAAGCTCTCGAAAGGACCGTTTCATTTTAGTTGATAAGCTTGTCTTTGAAAATAATCAAATTACGCTCTCCCACTCTTTTAACTTCACTCCCAAAAGAGTTACAGGACTACTATCATAGACAAGAGGAGAGAAAAAAAAGCAAACAAGACGCAAAGAAGCAAGGACAAAAAAAGGGCCCTCGCAAAAATTCTCGTTTACTCGAGTAACCGAATGTTTCTCTGGATATTTTGATCTTATATCGACACTTCCTAAGGCTCCTTCCTAGAAAAGGCAACATTAAATGTCCTCATAAGTCATGGAAGCCACAATGTTGGGCCTGGAAAGACGTCTTGGTAAACTGAACGGCGGCGTGCTGCATAGAGGCACAGGGCATAGAGAGCAAACTAGACCTGATCCCGCTTATTCTCAGCGGGACAAAAAATTCTACACATTTTTAAAAAAAAAAGCCTTTGGAAATCTCCTTAAATATATGCCATTTTGTGTTCTCAGTAGACAACAACCTCTGTTTTAGATACTGCCATAGCCAAAATAACGACCCCCTACCCCCCGCAACCACCTTCAGATGAGTATATTGCAGCCGCCTACCTTTGGCTCGGCATCAGCCAATAACCCGATTTCGAGCGAAGGTAGGCAACCTCAACACACCGGTGTCGAGGTGGTTGCAGGGAAGAATACTTTTACTCGTTCTTTACCTCTCCCCACCTACCTTCTATTTCAGAGGTAGAAAGAACGAATATAGCGCTCAACACGGCTGACGTCCGTTAGCCAACAGATATCACAGCCGAAACCATAGGACATATACAGGGAAAAGTCCAAGACAAGATATGAAGCTCTATATGCGGAATTGGAAAGTTACGGCAAAATACAACACGCCGTACAGCACTTAGGGGCGTGAACATTTTGACGTACGAGAAGTAGTACTCTAATGGGGCTTCGTATAGGGTTAAAACAAACCAAGTCCTTTGTAGGTTTGTCAGAGGTACTGATGTGCGCTTTGTTTCATTGAAATTTCAAGACGAAAATAACTTTTAAAACTTTGAAAATTAACGGGGCACGAATGATGCATGCAGCGGGACAAGGGCCAAAGCTAGAATCGATTCAAGATTGAAATAATTATTAAAACATTCGGTTACTCTGTGAAATTCGACGTGCGCAAAAATGGAAAAAAAATAAAAAATAATGAGCTTTACAGAAACGTTATTCTTTTGCCGCGGTTGAACTCGGAAAAAAAAAACCTGGCACACTGCGATCGACTTATAGTGCTATAGACTAAGAAGCGACTATTGTCGCCAATAGGTGCGTGTATCGAGAAAATGCGTTAGATGAAGAATGATACTCTGTTGTCCTGAAGGTATGATTAGGAAAGGGGCATTTGGAAAATGAAGGGTGTTTCCAGGCGCTAACTCCTGACGCGCACTTCGTCAGGGAAGCGTTCGAAAACGGCACCCGAGGATGTTCTATTGCTGTCTTACACATGGAACTCTCATAAGAGAGAAGGACAGAATACCCTTGTGGTGATGTTTTCGAACGCACTCCAGAGCGAGCTTGGGTAAGTCCATTAAGCGGCTCCGTGAAAGCCGAGGTGTTACTGAGCTGATCAGATTTCGAGAATCTTCGCGATTTTGCGAGGCTGACCACGGCTTTTGATCGCGGGTTGGAACGAAGGAGCTCGAACCTCCATTACCGATATCTACAAAAAGTATCGACAAACTTGAAAAAAAAGATACATATAAAACTACCCGTTAGTCGTGGACTGTACTTGCCGTGATGAGGCGCCATTAGGTCGGCGGGTTTGGGTATATCCCTAAACTGGAAAGTGTCGTTGGTAACCGGAAAGTGCTTTGCTGGTGGTGTATTGCGTACAGCCTACCTTCAGGCGCTTACCTGGGCGTGCGGCCTGTGGGGAGACCGCAACAGCTTATTACTTAGCTCAACTGTTCCAATTAATAGAGTTCAAGAATTAGGATTTTATGTATGATCCACCCAGTAAGTGTGGTACCCATGCCTTAGCTTTTTTTAAAACACATTATCAAGTTTGACTTTGACGCTAATTTAATATCTTGATTCAGAGCTGATTTGAAACGTCTAAAAATATTTCTTTTTAACCATTGGTTTATTGAGAGGGAGTCCATTCATTATGTTGCGCGTCCATCCATTTGTGAAAGAGAAATGCTCTCCCAGACGGAAGGGACAAGGCAGAGTGGTCTATATTGCGTAACACTATTTATTGATTAAGAACCCCTCAAAGAATATTCTGCAGTATTTTTAAAATATGGTCTGGGGATTTTGAATGTTGTGCTATTCATCCATAAAAAGTTTATCATTTTGTACAATCATGAGTGCGTTTTTCATGGTTGTAACGATTACCCTGAAAATTAAAAACGTTTATAATGTATTAAATGCGTCAAATATATGTTGTGAAATCGGGTCATAAACGTTTGGGGTTGATATTTGCGTGCTTCGAAGGGAGGTTACAAAGTTGGGTGGTCGGCCTCTTAGACGTTGGTAAAAGGAAAAAATTGTGGAGAATTTTACAAACCGGGCAAGCCCGCCCGATTTATTTTCTGCATATATTATTAAAATGTATGCAGTCTTTTAAAAAATGGCGAACATGTGTGGGATTGCATAAAAATAAGGTCAATTATTTTTCCTTGGTAATCAGCTTAAGTGAATAAAGTTAGGTTAAACAGCCTGCCTCGTTGATTTTTAGAGTATTTAGAAGTCAATTTTAAAAGCAGAGCGGCTTGAAGAAAACATAAGGTTTATTATGAGAATTATTTTTATATCAAGCAGTGGTGGCGTCTGGGGCTCCTTATCTTTAAACCCATTTTCTTAATCATCACACGACGATTTTACGTTGATATGACGTATCAAAAATTACAATCCGATCAATACCTCCGGAGCTACGACAATCACATCTGAACTCTCAGAAAATTATCCCTTCCCCGGATGAGGCGGACCTAAAAAGGAGGTGGAAGAAAGTGGGAAGGGTGTCCAAAAGGGACTAGATGTCATTCGATGAACGCCGCCTCAGGTATCGCCAACTTATCGCCCAAAAAATTTCTCCTAGTTGGAAGATTAAAACGTCCCAGCATGTGTACCAATATCCAGACTTAACTCATATGGAACATCCCATAAGTATGCGAGGGCGGACGTACGTTAACAGGCAATGTGGACTGCAGTTTCCTTTGGGAGTTAGAGTCGCCGCCTCTCGGCATCTGCAGACGTGGTCCGTGGCCCTGCCTTTAACCCAGCAGGCTTGCCTCTCCTGCCAGGCTTGCCAACAGCGGAACGGCTGACGTGAGGAAGCGGCGCCTCGGACTCGAATATTGTACGAGATTTTACGTGGGAAAAAATTACGTAGGGAACGGTGCCGCGTTGTACTGCTCAGGGGTGAAATAGGGTCATTTAAAAGGGTACACGCGCGTCCGCCCACGTCACGGGTTGGTACCTTGTACCGCTATTTTTTCAACAATTTAGGTACCCTAAACGAGGGTACAGACGTGACTCGGCTAATATTGATACCGTGGAACTTATGAAAGCGCGTGTGGGTGTTATACCGATTTATTTTGCAAGACGTATTACAGTACTCTACTATGAACTAACGTACCTTAATCACTCATTCCAAGAATCTAAACGTAATATCTGAACCTCACCTTGACTTATGACTTAATCGAACCTCACATCTCACGATTTACTTCAATCTAACCTAACTTAACCTACTCTTTACCAGCCCATGTGGTTATGTCGTCAATCCTAATTAATGCAAGTTTGAACCAAGATGTAAAAAAAAGGAAAGTTTGAAAACAAGAGTTGAAAAATGTGACCCTGAACAGAGTATTTCTTTACTAGTTTTTTTCGCATATTGGGGTATGCACCAAGCGTATACAGAGCGATAGGAGTACGCATGCCTCCCGCTATACATGAGACACACATCAAGGGGCTTTGAGAAGCATTCGTCCGACATACTTTTGGCATACGCATTTTTTTTTCGTCTTGGAATCGAGTGGAAAGTCCTTAACTGCAAATAGAAACGGTTACTTTATCGCTGGAATCCTTTCCTTTAATCATCTAAATCCCACACATCTTCGCATAATCTTATCCTCTTTATGGCAAGGTTCCTTTATCTGCGACATCTTGAATCCATCGTTCATTTTGTTATTTGCCGTGCAAAGTTCGCACACCCTATTTGCTTATTCTAGGCACAGTAATATGAAAAATTCAAATTATGTCAAAAATGCAAATTGTATCATAACGCTGCCGTGCAACGCAAAAGTGTGATCTTCATTACCGTACTGCTTGAGTTTTATTGTGTGAACAGCTCACACTTCGATACCTCCATACAAAAGAATTGTAACAGAGAATAGCAGTGCTGAAAAATTGTAACATTCAAAGCCAGCGGGAGAAAATATAGTGGATGCGTTTTGGCCGCTCGCTACGCCGTATCACTTCGGCCCTTATTGCCAATTCTCAATTCTTTGATACAGTACAAATCGTTTATAACGACATCGGTTATAACGACGAACCGGATATAACGACGGAATTATGACCAAAAGTTTGGCCCGCTATGACGATACATGCAAAAAAAAAATCGGATATAACGACGCGTCTATAACGACGAAACCGCTTATAACGACGCAAGTTTGGAGTTTTTTGATCGGTTATAACGACGAAGTTCGACGATGACGGCCAAACCGCGCGCTTTCGTCGCAAACACATATAAACCGTGGTCGCAATAGTGCCATGAAGGAAATAAAGGCGAATCTAAACGCAGTTGCGTACGAAAGGTACACTAAGCAGTCCAATCTCACCG
>Ga0058701_10004140_pt1 | contig 11702 bp, 4 predicted proteins | sample AgamicOrMae_FD_97039 | JGI IMG/M metagenome (GOLD analysis project Ga0058701, IMG submission 97039) | Agave microbial communities from Guanajuato, Mexico - Or.Ma.e | ecosystem: Host-associated > Plants > Phyllosphere > Phylloplane/Leaf | place: Guanajuato, Mexico | collected 2012-06-04 | reverse complement strand
GATATGTTTCCCCGAGTATACGGGTGAACAAAATTACCAGGAGGCCGCAGCATTTGTGCAGGCACAATTTGAGGCTAAAAACAAATCCAACGACAAAGAGATATACTGCCATATGACATGTGCCACTGATACGACAAATATTCAGTTCGTTTTTGATGCTGTGACGGATGTTATCATAGCGAACAATCTACGTAACTGCGGACTGTATTGAAAGCTTAAAATTTAATTGCAACTATAGATATGCGTATATAAATATGAAATATATTTATGTATGTATGGTGCCTCACTTTTTCACTCGATTTCAGACTGATCATTCATTTTTATGGGGGATTCATTTTTAGAGCCACAACGGAACATGTCACTCAAGTCTCCACTTTTTACTGCGCCAATCGTCCCACAACTCTTGCTGACCACAATCAACAAGTATTCTAGGTATTTGATGTTGAGCTCTTGTTATCACAGATTGATTTCTATATTTCTATTTATTTTCCCTTAAATCATACAGTCTGTATGTGGAGCGTCAGAAATCAAATTTCTTACCGTCAGCGAACTATAGCGAATTCGGCGTTCGAAGCGGGCGAACGTTTCACGAGCTCTGTGTTCACTACAATGAACCCAAAGATTTAGCCTATTGTAATCGATTTCGATCCATCTCTCGTCCTATGCCCAATCCTGAAGTGAAAGTTTTCTGGGGCAATCATGGTTTATATCAAACGCAGTATTACAATTTTCTCTTTCTGACAGGATCGAGATGGCGCCAACCGGACTGGCGAGCGTCGATTCATGGGAAGCATAGTTGAAGAGGGGGCGGTGGGGGGAGGCAAAGGGCGGACCTGAGCATGGGGCTAGCAGCAGTTGATTGGTTGGCCGCGCGTAATCCTCATTTACCCCCACGCACTTTTCTCGCGCCAGACAAGCATACCTAAGCTATGCCTGTTCGGGCCAGCTTTCAAGTTTGCTTTGCAGAGCAAGCCAACTCCCTAGAGCCATAAAAGGATGTCCAGAGGATTGGCGTGCGGGCCGAGCCGCAAGCAGAGCATCCAGCAATGTGTGTCAAGTGCGCTGGCAGCCTCGAGCTTCAACTTGGCAAAGGCATAAGCTATACGAGGTGCAGTGGATGCCTCTCCTTCTCGGCTTGGTGGCGCAATTCTACTTGCGGTAAGAAAATTCATGCTTTCTTACGGCCCGAGTGCAGCACTCGCTGGCAAAACACATGTTCCATGTCTCGCGCCAGCCATACACCGTAACTGTTGCTGATATGCGACCAAGGCACATATCCAGCGCGCAATATTACGGTACCCATCACCTATCAACCTAGCGGGGAGATAATAAAATAATAAGTCCACCTGCTATTTTATCAAGCTTCAGTGGAAAATTATTGATAATCTTTCATCAGGATACACATATTTGAATCTCAAATATATTTTGCAATCATAGAGAGAGATTCAGTTGGAAGAAAAATTGCAGCATCCTATGTGCTGCGCTATTGCGATCTGGATTTTTAGACCCCATCCATACGTAATGAACTACTGAGTATCAATTAGCTCGCCGCAATAATCTTACAAACATGCCAGAAGGTCAGGGTTATATCATGAATGAACCCTCGTGGGATCTGAGGATTTTTGTCCCGGATCTACAGGTTGAAAGGTCCCTCCGAGTGAGAGGAGACATGCACATAGGTGGAATCATGCTGAAACTAGTGGAAGAGCTTGACATATCCATTGATTGGTCAGATCATGCTCTGTGGTGGCCCAAAAAGAATACCTGGCTCACGAAAACGAGACAGACATTGAATCATTACGGTGTCCAAGCAGATTCGTACTTGAACTTCACTACCATGCACAAGCCACTCCGCGTTCAATTACCTGATCTCAGGTATGTCGATGCCAGAGTGGATTTTTCAGTCTCTTGTTTTACAGCAGTCAAATTACTGTGCAAAGAATTGGGTATCCGACACTCTGAGGAGTTGTCCTTCACCAGACCACTGAGCGCGGAACACTTGAAAAAGAACTACCAGAATGTTGGTGTGACTCCTGGTCAGAGAACTCATCTCCATGATCCTAATTCGGCACAAACTAATACATTTAACTCGATGAGAGTTGGTCCCAGCGATACATTGAACAAATCCAGTCCATATGCAACGGGAACAATAGATACAAGAAGTCACTCTCCCGACATATCATCAACCCTATCAAGACATGCATCTTATCGTGGTTTCACCACAACTTACAGCACAACCATGTTGGCCGAAGATCTTAAGAATCTAGAAATTTCAAATAGCCCACACTCTGCCTCGGGTGACGCCAAGAACTCATTGCTATATCCCAAAAATATTGCCGAAAAAGCAAGACTCAACGCGGGCTGGCTCGATTCACACCTGTCTTTGTACCAGCAGAACGTGAGAGATTACGACACGTTACAGTTACGTTTTAAATATAGAGATTTCTATGACTTGAATCCCAAACTAGACATGGCCCGTATCAATCAAATCTATGAGCAAGCTAAATGGTCATTGTTGACAGAAGAGGTTGAATGTACTGAAGACGAAATGATGATGTTTGGTGGTCTTCAATACCAGATCCAGCAGCAAGCCAGCAATCCGATACCAGAAGATATCGGTAGCACAAGCGACGATATTGATGCTGCCCTTACTGAGCTGCAATTGCAGCTTGAAGGGGGCTCAACTGCAATATATGACAGATACGATCGAACTTCATACAATACTCGAGCTCTGAGTCCCACACAATCCCAGTCACAAATTCATAATACGATGCAATCTACTAGCAGAAACATGATGTCCCCCAGCCAACCCTCAGACATGGCTGTTATAAGTACTCTCGAACTGAGTGACTCTATACGGTTTATGAAAGTGAAGAAGTTCACCTTCAGAACATTCAAGAGGTTATTCTTCGTATTCAGAGATACAACACTCTCAGCTTATCGAAACAAGGACGATAGGTTACGTGACGAGGCTGCGTTTGCAATAGATTTACGCGGTTGCGATGTAACACCAGATGTGCAAGTTAATCATAACAAGTTTGGTGTGAAACTCTCCACACCTAGTTTAGACGGTATGACAGAATATCTACTGAGGTTTGACAACGAAAATCAATACTCTCGCTGGGTGGCTGCCTTCAAGCTCGCCTCAAGGGGCAAACCACTCACAGATCCATCCTATGAGGATGAAGTGCGCACAACTCTGGATCTATTCAATTTACAATACTTGCACCCAAGCTCGCACTCATTAGCTACATCAAGCAATAGCAGCATAAAAGTCGACGATTATGTTGCTCCGAAGCATTCTAGGTCTCGTGCAAGAGTTGGTCGATCGGCGGCCACACGCATACTGGAGGCACATTCTAACGTGAAAAATCTCTCTGCCACAGAGTGCAAGCTTAACTACATTAAGGCTTGGAGAGCTCTGCCCGATTATGGGGTTCATATGTTTGTGGTGAAATTCGGGGGAACTAATCGCGAAGAGATCTTGGGAATTGCTCCCGACAGACTAATCAGGATTGATGCGAGCAATGGCGATCATCTCAGAGTATGGCCATACTCTCGCATGAAAACATGGCGCGTAAATTGGGACAGCCGTCAGGTGCTAGTTCAGTCGGAGGACGGTGACATATCTTTCTCGTGTCTTAGTGCTGATTGCAAGATACCGCACGAATTTATCGGGGGCTACGTTTTTCTCTCGATGAGATCTAAGGACAATAATCAAACTCTCAATGAGGAATTGTTTTACAAACTAACCAAAGGATGGGACGACCTCTAACCAAAGTTTGCAAATGAATTACTTAAAATCAATAAATGAATTCTAACAAGTCAACCGAGAGATCTTAATTGAGAGTCTTGCAGAATCATCTCAGATCAGGTGAACTCATCTTTAGCTAATCAAGTTCAGGCGGAAAGAGATAGAAAGATTGAGTCTGCTGTATTCTGTTTCTTTCTTTTGCCAGTGGCACAATTCGTATTGTTCTCTGGCTTGCTAGACATCGAGACAATGTCAGTCAATGTTTCAAGAGAGCAGTTTCCTAAAGGAGTCATCAATCGTGAAGGATGAGGGAGAGAGGAGGGTCTTTGCTGCACAGTTCAAGCTAGTTCTAGTGCGGTAGCTTTCATAAAATAAGACGAAAGAATGGAACAGTAAAGCTGCATTGTCTATGAGTCATACCGGACAGAGCATTCAGTCGTCATCATTTCCATGATAATGATCATTGTTTTAATTGAGCATAGTTCTTAATTGTGTTAAATGAACATGAAGAGTACCAGAACGATACACGAAGGGGCAGGATTCTCGCTTTGGTTGGTTCAGCCCAGTGGTCTCCTAAGCTTACACAAAAGTCGGCGGCTTCTCCCACTGGTCTGTGAAGCAAAATCATCGTACTTGTTCTGCAAATAACGACAAACGGATGAGACATGGATGGCCAGACTTGGGACAGTGAGCTCATGCTTCCATGTGCCATGATGTGGGCCGGAAAGGCTCAATGACTCGCAATGAATTACAATCAACAGATGACAGCATCTGGTGGGCCGAAATCGAAGGCAGATAAGAATGAGCCTCGTTACAAAGAACAGGGCGAGCATTGTATGTGGTTGAAACACACAGAACCAATGTCAGGCCGAGTGTCTGACTGGATAAAGACCCAGTCTGGCGCCAGTCCAAAATCAGTTACCATCTCTCTCTCTCTCTCTCTCTCTCTATGGGACGCGCACTCAAACAAGTTGAAGAGTATGAGCCCATAGCATCAACAGGGCGCATCATAATGGGGGAGTGAGCTTCCAACATCACGATGAAGTGCCGCCACCAAAAGCGACAGCAGCTATTATTAAATCAATAAACTGCGCCCATAGAGAGAGAGAGAGAGGAACGACTAGCTCCAGATGATGATAATGATAGCATAATTCAGCTTAAATTGAACGGAGAGTGCGCATCAGAGCACTTCGGTTTGCGCATGTTTCGTGTGCCCCGAACGAGCCACTTTGCGGATGGCTTTGAATTAGATCATCAGATAATTTCAATTAGGCAAGCCACAGCGAGACCTAGAGCATGCAGGCCCAAAGGCTAGCTTTTAGAGATGAGGCACCAAATGCGTGCAATATCAGCAACATACACAGCCCATAGGACGCATGATCTTGGCCTGGGTTTGCAGCAAAATGTGTGCATGGCCCCCGTACTCAACAGAGTATCTCTAGTCTAGCTTTTGGGGCGCCGATTCGACAACAACAATGAAACGCTTAGAAGGAGGATGGCCCAGAAATTGGAGGCATATGAGCGCCAATCTAGAGAATCTCAGCTGCCTTAGTCAGTGGAACACACATGAAGCCACAAACATCATAGAGAGAGAGAGAGAGAGACACACACACAAACACACAGACACACACTAACACAGTCACACACTTACAGAGTGCCTAAGTTTGTCTGTTTGTGTCGCCCTGGCAGAGGACTTGGCAGTTGAGGGGGCAATAATTTTCAGCAATCATCACATTCGAGGCCTCGTTACCCTTGATGTGCATATTGAGTTTGGGTGGCATTGCTGCTCCAAGCGAACGAGCTTGGCGACCGAAGTGCTAGGAGATAGAGGGAAGCAAAATAGTTGCGTCTAGCGGGCAGAGATTTCGCCCTAAAGTGAGACATTAGCCCAGAAAGATGCCAAATGGCGTTTGGCTAATGTAGTATTGTTTGGCTTATCCGATCGAATGGAACAACTCGACTACGCCTGAGCATATACTCATTGAGGCGGCTGCGACAAAAGAGTCCTGCTAGTCACAAAGAGAAAAGGATAGAGGGATCAAACATACTCAAAAAACGATCAAGCCACTTGGAATCCATTCTTTGCCGCGCTGGCTGCTAACCAGTTGCATCTTGAAAAAAGTGCTAACTCCCATTAGCGGCTCAGTGTTGTCGACGTACGACTGCCTTGCACGGCATAGCGCCAATCTCAAGCAACAGCTACCATTCTCTGTGAAGCTGTCACTGGGATTAATTAAACCTCAAGATAAAATCAATAACAAAAAGTTATCAATGGAGACAAACTGAGTAGTTGTACAAACAACGCCCGCCCGCCCGCCCATGAAGACACAATCACATTTTCTAGGCATACTGATTGCTCTTTAAATACATGTAAAATTTCCAACTGAAACAGACACCTCTTGCCACTCAAGTTCAGAAGAACAACTCAACAGCTGAGCAACTCAATTTGCCTCAAATAAGGTTATATTATTACACGAATTTTAGGAAGCTTTTAGATGGCTAAGAAAGAGAAGGCTCTCACTGAGAGCCAATTCCAGAATGGCCACAGTATGAAGTACATAGATGATGCTGATTCCGTGGCCAATAGAGAATCGCTTATCGAGGCAAACGCCACAGCGCTCACCATGGAGCCGGGGCCCACCGGAAAGAAGGCGAAGAAGTACAGACCTCGAGAGCAGTGGCGCAACAAGACAGAATTCGTGCTCTCTTGCATTGCATTCGCTGTTGGTTTGGGAAATGTCTGGAGGTTAGTGATTAGAACTAATGAGATTCCGTTTCACATGAGGTCTTCTGTGAGATGATTACTCTCGCCTTCCAGCTTCATTAGATAAACTAACTTATCAATTCAACTCTCCGCCACCAGATTCCCCTATTTGTGCTATAAAAACGGTGGAGGGGCTTTCATGGTGCCCTATGTCATCTGCGTGGTCACTGCCGGAATTCCAATTCTTATCCTCGAGGCTGGAATAGGCCAGTACTGGCAAACAGGAGGCTTGACCGTATGGAAGAACCTGTGCCCAATATCCAAAGGAGTCGGCGTTGGTTCCATTGTAGCTTTATTTTTGCTCAACATTTATTATATCATCATTCTAGCTTGGGCCCTACTTTATCTGATCTTTTCCTTCCAGTCGCCTTTGCCTTGGTCCACATGTGGTAACAGGTGGAACACCATGTCTTGTGTGACAATAACACGAACCAATGAGACTCTAAGAAACAGTGGCCAATCATTGATCAGTGCATCACAAGCCTCCAAGCGGTTTGATTCAACTGTTGAATTTTGGGAGAATCGTATTCTGCAGATATCAGAAGGTATTGACCAAGTGGGTGGCCTCCAATGGGAGCTAGTATTTTGTTTAGCTGTTGTCTGGGTAATTTGTTTCTTCTGCATCTGGAAGGGTATCAAATCCACAGGACGCTCGGCCTACATCATTGCCCTATTGCCCTATATTTCGTTGACAATCTTGCTCATTCGTGGATTAACATTACCTGGATACATGAAGGGATTAGAGTTCTATCTGAAGCCAAACTTTTCCAAGATCACCGACTTCAACGTCTGGGCCGACGCTGGAACGCAGATTTTCTTCTCATACGCCCTAGCTCTGGGTTGTCTTACCGCTCTGGGTAGCTACAATCCATTCAAGAACGATTTCTACAAGCAATTAGTATTTGTCGCCACCTTGGACAGTTCAACCTCAGTATTTGCAGGCTTCGCCATTTTCTCAGTGCTCGGATTCATGGCTGACCAGAAGGGAGTGGACGTGAGCCAGGTGGCCGAAAAGGGACCCGGTTTGGCCTTTATTGTTTACCCCCAGGCTGTGGCCCAAATGCCGTGGGCGCCATTTTGGGCAGTGCAGTTTTTCATGATGATCCTGCTTCTTGGTGTCGGAAGTCAATTTGTCTCCGTCGAAGGCTTCATCACGGCTGTGGTGGACCTCTTTCCAGGCTACTTGCGTGTTGGCAAGAGACGCGAATGGTTCATTGGAGGAACCTGTTTCATATCATTCCTTCTTGGTTTAACAATGGTCACTCGTGGTGGTATATATGTATTCCAACTGTTTGACTATTATGCAGCCAGTGGTATGTGCTTATTGTTTTTATGCTTTTGCGAATGTATCGTGGTCAGCTGGATTTATGGTGTTGACAAGTTTTATGATGGTATCAGGGAGATGATTGGCTACAAGCCATTCATTTGGTTTAAACTTTGTTGGAAGTACTTCTCGCCATTATTGACCGGCAGCATTCTCATCATGCTGCTGACAGACTTCAAACCACTCAAGTACAACGACTACTATGAATATCCAGCTTGGGCAACTGCATTAGGATGGACCATGGCCATGAGTTCGATCTTACAGGTGCCCATCTACGCAATATATGCCTACATAACCACACCAGGCACTCCAAAGGAAAGATGGAGAATCCTGACTGCACCAACGGCGTCTCCAGGTTCCTTGGCTGCTAGTCGAGCAGCCGCTGCCCCAAGTTTACCAATGTCGTCGACAAAAGGTGGAGCAGCTACTAGTCACGCCTAGATGGCACAAAACTTTCTGACCGAAGCATCTAGTGAACAGTCACTCGATTTCCTCCAGGATCGCATATAGCTAACAGATTATTAGCAGCATGACAATGGGGAATGGTGGCAGTTGTGGCCACCGGCAGACTGATTAAATCTGAAATTTCTTGTGCACATGTTCGGCCCTCCTTTGGTTTACCAAAGCGGCAAGATGGAAGTTATTTCAAGATGTTCCAAACAGCTCAGTCATACTAGTTCAAACTCAGCAAGCATCAAAAAATCAGTGGGTTCACAGCAACAGCAGTCGCGACTTCACCAGCAACACCAATCGCAACGACAATAGCAGCAGTCTAAGATCACTTCATGCCCATCGCATCCAACTGCACCAGATGGTTAATTGCTCATGGCCAACAGGTTAACTTTTTTTACCTTGGCATTTGCTCCATGGAGGATAGTTTCATGCACAACAAATAGAAAAATATCACGTATACGAACATTGAGGGCTCGGGCCAGAGTGACACTGCCACGACTGTTCATATATTTCTCTCCCCCTATATATATATACATATATATGGAACTTTTATCATGGCTTGAGTCACTAAATGGACAAACCTTGCCTCTATTGTGTACGTGATTGGCCCGTTTGTCGAAGTTTTCTAAATCTCTACATGAGATTTTAACGGCGAGTCCAAAATGTAACTGAAAGGCCGCACCATCAATCTCACGGGCTTATCTTGAGAACAAAGAATTTTCAAAGATCTCCAATTAGAATCACGACTTTCATACATCTCTACAACATATAATCGTATACACGAACATAATGAAAATTGAAAGATTTATATACAAAACCAAAATGATAATTATTGTTATGAAAATTTGTTCTAAGGCAAAATAAAGTCTAACTCTCTCTCTCTCTCTTTCTTAATCGCCCCATAGTCTATGTATCTTCGACAGAAGCCCAGTTTTGAGGTATAATCTCCTCCTTATTAACGTAGATACGTTTGATGCGTTGGTTTGGGCGATTTGATATCGGAACTTGTAACGGAAGTGAACACCGCCATCCACATGTCGGCCTCGGGAGAGACGATGGCAGGTCTTGCCGCGCCTCATTCTGTCAGGTCTAAGGTCTGTTGGCATAACAAATCTCTCACCCAAGGCGCGTATGATTTGTTCACTCTCTGGTGCCGAAATCAGCCTCGCTAGGCTCTTTCAAATCGATTCAATCAGTCAGGCTAGTTCGATCAACGATGCAAGCCTAAATGTATACCAGCAATAAAAGCTACCGACCTAATCGCCTTGTACGGTCCACTTCCTGCGGCTTTTCCCCATGGTAATCATCTTATTGACACACTTTTAGTCTTATGTCGTGTATTGTTAGAATGTATATCGCTCGGATTTCCACACTTGTTATTGGCTAATCGAATAAAAAAAGAATGTATCGCGGTAGTCTATCTTTGAGATTACCCTTTAGTCCTTTGATTAACCGCGCTTTGATCAATCCGCCTTCTCTCTTGCCTGGACAATCTAATGACAGAAATCCATCCGATCAAATTCATCCAGAGTCACGCTTCGACCTTGGTCGGCGACAATCTGGCGAGCTACTCGACCATTAATATGACGAACCTGAACACTCGATCATCAATTCGCGAGCTACTGACAAAATTTCACGAAACGTAGAGGTTGAGGTAAAACCGACTACCGAGACCCGCCTAATTGTTGAACCACTAAGACAAGTCCACGAGCCAAACAAGGCCGCCAGATTAGATTTGAGCGCCTATACTGTGATCAAGGAAGGAGACAATAATGGCGGCTGGACACAAAGAGCGACAACTGTAAAGACGAGCCGCCTCGAAATCTTGCAACCAGAGAAGTAACTTCCACTGATGGAGCTTATGGCCGAGGCTACTCCGTGATAGCTGATAGTGAATTTCAACTAGAATCATCGACAGAGACAGAGAGCTGGAATTTGCTCCAAGCTTGGATAACGAAGCCAACTAAGCATTATCGTGTGAGCGGACGTTCTCCTAACAAATACCCCGCAACAATGACCACTCGACGGAGGACGTCTAAGAGGAATTGAAGCTGTTTTTGGTATCTGTTTGTCTAATAGTCACTCTGTATCAAGTGTTAGTCACTATATCTGACTTGTGTGTGGATTTTTCCTGTCGCTAGCTACACCAGAACTGGTCGAAGCTACCATATGATATTTGCACGAGTTAGGTCAGTTGATGGCCGGCTCGGAAAAAGTCCACCTGGAGTGATGGAGCAACCTTTTGTCATAGAGATATGCAACTTCGACCACATATGCACTGTAATATGCCAAATCGATCGCAGCATCAGTTGGATCTCTGGCCAATCTGGATAGTGCACCAGATTGGCTGGGGTGCAAAAGAGGTCCCCAACCTGAGGGCCAGGCGAGTGGAATGAGAACATTTGTCACAATGCACACAGTATACGTAGACTATTGTGCATCATTGGCCAAGAGTTTCTGCCTCTCGCATCACTGCTTCATCATCCACAGGCCTCTTTAGCTAATTATGTGTATGAGTTTTGAAAGTATACTTCTAGTTGTGTGAGGTAAAAATGTTTGCGCACGCTAGTTGTCCAACTAGTGGACTATGGTGTTATGATTGTGTTTTCTTCCATTCAGCTCTCTCTCTCGCGCACCAGGGGCCCCAAAGCGTTTAAACATTTTGCTCTCTTGTGGACGCATTATTGATCCAAGAGGCACAAATAGGCTAACAATCAGTAGTGCTGCCATGGTGCCATAAGTGTGCAAAGTTTCATCAAGCTCATATTACACAGCCCCATTATGGCTTTGCTTGCTCCACCACAGGCCCCACTAGCTATTGAGGCCCCGCACTCTGGGGCCTACAAGGGTCAAGATTGCAGCCTTTGCAAGACGGCGCTCTTTAGCTTGCATATTGGTGGCTCAGTTGTCACAATTTGCATTCTCTACCACATGTCAATCGTCCATTCTGGTACAATTTAGAAAAATAACAAATATCTCTCCAGTTTCACAATGGAACGTGTTAGCAGGCTAATCTTTTGCATGCAACAATCCAAACGTCTACAAAGTGCATAACAAATTGCAAAAGCACAATACAACCTCTACTTTCTCCACAATGGAGCTCAACTTTCAAACTTTGAGCCCCACTAGGGGCCGCACGAAACGCATTATGATCAAGCGGACTGCATACTTGTATAGTGTATGTATTTTGCAACATGTTGATGTGATTATTTTTTGCCTAGCTCAATTGGTTGCGAAGATATTGATGCTTGATTATTAAGGTGTCAAAATCGTCTCAGAATTTGAAAAGTTCACCTAGTGTTGCGGAGCAACCTTTTGTCATAGAAGCATGCAACTCCGGCCACATATGCACTGTAACATGACTAATTGATTGCAGCATTAGTTGAATCTCTGGCTAATGTGGAGAG
>Ga0058701_10004139_pt1 | contig 11704 bp, 4 predicted proteins | sample AgamicOrMae_FD_97039 | JGI IMG/M metagenome (GOLD analysis project Ga0058701, IMG submission 97039) | Agave microbial communities from Guanajuato, Mexico - Or.Ma.e | ecosystem: Host-associated > Plants > Phyllosphere > Phylloplane/Leaf | place: Guanajuato, Mexico | collected 2012-06-04 | reverse complement strand
GTCTGGGCCTCCGATGTTGGATTATCCGCATTTGATCCACCTTGGTTCAATCTTTGGTATATACCGAGTTATACACTTCGAGGTAGCATCATCTACCGTTAACCTCGAGGGTTAGGTTAATCTACGTCAGGTTAACCCAATTTTGGTTAACCTACGTTAGGTTAAACTACGATCGGCTAACCAAACTTAGGTTAACCTACGTAAGGTTCACCTACATAAGCTTAACCCAAGTTAGTTTAACATAGGTTAGGTTGACTTACGCTAGGTTGATGTAGGCTAGGTTGATCTAGATTGTGTCGATCTTGGTTAAGTTGACCGAGGTTAGGTTGACCTAGGTTAGGTTGACCGAGGTGAGGTTGACCAAGGTTAAGTTGATTGACCAGGACTCGGCTGATCAAGGTTAGGTTGTCCTTAGGTTAGGTTTGCTTAGGCTAGTTTTACCTGGGTTAGGTTGACCAGTTTACGTTGACCTATGTTAGGTTAACTTAGGTTAGGTTGATTCAGGTTGGTTAACCTAGGTTACTTTGACGGAGGTTAGGTTGACCTGGGTTAGGTTTCGTATCCTGTTCCTTGCTACTCCCGGATGTGCCTTGTGCTTCGCTCTGCATGTCTTTTGCCCTTTGCCAAGATTAATGCCGCTCCTCGGCGGCAGTTCCTGCCGCCTAAAGGAAGCGGCATTGGGTTTGGCGACCCTTCACTTGTAATCCAGGTTTAATCACGTTAGCTCGTAAGTGCTTTGTGGCTTGCTTCCCTGTCGCTTCGCTCCCCCCCCCCTCCCCCTGTGTCTTCGCTCCTGGAAGGTGGGAGACAAGAGTTGGATCATTGCACCATTCAAGTTCAGTCAGCACTATTCGCGCGCCCTTAGCACACATGTATACGCGGAGATTTTAACGCACGTCGAGAAAACCCAGCGTATTTTAAAACGAAGCGGCTATTTACACGCTGCCCCATTTAAAATGTATTAGGTATGGGTCCGTGCGTTCAAGTCACCTCCCATTTAAAGTGCATTAGGTTGGCTTACTTGCGTTCAAGTCTCCCTATATTTGCAATGGCGTGTGGATAGCCACGACTAGTGATCTTAATTGATCGCAATCGAGGCGTCCGCCTGTCTCGTGTAAGGAGGAACCTCCGTTGTGCAGACCCGATTTGATTCTGGCTCACGGTCAACGAGAAGAGGTGTGACTCGTTGGTCAAGTCGCGGAAGTTTCATTTTCGCTCCATTTTCTCTCAAGGCTCCCATTACGTACACAGTCAACTTCAAAGGTTGCATTTCCTTCCTTTTTGTGTTTTATACCGTTCTCCTCCAAAGCGAGCGGACCGAGGCACCCGTCATAAGCTTCCTAACCTCTCGGCGGTAAGCTTAGCGAACATAGCTTAGGTGCCCTGTGCCTCGCTTCACTGTTTTTCCGATTGGAGTGAAGGAAAAGTATATGATACATAAGGTATAATGACCTATAAAGTTGATTCCAGTGAAAGCTTGCGAATAAACAGGGAAGGGCTTTCCTGTTGGGTGTGTGAAAGTAAACCGGGGACGTATTTTGGTTATTTTTCAAGATAGACCTATATTCAGCCTTATAATTCGAAATATCTTCGCTTGAGCTTTCCATTGATGTGGCTGAACACATAGGTCTATCTTGAAAAGATACCAAAATACGCCCTAGCCCCGTTTTATCTTCACACTCACATAACAGGTAAGATCTCCTTAAAAAAATGTTTCGTTTGTGACCGGGAATTACTGTAGATGTCTTTTTGTCGATTGATGTACGGTTCTGAAGTTTTACTCGGGATGATGTAACAAAGTATTCCGTGGGAGTAACTTACCTTTACGGTTGGGATCGGGGCAGGTGTTCTCTTCGGAGTGGCCGCCGCGCCGCGCCAGAGTTGGGAGGGACGCCGGCCGGCCGCGTCGCGTCGGCGCGCCCGGTGACGTCACTTTCGCGCCTGTTTGTCTGTCCGTCCGGACCAGTTTGGCTTCGATTTTAGGAGCGCAGTGACCCTGCCAAAGTGCACGGTTTCCAGGCGAAATCCCTGCTTTTTGGATGATTTAGCCAGCCTAAGTGTGCAGGGAGAGGGGCCGTTGGTAAATCGCGTAAATGCACCTCGGATGCCCCCTCCACGGACGTGTGTATCCCGATCTGCCTTAGATCAGGTGATTCCATTTGTGTCAGATGCCCGTAATAAAGGCGGTTCAAGGAAAGCCTAGTTCGAGCGTAATTTTTCAAGTCTGCCCTGGGTACATCGGCACATACTTCGATGAATGATGGCGACAAGCAGAGCGGCGGCTAAGTAAGCCACAAGGTTACTCTCAAGACGAGTCACAGAGCGAGGCATATGGTACTTAACCTAACCGATGGGAATCCTATACATTGGTATGTCGTTAATCATCGTATAGGGTGTGTGAAAACCCTTGAATCCCGGAAATAAAGCCTTTATTGGGAATCACCCTTGAAAATCCCTTGAAAAGGCCTTGAATTAAATTCCCTTGAAAAATCGACCTTTTTTTTCACGAAAAATAATGCCGAGGTCCAAAAGTTGGTTCACGAGTTAATTCAAATTGCTCTTCAAAAACGAAGGAAACACCTTTGAAAAAGGGGAAATTTTGAAAACCCTTGAAATGGTTTTATGAAATATCGCTGGACATCCTGTTCTAATAAAATCAATGGGTGATTCAGGATTGAACATTGACCTGGACAATGCATAACCTTTAAAACTTGATTGTGCTGTCGAGTCCTTACCCAGGCACGCGAAAATGGCCCATTCTCTTATCAGTTGTTGGGCATATAGGCCTATATCCTATATTCTCTCCCAGCGTGATTTTAAGATCAATTTTGCTCTCCCTTCGCTCGGAAAGAGCTAAATTAAAAAGTTAAAAACACCGTCATTCGGGTGTTTGGAATTCATGTCAAGCATATTTTTTTCTTGTCTGTTGGAACTGCAATGACTGTGCTTTTAGGGAAGTGCATTATATTGTTATCAATGGTGCCTCAGCACAGATTGCGCAAGGAAAAATAAAAAATCAAAGCTGCGTCAAGAGGTTGTATGGCGGGGAGTTAGCTTTGTCACTGCAAAATATTCGAGGTGAATCTCGGCATCTTATCAGCGAGCTTTAAGTACAGGTACAGTCTGCCACTGCTGCAAATCGGCGTTTCGTGTTGATAAAGGCGCGCGGACTTTAGATTTCGACGCCACTCACTAAGTGAAAACTTTACATGCGAAGCCATTACTCGGTGGTATGTTTTACGCGGGAAATCTTTTCATGTGTGAAGTTGGCGGACTTCGCACACCTGTGCGAAATTTTGGCTTATTTTTCGCTCATCCGCGCGCTGTACAGTGTACATATTTCTGTCTTCTTCTTCTTTTTTTAAGAACTATCATGTGGCATATAGGTGAAGATTAATACAAATTTGTAATATACGTATCGTTTTTTTTTAAATTATTATTTTTTGGAAAATATAAATTGTTGAGCAACTTACTCGACCGTTTTTGGGGCAATGGTGACCTTCCTGTAATCCTGTTATATTCTCAAGTTTTCTGTCCTTTTTTTATTATTTTTATTTTACTGCTGTCAAGAGTTTGTCTCGAAAGTAGCTTTAGTAGAAACGTGGACGAACAAGTACAACCTCCGAGTTGGTACGAGCGATAGAGTCTGCTTATAAAGAAAAAGAAAAAACACAAGAAGCCCCCAAATCACAACACGATTCAAGAGCTATCCATCCTGTAATTTTGCTATCAACGTCAACAGTAAACAAACTCCCACCGAAATGATTCCTCATGCCAAGAAAATTTTTCTTGATGTAGTTGCAGAACAATTTTTTTCTTGCCGCAAGTTGTTTTTTTCTTGCTACAAGATTTTTTTCTTACCGCAAGAAAAAATTCCTGTGCCAAGACAAAATAAAACGAGAAAAAACTGATTTTTACTCTTATCAAGAAAAAAATTCTTGGCGTCAGAAATTATTTCTATGAGTGCAGACTAATCAGTGTCCTAGACTTTAAAACCCACTCAAAACTGTCATAATTTGGAGGAAAATTGTGTCGATTTGACGATTTTCCTTCTTGAAGATTTCCCATGCTGAATGCCGACGCGCGTAACTGAAAATCGGACCAAGAGGCCTTTGACTAGTGTTGAGGTTACCACGTCGATCTTAGCGTAATAAATTTGGACTAAGCACCCTCGTACACTTAATACTTAAATGATCACTATCATTGAGACCAATTCTGAAACTTTACTCTCAGTTTAAAGGATTGCTTTCTTCCCCTTTCACTTGATCGATTTTTGAAGCATGCCCCTTCATTTGATCGTTTTTCTTTGGAGGGATCAACTTGTGTTCCACCCTGTTTCAACCTTCTGCTTTTCTGAACCTTCCCAGCGGCAGCCGCTTGCCGTCATCAACTAGTGGCACTCACTTGGCAACCTTTAAGTCAGGCCATCTTAATTTTAGTAGGTTTCGTGCAGTATGCCTCGCTCTACTTTCACGTCGCTTTGCGTGAAAGAAAAATAAAAGAGTTGACGCTTGAAAGAGTGCCGTATTGCACGAAAGGTTGAACAGAAGAGATATTAAAAGCAACCTTTCCAATAAACAATGAGTCTCGACTGCCTCTTGTAAGATATGGTTAACTTCCCCAGTAATCAACTATGACAATATCAAAAACGGCGGTCATTTCAGCTCTTCATCTCCGAACGATCACAAGTTTTTTGCTTTGATATAACTTTGATTTGATCAACGTACCGGTGTCAAATCAAAAATCGCATACATTTTGGGCAAAATAATAGGTCTGAGAAGATGCAATAAATGTTTATCCCTAAACACACTATTATTCCATATTTTTTATGAATGCACTGTTAAGCCGCAAAAATAAATATAAATGCAAAAAAAAAAAAGTTTTTAGACCAGAACATATTTGCCCGCTAAAAAACGAAAATTTTGGTCAGCAAAAATTATTATTTTATTTTTCGTTCCTTTCCTATGCTTGAAGATAACTCGTGTAAAAGTTTTCTGATGCGACACCAATTTTTTAGTCCGTGTTTACTTTTGTCTTTAATTTTAAAAATCGCACAGTCTACAATTTTCGGAATGTTTTTTCTTCGTTTCGAGCCTTTTATGTAAAGACTATCGGTGGCGATTGTGTCGTATAACCACCGTTTTCTATTTTTACAGATGATACGTTAACTTATGAAGTCGTCCCTCCTCGCGCCACCTCCGACAGTATCCAGGATGCCCTGGATATGGATATGGTGTTTTTATACAAAAAGGAACAGGAGCTGCATTTAAGGCGAAGGCGGAATGCCTCTGACCCCGGGCCAGCTCCCCCGGCGGCGCCCGAACCTAAGAGCAAGGACTCCAATCCAGCGAAAAAGGTGCCTGCTGGATTCAACAGCACGTCGCCCGGCTCGCCGGCGGACGGCGTTTTCCCAGGTGAGTTTCCCTTTGTCCCTTCGTTAGGACCCGTTCGAAAACGGCACCCGAGAATGTTTTATCTCTATCTTACACATGGAGCTCTCATAAGAGAGAAAGGCGGAATACCCTTCGAGAAGGAGAATAATTGGGTCGAGATGGGAGATAATGGATCATGCGGAGCGTAAGTTAAATTGGGGTTGGGCTAGGTTTGACGAGCCATTATCACCTACCCTTCTTGTGCGTCCGAAGATATGCATGCGTTTGAAAATTTGGAAAATCTTTCGTTTTCCTGTTGCTGGTCAGCTTAAAGCCCCAGAGACTGATTTTCGACAGTTTTTGGCATTAGCTCTTTCCGACTTCGCGGAATTTCGTAATATATTCAGCTCGTGTGTGGAATGATTTCGTTGGATATACCTTATTTTCAACCTTGAACATCATTCAAAAACAGCAGGTTTTACTAAAGAGTAATCCAGTATTAAAAGTATTCCAAAATCGCCCTTTATTAAGTTACAGAGAAATTTTAATTTGGAAACATAGATTAGAAAAATTGATGCCTAGAACTGTTAATTTTTTTTATTTTTTTAAAAACTGGACGAAATTTTTAATTTTCGAGAAATCATGGTTGACCCCAAGGACAGGCAGTCAAGGAAATCAAGGAAAAATTAAGTAATCAGGAAAGTCAGGGAAAATGCTAAAGAGGGATTAAAATAGAGGGAAAACGGAAGCACTTCGAAAGAAAAATATCATTCCGCCATATATTCGAGAAAATTCATCCCTTGGTTAAAGAAAAGGACAGACGCTATATCCACGTAACGTGCGCTCTATGATGAAAAAATTATATCCACGTACATGCATTGCATATGGGACTAGAACGCATTTTCGGAGACTTCGACGCACGGCCACCAACCTACCTAATACATCGTAAATGGACGTTTGACGTGGATATAAGTACTAAAAAAAATGGGGCCGAAGACGACCTAATACTTCCATGTTCGTTTTGATATCTCCAACACTATTTGAGATACAGGGGTTTGAATTATCTAGAAAACACCCCTCCACCCTTAATTTTGCGGGAACATTGGCACCACTGTGCTGTCCAGGGGACACTCGATTTCCAACAATAATAATAATAATAAAAAAACGTAATTTGACCCAAGTCAAGACGTTTTTGGAAACCGTAGCTCCTGACAAAGTTTTTTCATAGAGTTTTTTTTTCGAAATATCTCAAAAACTGTTTCAGATATCGAAAAAATGTATAGAATCAAACTTTTAACAATAATTTACTAGCTTGGCACATTTTCATATCTGGAACCGTTTTTGAGATATAGGGGGCCAAAAGCACTTAAAAAAACACACCCACCCCTAATTTTGGGGAAATATTACCCCCACTGTGCCGTCCAGGGGAGACTCTCGATTCCCAATTAAGACAAATATTTTAAACGTATATCGACCCAAGTCAAGACGTATTTGCAACCCCTAGCCCCTAACAAACTTTTTTCAAAATAACACATAAACAGTTTGAGATATTGAAAGAACGTATAGACTCAAATTTGTAGATCTTTAAATTCACAATAATTTACTCCCATGGCACATTTTGATATCTTGAACCGTTTTTTAGATACAGGGGTCCAAAAAAACGTAAAAAACACACCCACCCCTAATTTTGGGGAGATATTACCCCGACTGTGCCGTCCAGGGGAGACTCTCGATTCTCAGTTAAGACAAATATTTTAAACGTGTTTTGACCCAAGTCAAGACGTTTTTGCGACCCCTAGCCCCTGACAAACTTTTTTCCAAATCAGTTTTTTTCAAAATATCTTAAAAACCATTAGAGATATCGAAAAAAAATGTATAGAATCAAATTTTTAGATCTTCAAATTTTACGTCGACAACTACTATGTTTTTCGATATCTTTTATGGTTTTCGAGATGAAAGGGTTCAAAGAATTAGAAAAATCCTCCTCCTCCCCAAATCAGGGGGAAATAGCGGTCCGATTGTACTGGTTAGGGGAGGTTCTCGATTCGACGCCAATTGCAACATACACCGTAATTTTCAGCCAAATCGGTCAACTCTTTCGTAAGATATCTACCGAGAAACTTTTTTGCACAGATAGACAGACAGACAGACGTATTCACGTCAAGCTAAAAAGCAGTTTTCTTGGCGTTTCAGTGTTAGTAGAGTCAGGAAATGTGCTCAGCTCAACTTCGAATTTTTGACGGTATTCCAATACTTCCATTCGTTCTACGAACATGGAAGTAAAAAAGGTCAGGAAAAATAGAAAATTGGTCAGGGGAAAGTCAGGTTTCAAAATCTTAAGTTTGCGACAACCGGGGAAATTTTTAGAATGGTTTGCTTAAAATTTTGTAAACCTATCTTTCTAAACAGTCCCAGGTTTTATTTAAGTTAATGTCCAGAATTTTTATGCCGAAAACTGTTCAAAATTGTCATCTTAATCATTACCAAACCCCTATTTTGAAAGAGAAGAATTTAAAAAAAATTAACCCTAAATTTTACAGCAATGAATTTTATAAGTATTCGTTTGCATGTAGACGGTTACGAATAACCGCAGCAAGAAGAAAATGAAGAAAAAGAGATTTTGTGTTAGTTGTGCCAGCCGCTCTTGTGTTTCGTGGTTGTGCTTTTCTTGCCACTCAAATCATAACCATAAATTTCTTTTCATTTTGTTTTTGTTTGCAGAGAAAAAAGTTCCAGAAAAGCAGAATTCCAAATTAAAGGACGGTTCTTCTTTGGCGGTTCCGTCCGTCGTGCCCAGAATCGTCCCAGCCCCAACGCTGCCTCCTCCGGAGCCACTACCGCCTCGCAGAGATGCGACAAGTACGTACCAGTTGTAGCTTCCGTCCAAGTCTACATTGCTTCGTAGGCACAGTGGAGATCCTGTCAGGTCGCTTTCTAATCTAACGACTCGAAAAATTCGTGTTGACAAAACCTTTGCACTGACCAGACCGAGCTAGAGAGCCTCATCGGGGTGGAAGCGACAACTAGGTCCCGCGCTGTGCGCTGATTCGTGGGATGCATTAAACCAGCCATGCTGATTGGTGGGATGCAAGGATGAGGTGTCAGGTGACGCGTCTCTCTCTCTGAGACACTCAAGCTAGACCAGGCGCGATGTCCGCCGCATTGACACAAATTTCGACAAAATAAGTAACTAGATCTGAATGTGACACGACTTACGATCTCAACTGTGTATGGCGAATTTTTAAGGTTGCATTTTGTATCTCTTGCGAACCGCCTTTAATTTCTCAGCCGAGCAGAATAGCCGCAGAGTAAAGCCCAAGGACTTAACCTAACCCTAACCAAATTAACCCAACTTAACGGTGAAGACCAAGATTAACCAACTCTCGGTGGCCACGCTTGATACCGGTTACTTCTCCGCCTAGCGGAGAGGTAGCAAGGCACACTCAACATATTCTGGGTCAACATAGACTAAGTACTACTAAGTAGGGATTCCTTAACCTGGCTGAACCTAACCTAACTTTTGAGGTTGTCAGTCGTTGATGGTGTAAAGATCGGTTGAACCAGGCTGGAATACCAGAGATGCGATACCTTTCAATTGGGTAGGCCTATCTGTTCATGGACTTTAGAATTTTAGATTCGGATGTGGGAGGCGCGGAAGAAGTCCTGCATGTTTTATGCAGGAGGAGTTCAAAGAAGTGTGTTTGTGGTGTAGGTTCGACATCCGCTCCGACGCAGGTGGAGCTGTCGCACGGCGATCTGGCTGACGGGGACATCCACGACCCGGAGCCTGACACTTCTGAACACGAGGAGGACCTTTATCCCCACGACCTCAGCAATTCCACCTTGACACATCACGGTCTCAATCAGACCAAAGAGGTAGCTACATTTTACCGCTTTCTATTAAAAAATATTTAGATGGGAGCATGACCCTCGTTTCTGTTGTATTTTTTCCATTATTTGTTTATTTGTTATTATTTTTGAAAGCCGTGGCCCGTGTTAAGACTTGACTTTTCTCGTGAAAGGACTTCGATTCTCTTCGCGGGATTCCTGTTCTGAACTCTTGATAACTGTTTTGATGCTTTCTATTTTTTTTTTATATTCGTAGTTAAAGCAGCATTTGCTATCCTCCAAAATCGATATAAGCGCATATCTATACAATCAAATTATTTTTGTCCAGCTGTCCTGTTCATATTTCTGTTTGACTGAACAAGTTATTTCAGTGAAAAAAAGACTAAACGAATGAAAGACATTGTATAACTCATCGCTTTTTTAAGAAACTTACAGGTCATTTAATCAGTAATTTTTGTTCATCAGCCTGTCGTCACTTGTCTTTTTTTGCCGAAATTCTAGTTATAACTTATTAATGAAGAAAAATTAAAATGAGTCGTTTTTGTTCTATTTTTTTGTACTAACTTTGTTGTTAATTTGAAATATTAAATTGAAGCAGCTCACTAGCACAGAGCCCACTTGGAGGGTAATATCACTACAATCTTAGCAAGTCCGTATTTAGTATTTAACCAGCTCGGAGAAATATCAAATATTTGCTAGCGCTCACTTGGATGAATGAAATTACCAAGTTGCCAGCTTATTATTCTCCTGACCTTGAACAAACACGGCTTTCACGAGGTACATGCTCGAAGCAACGTATTTTACTTCGGAAAAAAAACAGGGGAAGGCTAATAAAAAACTTATATTCCATTGGAAAACTTCCTGCAGTGAGTCAACGTAAATCTTCTCCAGTTTAACGTCTGAAACGGAATCTAATGAATTGACTATTATTTTTTAAGAGCTGCAGAATATCCCGACTGACTGAATGTGGTACTTGACCAATTTTCATCGAGATCGTCATTAGAAAGAGCTAAAAAAAATTACGAAGAAAAGTTCGAAGCCGCATCTCGGTACAATCAGCTGATTGCCCAGAAACCGAGTTCAAAGTTGCCTGTGACGTCATAGAATCCGTGGAATTCGGCAAAATTTACCGATTCAATGACGTCACAGGCAAATTTTGAACTCGATTCCCAAGCGATCGGCTCGTATCAAGATGCGGCTCTGGAATTTTCTACGTCGTTTTTTCAGCTTTTTCTGGTGGTTATCTTGATAAAAATTCGCCAAGTACCTCATTAACGTCAGCGCGTTAAATTTTATTACCAGTAATTAATTAGGAGCACTTCTTCCATAATGAAACGTGTATGTGAATTTTCGTTACCGGTAACGTATAAACAAAGCGAAAATTGTTGCATTTAAAACTATTAGCATTTAAACTCGCGTGCTTTGCACGGAAGTCTTTGCCGACCGTGTTTGACGTCCGATTTTCATCAGGACGAGACAGCAAGTCTCAGCGAAGAGAAGATACAGATGCACGCCTCATAACGACATATTTTCCCCAAGAGGCGCCGCGCCGTTGACTGATGTAATGATTTATGGACCATTAATTAGAATTTCGTTTTTATTTTTAGGACACTCATCAGTACTACGACAGTCGGATGGTGACGAATTCGACGGTGGCGAATCAATTGTGGGTTGACACAGACAATCATCCAAACATCACCATCAACGAAATGCTGTCGAAGGCTCACAGGAGAGCTATTGTAAGCTATTGTTTAGTTTTTAGCTATTCGTAGACCGTTTTTTTTTGCGATATAAACGTTTGAGGTTGCATTCCGCTGGAATAATTCTGGCCGTAGTGGCTCCTGAAACGTTCGAAAGTGCCTTCCACTGTAATAAATACGTAGTAGTTCTTCCGAAAAAAATTGGTAATGTAGTCTGGATATAAGAGAAAAAAATCTCTCTTTAACTCGTAAAAAGGTTTGTGTATATTAAGTCAAGCATGTATTATAAATTAATGAAACATATGGCTTTTTCAAGCTGGTGGTTTCGGGCGTCAACAGCACCTAAACAGCCCAAAAAAGTTTTTCAAACAAGTGTAATATGCCAGTTTCCCGAAAATACGGCCAGAATGAGGCTTTTCATGCTGTTTCTGTCTTTAATTTTTTTTTTTATTATTATTTTTTTTGTCCATCTTGAAAAGAGGTGATGATTGATTTTGGATAATATCTTTTTACTAAATCATAACGAGTAAAAAAATATATTTTGACGGACGAAGTTTTCGGATCGCCATGAAAGCGTATGCATTGCGCGGGACTCTTTGATCTCGTCTATTTAGGAAAATTTCAAGAAATACCCTTGTTTTTAACTACCCGACAGGAAAAGTTTTGGTATGGGTTGGAAAATCGATTTCACGATTTGCATGGATTTACTCTTGTTTGGGTCGACTGTTATCTTTTCTTTCCTACTTTCTCTTTCTCTTTTTTTTTTTTTTTTTAAAAATATCT
>Ga0058701_10004138_pt1 | contig 11704 bp, 8 predicted proteins | sample AgamicOrMae_FD_97039 | JGI IMG/M metagenome (GOLD analysis project Ga0058701, IMG submission 97039) | Agave microbial communities from Guanajuato, Mexico - Or.Ma.e | ecosystem: Host-associated > Plants > Phyllosphere > Phylloplane/Leaf | place: Guanajuato, Mexico | collected 2012-06-04 | reverse complement strand
TATATATATATATATATATCGTGAAAAGGGGAAGCGAAAATTTCAGTTTCAGATTTTGCAAACACAATCAGATTGTTTTAAATACCTACTTATTTCAGAATTTATTATGACCCGTTATAGCTACCATACAAATACCATGCACATAAAAAAGATTCACACTAAAAACAAGACACTTATGTTAGGAAGTTTTAACTCCTTTAAGGGTGAAAATAAAACAGGGTTGTACGTGTTTTGATTATTTTTCAAGATGGAGCTATGTTCAGCCACATCAATAGAAAGCTCTTGCCGAGACCTTTTCAATTATATGGCTGAACATGGGCCTGTCTAGAAAAAATCAAAGGGTGTAGCTATTGACCCGACATACCATTAATATAGGGAGACGTGAACGCACGAAACTAACCTAAAGCATTTCGAATGGGAGGTGACTTGAACGCACGGAACCTAATCTAATACATTTTATATGGGGCAGTCGGGCCAATAGACACTCCCATAATCAGAATATACGATCTACCCACGTTTTATTTTCACCCCAAAGACAGGTAAGAACTCCCTGACAAAAGTCAAGTGTTTCGATTGTACCGTGCTTCCGCAATAAAATACTTCCAACGCGGAAGTTAAAGAAACAAAAATTAACTCCGTGAGCAAGGTAAATTAATTTCATGGACTAGATGGCCGACCAGGTCCGCGGAAAAGTGGCGTATTGTGGCTGAAGTAGAGCAGGGGAGGAGGGGAGGGGCAGAGATGTCACTTTCTTCCAGAAGTAAGCCTATTTGAGCGTGAAGGAAAGTAGGCCTCCAATGGAGCGTGAGCAAAGCGTGCAACTGCAAAAAAACTGCGCCGGTCTATTTTCAAGGCCCACCGCCTTTCCACTCAGATAGGACTGCCTGCCTGCCTGTCCACGGCCCATTCGATCGATAACCTGGGCTACTCGATGCAACACTACAAACATCCCACTACAATGCGAATCCCACATCCTATAAGTACCCACTTCTGTGGCCTCTTCATCATTTAACTAGAATTGGAGGAAAAAAAGAAGAAGAAAAAACGCTTTTGCGCTCGCAAAAACTTCTTCCTTTTTCAGGGATCGAGAAAACTTGTCTTGAATACGACTGGATTTTTTCTGGACTTACGATAAGGACTGTTTCAAAAATAATAAATATACGTTTTGACTTTTTTCACCCAAAATGAAAATATTTAAGTCAGTATTTTAATGCAGTATCAATTTCAGATAATTTTTTGTAAGTGCGCAGAAACTTGATTTCATTCCAATTCCCGACAGTATTCACCCTTTTGGAGAAAGGAATGGAGAAAGTTGAAAGGTAAGGTTATTGCATATATTTCCGGTAGATTTTAAGAGAGAATAATTAAATTCGAACGATGCTGAAGAGGATTAATTTGCTTGACCACTGAGCGAGCACACGTTTCTCTTACCTTGTTAGTTTCATCAGAATTGCGCAAAATTCTTGATAAACAAATCCAGGCCAGAAATGAACACTGGAACAAAGTGACAGCTAACCTGCTGCTCAAATCTTTTTTTCTTTACGCGATTACAATAAATTTACTACATTGAAACATAGAGAAGTAGTTGTAATCTAATTAAACATTCTTTTATAACGCTCCATGAACAGAAAATCGGTTATTTTTAAATACCTTATTGTCTGTTGTTCTACGCCGGGAAAGACTGGAATTTACTTCGTATAATTTGAAATACAGAGAAATAAGTTTCAGAGCTCTATACGAGCGTTTGTTGTCAGAGGTTTCCGGTTTTATTCTCAGAAACCAAACAAAGTTTTCGCGGGATACAACAGTATACAATGTCAATTATTTTTCCAAGGACGGAAAAGGATGCAGGGTTGGAGTCGACGTCGCAGTTGAGCGAAACAGCCGCGCCACGCGACCGGCTCGATTACATCGCTTTAATAGCGTTTTAAGGTCGATTACTCGATCCAGATTCGCTAAACATCGCTCTTATACTACTATTTCAAAGGTCGAGTTTTCCACCTTAACCCATAAAAGCCCAAAGTATTTGGAGTGAAATTTAACTTAAAAGATTTTCGAAGGATTTTTACCATTAACATACGCAATTTTAAGCTTTGAAAATGTCTCAAAAATTCCACGTTTCCAGGGGGGGGCATATTTTTTAAACAATGCGACAATACTGAACTGAAAAAATCCTCCAAAATATTTTTTTTTCTGTTTCCGAACGGCATCGCTGGGTGGTAGTGGGTCAAGATCTACGTTTCGTCGCCATGCGCCCAGCGAGGGAGACGGTACTGTACCGAAACTTGGCGGTTGTACATCGATATTTCTCGATTTACCACGGTCGATCGAAAACCAAGTAGAAGTAGATGTTTAAGAGAGTGTAGCCCCTAAAGCGATGCCGCTAAATTTCCGTGGCAATTGTCCTTCTTTTAAAGGTCTCAAACGGGCAGCCATGGACTAATTGTGGCGAGGTCTTGTCGGATCGGTTCGGGGTTCTGGATCCCGTTGTGGCCCGCGCGGTTGAGCCATTGTTAGTCCAAGGCGCATACTTTCACCGTTGCAAGTCATAAGAAGTGAACAGCGGTTGCAAAGGAGACGAAAAGAAGGCTGTGGGTTTGTTTATCTCTCGGAATAAATTTCCTAGGAAGGTAAACTAAAATGACAGCCGAGGCTTTCAGAGGATCTTAATGTAAACACTTCTCGCTGCCAACTCGAATCCAACGCTTACTTATTTCCTAAATGTGAGACTTCTCATCTGTTGTGTGGAATCCCACTCTAGTCGAGATTTCCAACGTCGTTTGGCTTAGCTTTGGGATGTGGCTAAGGTTAGGTCTAAATAGGTCAGAGCTAGGTTACGTCAAGATGGGTTAAGTCAAGTTAGATTATTAAATTAAGTCAAGGTAGGTTAGGTCAGGTTGGGTTGGGTCGAGTTAGGTTATTAAATTAGCTTAAATCAAGTTAGGTTAGGTTAAGTTAGGTTGGTCAAGTTAGGTTGGGTCAAGTTAGATTAGGTTAAGTTAGGTTTTTAAGTTAGGTTAAGTCAAGTTGTGTCAAGTTAGGTTATGTCAAGTTAGGTTATGTCAAGTTAAGTTGGTTAATTCAGGTTAGGTCGGGGTCGCTTAGGTTAAGTTAGGTTAGGTCACTTCCAAGTCCAAGGCACCTTCCTTAACGAGTGTCCAGAGATCCAGGGGCCCTTCCCTGCCGTCCCCCTGACCTTTGCCTGCATCAGCGGCGTGGGGCCACCCGCGGGGCCCGCCACGAGCGGGGCCCGCCACGAGCGGCCACGGGCCCAGGGCCACGACGCGGAAGCGCGCTCAACAGTCCCCAGAGTCCGCGGAGCTCCCCGATCAATCAGCTGCCAGCCATGTCGCGTCACTTTCTTGAAAAGCCAGCAAGGCAGCGATCAATACCAGCGTCTATTAAGCAGGCGTGCTGCTGATGGCTGCTAGGCCCGCGAGGCGAGGCGAGCACCTCCGCGTCGGCGTCGGCCTTTACCCTCGGCGACGGCGACGGGCCCCGCTTTGCCACGCACCCCAAACACTTGTTGGGGGCTCATGATCACAAAATCGATGCTTCGTACGGCAAACGTCGTCGTTTTGATCTGAGCAACAGGATTTAATGAGGCAAAGCTTCGGGCGCAATTAAGACAGTACCTTTGTAAACCGACGTCGTTGGCCAAGTTCGTTTCCGCGGGGAGGTGCAGGCGCGGCGCACCTCCTCGCGGTGCACAAGCATCGATTCGCAGCTCACTTTTTGATCATGACCTCAAAATTCTGCGGAGAAGCTGTAGCTGTACCACCCAAAACTGGGGTAAATACGTCAAAACACATTATCCAATCCACTGTCATTGTCCCACTTGGCAAAAGTATTTGAAAAGACTTGTTTACATAGTTTTGAGTCTGTGGATTAAAGGTAAATGGATTGATCGTAGCTGTATGTAAGGGGGTTAGGGTGGAAAACTCCGCGATAACGTTGAGAGCAGACGACTGCAAATAATTTTTATTTGCTGATTCGCAGATAATATTTGATGATAATTTTCTTTTAAAAAAAATAAAAATAAAATAAAAATAAGGCTACTGGATTTTTTCATAATGTTCCTTTTTTATTTAATTATGTTAATCAATTTTTTTTGATTAATTTTTTATCAATTTTTATTTTTCAATCATTTCTTCAATGTTTATTTTTTCATTATTTTTTATCATTTTTTGCCAATTTTCATTATTTTATCAAATATTAAAAAAATGTTTTCGAAATATTTTATTTATTAATTTTATTTTTACTTTTTTTGGGGGGGAGGGGTGTTGCTATTGACCCGACATGCATTTACATTGAGAGACTTAAACGCTTGGCAAATAACAAGAACGTTATCATCTGGAAGAGACTCCAACGCAGATAGTTTTCATTTTTTTTTTTCATTTTTTTTCCAATCATAAAAATTTAAAACTTTTCAATTGCTCATACTTTTTTTCAGTTTTTAATTTAAACCATTTTTCGGCATGATGAGAGAGGTTGCTTTAAAACTTCTTGTCACCGAATCGCCCCGCACGAGTTTGGCAAGTTCGTCACCCTGTTTCACGAAATTACGTAAAAGACTGTACTTCAGGCTAAAGCGCCTCGGTACAGTCGCGGGCCTCCCGCCTAAAATTAAGCCTATAGGGAAATGAGATGGTCGTTGACACCGCAAGACGATTTTGCGAGCCGAATTTTCGACGAATCGCCCGCAATGTGCGCGCTCCTCGCACGCAGTGGGAACCTCCGGTCGGTTGGTCGGGCGCCGATCAAGGCGCCCGCCGATCAACGCCGCAAAAGCAGCCTGCAGCCAACACTGTACAGTACAAAGTGTCGAGCTTCCGATCCGATCGGCTCGCTCCCCTTCCTGCCACATAATGGATTTCCCCGAAACAGCTCATCGCTAACTCAATAAGTACAGAAACCGTAAAAAAAGTACCAAATCCTATACAGATCCGAGCGAGGCACCAGACACTTCCAAACGTTGACGGAGTACTTTCCTCAGTCACCAAGAATTTTAATCAACCGTCGAATACAACATGTAGGGTAGTAAAAGTTAACCCACTACCGCGCAGCGATGCCGTTCGGAAACCGAAAAAAAAAATATTTTAGCGGATCTTTTCAGTTCAGTATTGTCACATTTTTTAAAAATTTCACCCCCCTGGAAACCTGAAATGTATTATTTTAGGCATTTTTCAAAGCTTAAAATTTCGTAATGGAAAAAATCCTTCCTATTTTTCATAAGCTGAATTTCACTATAAATACTTTGGGTTGTTATGGGTTAAAAGTGTAAGGAATCCCTCCACCTCAACATGCTTTGAAGCTGGCTTAAATCCAATTTTATTGTTGGGGTCACCCAGTGATATTTGATTTGGTATGTGGGTTCACATCACCTACCGCGTCGCGTCGCCTTGAACCGGCGTATACTCTCTCTACTCAAATGCAGGACGATTCGCTGGTCTATTCCTAACCGCAAACCACTATTGTAAAGATACGGAAGACAGCGCTTTCCAAAAGATTCCACCGACTTGATTTTAAGGGACTTCATGCGGAAATCAATGATTATATCCTCGTTGCGGTGGTTCCACGTTTAGCGCAGAGCAAATCCTCAACCAAAAGGTAACCCACTACCGCCCAGCGATGCCGTTCGGAAACAGAAAAAAAAATATTTTAGCGGATCTTTTCAGTTCAGTATTGTCACAAGTTAAAAAATATCACCCCTCTGGAAACCTGATATTTATTAATTTAGGCATTTCTCAAAGCTTAAAATTTCGTATTTTGAAGGAAACAATCCTTCCAATTTCTCTTAAGCTAAATTTTCCACCAAATACTTTGGGTTGTTAAGCGTTAAACTAAACCACGCTTAAAAAGAAAAATGCGGGATACGTATAGTGCCAGGGTAAAACATAAGAGGTTGAAATGCAATCTCAAAAATTTACGGCGAAAAAAAAAAGGGAAAAGTGCTCTTATTCGACTCGTTTACGGAAATCCAGGGTCATCTCCTCAGCGCTTCCGCACAGCGGGTCACTCATTTAGGGCTTGAAACTGTATTTATTAGACTAGCAAGTCCCAAGCAGCTGTCTCCCGCTTCGACATTTCCAAGGAGGCTATTGTGCGGCGTGCAAATAAATCTTGGTTCATCCGATGTTCCACAGACAAGTCGTGCCTTCTGCGCGTTTCGATGGGATGAGAGAAGCGCGAGCGTTTGAAAAAACATACCTGTTCGTTCACACAGCCTTCCGGTACAGTAGACTTCCGCGCGTGACTCATCCCCCCCCTTCCAGCCACACCCCCTTATTCTTTCCGCAATACGCTTTACAGCCTTTTTCAGGTAAAAATCGTTTTGTTTTATAATGAAATGCTCTGTGAAAGCAACTTAGTCTGATGATAATAACATTTGGGTTCCGAAAACGTGCCTTAATTAGAGGGGGGCAGAAAAATGTTTGCGATATTTAAGCCAACTTGATTTTTGTTATTATTGACATCTTTTAAGACAGTAGTGACCTTTTTAAAAAAAAACAGATTTGATGCTGATAATAATCCTTATATATTAATTGAAAGAATAGTTAAAAATACTTAAAATGTATTTTGCTCCTAAAAAAAACATCGTAGGACGAAACTAAAATCGTTAGAACCGATTGCTCAATCTGTCGATTTCAAAAGGACTGGGAGAGGCGGCAGTTTACAGCCGGAAGATTAGAGTAGAGTAGATTAGCCGGAAGATTAGAGAAGCCGGTAGATTAGACTCGTAAATTTTATATTTTACTTTTTGACGCGATAAATTGACGAAATGAGCAACAGACGACAGTAAACATAATGTTTAGCTCCTCCCTAACAATTCCAACCATCAAACGTTAAAAAATCTACAAAAAAAACGACTGAAAATTAAAAAAATAGCAAGGGTTTTTCAATTTTTTTGGCCCAAAATTTTTAAGGGATTTTTTTTTTACGATTGGATCTGACTTTTTCGTCATTTGAGGGACACTAAAAATGGTTAAAACCGATATCAGCTGCTCAATGTCGATTCTAAACGTACCGGGAGAGGCTGCAGTTCACGGCCGGGAGGTTGGAGGGGAGGGCGTAACTTACAATAATGCTCTTCTACGCGAGGGCAGGCCGCGAATTACCGATCATATTTGAAGGTCATCGATCCGCGCAAAAACGATTCCTCGAATGAGGGTAACAAAGAAGGTTCTTGGAAAAAGTGAGAAAAATTACGAAAAAGTGACACATAGTGGCAGGGATTTTTCTTTGTGACAAAGAGTGATAAATGTGACTCAATGGTAGCCCTGCAAAGCAGAGCGAAACTAGGCCCTTGCAGGAGGGTACGTCACCTAAACAATGATTGCACCAGTGAACGTAACTGAATCAGGATACTCTTGACCATTTCCTTAACGATTATTTTCTAATGTTAAAGACCGGAAGTAGAGGCGCATCTTACTGCAATGAAACGCTTGGAGGCCTTGTCCTAACCATCCCATTCTCGCCGCTGGCGGGCAGGCTTGAAGTGGGCCCGGCGGCGAGCGAGTCCCCTTGCCTGCATTATCAATAACATTATCCCCGTCTGTAGGGGGAAAAGGACAGAAACTTGACGAGATAATGTAATTGTAGCGTAAGGTCGCCTCGTTGTAACGCGGCCAATCTACGATGTCGGCTCGTTTCGGGCTGGCGACGGACACCGCCGAAGGGACGAGAAGGAAAGAGGCTTGTACGTACAGTCTCCGAGCAGTGCGGAGCAAAGTAGACTAAAGTGACAAACTTTACATGTCAACAAAAACAAGACCTCATCTCTGAAACGATGACGCGATAAAAGTAGTTTACTGTGACAAAGAAACGTTCTAGGGCGGTCGTTCTCGCACGTTTATTTCGGGAATTTAGCCTCGATGACGATCAGCTGACTAAACTTGGCCTCTTTTTTTCTCAGCCTAAGTTAATAAGTCTTGAGGAAAAATGTGTACGACTCAAAAATTACAAGGTTCGCTCTTACTTGACGAAAAAGGCAGATGAGGAGTGGGTTATGCTGACGTTAAATAACTAACCAGGCGTACTTACGCCCGGCAGGTAAATGGAATGGTTAGGTTATGATCTGCGCATTGAGTACGTTTAATAACTGCGCGTATATACATGTCAAGGGTGTCTGCATCGTGGATAAAGTACGAACGATAATGATTGTGGGATTTGGGGGGTTACAATCGCTCGATAACGCTTGTTACATTTCAGTGGGGCGATTTTTTTTTCTCTTTTTTTGACAGGCATGAGCCCTTTGTTAGGATTCGAATGGGAATGGCAGTAAAGATGACGAATATTATGGGAACGAAGGCACTGGTTCTCCCTGGAAGGAGTAGCACATTCCCGAGTGTCGTGACACAAAGAGGAGTTTGAGAGAGGTTATGTGTCATTTGTTTACAAGGTAAGAGTCCCGCCAGCTCCGCCCCTAGACTCATTGTATGACAGGTGCCAGAACAGGAGCATTGCTCGCCACCAAAGATGCACGGGCGGAAACACAGAGAATTCAAAGACTTACCTTGGAATGCAATTCGGAGGGGTTCTGTCCACTTCCCAGGTTGCAAATAGTTTCATAGGAACTGGTTTTGGGCCCGCTGAGGGCAAAGGTCTGTTCGGACGGTCCGCCATCTTCAGATTTATATTATCTCACCACAAAGAGACACTGGTAAAACTCACTCGCGAGGCGACACATGACCTTCAAAACGATGTTAACTTCACATTATGATACACATATACAAGACACAACTCAGGAATCATCCTGACAACTCGGTTAACAACACACCACTCCCTGTATCTTTTGTCAACTGACGGACACCATCACCCACAGCTCCGGCAGCCTTCCCCATCAGAAAGTTGTCTGCTTTCAGCAAAGGCCCCGCTGAACAGAGAACGACGAAACAGCAGGCTCTGCTGAGTATGACAGATTTGTCGGTCGGAAAATATGAGAAATTGCACAAGTATCGTGCACCTATCTGTGTGATTTCTGGAGTTTTTCAGAGAATAGAATGAATTCTAGCTCTTTCCAACTCGAAAAAATATTTTTTTACGATTTACTAAATCATTCTGAAAACTTCATTGAGTTCACATCAAGTGAAAAACTCATTCTTAACTGTCATGGCGAATGCTGCATCGTCTGCAGGGGAGAATACTCACGGGGCTCATTGTATCTGTTTGAGCATGTCCGTTAAGATTGGATATTTTTTGTAAAAAAATTCCATGGTAAGTTATTTTAGGAAAGACAGTAGCTTTATGGAAAGTCGCATAGTATTTCCTCCTTTCAAGGTTGTTGATTCGACAGTATTTGCCCAGAATGTCGGTACATTTTTAGTTAAAGTCGTGTCAAGAAGAGGTTATGTTGCTCTTTGTGTTGTAATTTCAATATCCAAACAAAAGTTAAATTTACACTTTTTTCAAATCGAGTTTGTCAACCGTGCAAAACAATTAAACTACTCTGTTAAAGATTAATTTTCTTTCCCAACCTTTATCTATATCAGGAAAAATGGTGATGCAAATCCACGTCTAAAATAACCGTTGACAACGGAAAAAAAAAGATTTTGATAAAATGATTATTAACGTGTGCGATTTCAACCGATTTTCCTTTTTACATTTACACTATACAAGTTTTTATTGTTTTTGGGTATTCCTTCCTCAGAATATGGATATCTTAAAAGAACCTATGTCTATGATACCTCTGGCAGACGGCGGACTGGCTTATATGGATGAAAATGGTGAGTGAAATTTCCAGTTTGAGATAAATTCTGGACCTCATTTGAAGTTGGTGTCCATTGGAATGAGTAACTTTAAAATTTATGGATTGAGGAAAAGTGTTTGAGCAGTAGCAACATCACACACTTTACATTGAGACACAATAACTTTGTTGACAGGGACCGTCGTCATGTATGAGCTAGCTCCAAGTCTTGCAGACCAGAGTGCCATAGATGATCAGGAAGCCTTGGCAGACTCAGTTTTATGTTCAGATGACCCCAATGCTTTAAATGTGCAAACTTCGTTGGATGACTTTGTTCTTTCAGGAGCATTTCAAACTCAGGAAACACAAGTAAAAAAATCTACAATATCCATCCAATTTTAATTTTTATTCATAGCATTACCCTCATCATATTATATGTAATTTCTTTTGTAGGATGAGGCATTCAACATAACAAGAGTCAAGAAAATAGAGGATGATGAAGATGTCGATGTTGATGTTGAAGCAGATGATACCATCATATCTGATGCCGAAGCAACAGCTGGCCCAGAAGACTGTGTAGAGCAAGTGACCATGTTCAAATGTCGCGCTTGTGTTTTCACTGCTCCAGAAAAAGATGCAATTATCCAGCATTTTGCAGAAGAGCATATTGTGGTAAGCCTTTGAGGTCAATTTTACTCTGACATAGAAAGCACATTCAATGATGCAAATACAATATTTATTGCAGGTGCAGAATTCCCAACCAGAGTTTAGAATCCTTGACGAAGATCTAGGTAAGATTTTCCTGTATTTTTACTTTGCAAGTAGATTTTCATTTTTTTTTTCTCTGTTAAGGTCTAATTGCTACAGAGGCTGAAACTCCAGCGTTAGAGGAACCGTCGGAACGGTTGCTGTATCTTTGTAGTAAATGCAATGGTGCATTTGTCAGCATCGAACTCTGTCGTCAGCATATGATACAAGTAAGATGGAGCGTCAGTGACGTTCTGTTATGTTTCCCAAACTGAAATTATTGCGGGAGCTCTCTTAAACGTAAATAATTTGTTAATTTGCAGGAACACAAATGCATATCAGGTCCAGGGAAAGGGAAGAGTGGCGATGCGAATGCTGGAATCGGGAACTCGAATGCGGCGATGGGAAACGCGGCGATAGGCCAAATCAGCGGGGAGCAGGACTCAGCGGCCGCCGACTGGCAAAACGGGGATGCTCCTACTCCACCGGAAGCTCCGAAACCTGCTGATCGGAAATCCAAGGCGGCAGCCAAACCTACAGCCAAAACGAGGGCCAAACCGGTACCCAAACCAGCAGCCAAGATGCCTGCAACGAGAGACAAGAAAGAGAGCGAAGTCGAACGCCCTAAGAGGGAGGCCAAAGCAGTCAGAGAAAGGGAAAGGAAAATAAAGTACGCATTTCGCAGAATTTGTGAAACAGCAATATTTCCCGCCCTGAGTCTACGATTCTAGTTGTGCCATTCATGTCGTCATTTTTTCTAGGTGCACCGTTCGAGGATGTCCCTTCAAATTCTCCAACGATGAGTGCCTAGAAATCCACAAATCCTGCCATGTGATAGATCACAGCAAGGCTCAAAAGACCAGAGAATTCCAGTGCGTCCACTGCCAAGAAAAATTCCCAAGGTATACTAATGCCTTTAGTTTCAAATGTCGCATCTTCTACCTTTTGCGTTCTACCATAGTCCAAATTGATTATCCTCTTTGACTGTTCACGGTGAACCTCATAGATGCCTGTTGAATCACTTGCGCGGTGAAGGAATTCAGAACACGATAATCAGATAACGTATTCTTAAAATTGAAGGGTAGCTGTCATAAGCGCCAAAAACCACAAGCGCCAACGCCGCAAGCGCCAATCCGTAACCGCCAAATGAGAAAAGTCGCAAACGCCAAAGATCTTAACCGCAATACTAACCTTACCTAACCTAACTTAACCTAACCTAACTTAGCCTAACCTAACTTAACCTAACTTGACCTAACCTATACGAACTTTGGC
>Ga0058701_10004137_pt1 | contig 11707 bp, 7 predicted proteins | sample AgamicOrMae_FD_97039 | JGI IMG/M metagenome (GOLD analysis project Ga0058701, IMG submission 97039) | Agave microbial communities from Guanajuato, Mexico - Or.Ma.e | ecosystem: Host-associated > Plants > Phyllosphere > Phylloplane/Leaf | place: Guanajuato, Mexico | collected 2012-06-04 | reverse complement strand
GAGAGGACAGTCCGGCACAGAACTGTGCGACAAGGATATCGTCCGACAATTATGTCGTCGGCATCCACATGTCTGACTGGAAAACACAGAGATTATGTTAGTTTAGTTTAGACTCGGAAAGTCGAGGTTTTGTTAATTTGCATTGTAAGGTTAGATGATGGTCGTTAGGTTTGTTTGGGTTATCATAGTTAGTCCTGATTATGTAAAGTTAGGTTTAGTTGGGTTAGGTTTGTGTGGTCAGGTTAGATTTGGGTTAGGTGTGGTGGTGCTAAGAGTTTGGTTACGTTAAGTAAGATGTAGTTAGATTAATTTGGGTGTGGTTAAGTTAAATTGGGGATATTTGATCGCTTGAACCATTACCGGTTTCAGTCGTTAAAACTCTCAAAACTTAGCTGACATGGTTCTGCATGGTTGGTTAAAATTATGCACCCGGCTACGGGGTTAGTTTTTAAATTTTGAGGAGCTAAACAAGCCGAATTTCACACGATTTCACTTGAACACTGACCTTTAAAATACCACTTTTCAGCTTTTAGTTGAAGAATTAGCCCGGAATTGCTGTAAAAAAGCTTTCTCTATCGTTGAATATACCTTAAAATGAGCACAGAACCAAAGAAATTCATTCCATTTTGTATACATAAATATTGCACCAAAATCTCTAAATCAGGGCGTTTTGGCGCGAAAATATATGAGTCAAGTAAGCAACTGATCCGTTCTATAAAATTTAAACAATCTTGAATTTCGATCGGATTTAAAATGAGACCATTTCATTACTCAAAGAGAATGGCTTTAATTAATTTCCCATTTTTTTTAGTACATATATTACAGAGTTGACTAGTCCGAAGCGATCAAGTATCCTTCAGAGTGATTAGTTTGGGTTAGATTATGTTTAGTTCAATTAGGTGCGTATTTGCATTAGGTTGTACTGTTCGTTATGGGTAGATAACCCTAGATCGAGAATCCATAGCAAGTCAATGCATGGATATCCATAGAAATCCAAGGATATCCAAATGGGTATCCATTAAACATGGATGATTGAAGACTGATACCATAAAAACATACATATCCATTTATGGAAGTTTATTCTTTACGGATATCCATCGCGGAATGTTCTTTCATGGATATCCGTGCTTGGATATCAGTGTAGATATCCACGCTTGTATGGATAATTGAAGACTAATATCCAAAAATCATGGATATCCATGTTGATATCCGTGGATTTTTGGAGATCCATGCATGGATTTGCTATGGATTCTCGGACGAGTGAAGGTATGATTAGTTTAGGTTTATGCATGTATGTGGTTGGGTTAGATTAAATCACGATTTCGGCACCACCTTGTGGACAGTAAAACCAAGTTAGAAGTCTGTCATAATTGGGGCATCTTTGGCCACAAGTTTCACAACACTATTCACCCGTTATGAATGACATAAACGCTTTAACGAGGTTTGAGCGGCGCAGCAGTGTTGCGGCCAAGAATGACCTCCGACCGCGCGCGCGTTTCGAGTGGCCGGCCGGCCGGCCCCGATCCGATCCAACTCGCCCCGTCCACTCTTCCTGCCAATGAGACTGGAAAATCACCTCCTCGGTTCCTATGATGTTACCAAAATGTGGTTACTGAATTTCGGCAGGAAATGAACCTTCGCCAGTGCCAGAAATCACTAGCCACGATTATTACGAAACTCCAAAACCTCGTCTAGTTTTCACTCACAAGATTGCCTTCAAGTTACAGTAACTATTCTATGGTAATGATCTGTATTAATTTGGTATTACCGTGCGATTGAAAGCTTGCATTTTTTTCATTTTGTGCTCTGCCCACCAAGCCCGAAATTCCGATCAGTCCCGGTAGAGAAATGCCTAATTAAAATGGAAAGCAGTATTTCCAATCGGAAAGCTGCGATTTCAGATTGAAAATTGGGATTTCCAATCGGAGATCCTCGTATTTTTGATCGGATTTCGAATCGGATTTCCGATCGGTCGGTGTGCCTCTATTGGATTTAGATTCGGATGTTCGATCGGATTTTGTTCCAATTTTGCATCGGAAATTCCAAGTCGGAATCTCTACCTGAAATTCGGACTGAGTAATCTGAGCGAAGTTACAGCCGAGCGAAGCAGAGGGCACACAATGCAGGTTAACCGAGCAAATTGGTTGCCGAGCGGTAGCAAAGCGCACACAAGTAATCTGATTTAGCGGGCGGTAAGAGTTACAGTAAAGATAGGTTACGTTGAACGCCCTGCTTTGCTTCGCTCGTCTAGCCTTGGCGACGAAAGGCGGAACACAAGGGTACGCGATCTCCTAAAAATAAATAAACTGGAACACTGAAACACCTGTTTTAGGGAGTTCTTTTGTTATAGGTGTGAAATAAAACGGGGTTGACCTTTTAAATGATATGGCTAAAGATAAGTCTATTCCGAAAAAAAATTAAAATACGTAGGCTTCTACACCGGTTCTACTTTCACACCCAAGAGAGGTAAAAACTCCCCTAAACAGATTTTTTTATTGTGCACTCGTGCAGTGATCAAACACTTCGCCACAACCGATTTTTTTGTGATACATCAGGTGAAAATGGCTTTCTCATCTGGATAGATCACACCGCCACCTGGAAGAAATCACAAAAAAGCAGCTAACGTGTTTTGTGTTTGTTCCAGAGTCCCTCCTGATGTACGGCTGAAGTGTTCAGCATGTATGAGCCACCGCCGTGGTTGCGGTCGGCCACCCTCGTCGGCGTCGTGGCCGTCCTGGCGGGGCTTGCCGCCGAGTCCAGCGCCATGGCCTCCATCGCCCGCGCCGCCGCTCCCCCGGGACTAAGCCATCTGGATCTCGAGACAGTTAACACGTAAGTATCCACAGGGCTCGTGGGAACTCCCGTTTATAAAGACTCTGCGAAAACGACCGACGCTGTCGCGAATTTCGGAACAAATATCTCTGCCAATACGTCAAGGCGCGAATTCTTAAAATATCTGTTGGCATTAGCCAAAGTGATATCTGTGGCCAGATGAAGCGGAATACGAGATATGTTGACGGTATTGGCTGGAAATTGGTCACAAAGATAATAGAGCAGCTCGTTCTTAAGGTGGGACAATATGATCTGGCGTAAAACGTACTTTAGTATTGCGTTGACCACGAGCCTTGTTTGGCAAACAGGCGGGCCAGCGTGCGAAATGACCATACGTAGAGTCTTTGTTAAGGGTGTTTCTGCGTTCGGTGTACTAACAGATCATGCTGTTAATTCGGTGACCTTGACAAGTGAGAAACTGTCTTAATAAAAGTACAGCAGGTACACTGTAATTTTTTAGGTTGCCATTTTAACCTGCGTTCCCCGTTTGGTTACATACCTTGCCGAGCGGAGCGAAGCAAAGGACATCTAACCTAACAAAGTATACCTAGCCCATAGCGGCGCCTTATTTTTCGGCGGCAACAGCCTATTAACTACAAGTGGCATAAGATTTGGCGACCAATAGCGAACTAAGGCATACCTAGTCAACATGACCTAGGATAACATAACCTCAGTCTAGAGTACATTCCCTTAACTTGAAAGGTTGACCCAACCCACTGGAGGCCATTTTGTCCTCGGTTTATTTAAGGTTATTTACGTGATGACGTTTAATCCTCAGGGTGGAATTAAAAATCAGCTTATGTGGAGCACAATTCAATTCAATTCAAAAGATATTTATTGCGAGTAAAATATAAAATTATGTCGAAAAGGAGACGTATAAAACATTTTTTTTAGTTTATAGTGGACAAACAGTTGTAAATACCCTCCTTCAGAGGTCTAGGAAACTGCAAGAAACAGGTTCAGTGTATTTCGGAGTAGGCTGTGGGCATTACCTAAATGTGAGCATTTTCTAAGAAGAGCGTGTTAGTCTCCATCCGCTGTCACCACGAAATCAATTCTAGTTTTGCCAAATCTTAAAAACTCGCCGAAATACTTGTTATTCCCGTTTTGCCTTCGTAACCACAAAATTTTCGCTTCAAAGACAGATATTTATTGCTAGTGCGTTCATATTTACTTCTCCCTCTAGTCTTGCGCGTAACGAATAATTGAGTATTTATAATTCCTTTCTTTTAATGGTGAATAGAAGTTCGGCCGTTTTTTGGAGCAGAATCTTGATATGTAAGGCAACCACATCACGTACAGTTGACTCGTTGAAATTAGAGGTTAAACAGGACAGCATGTCCACAATGTGTCCTTGCTAAAAAAAATGGGATTGAGTAAGTGTTGTGTGCGTAGGACCTGCTACCCGCGCGCGACGTGCGCCGGCATCCAGGCGGGCAAAAACGACGAACCGGACTGGCACGAGCGCAACTGCATGTGCGACGCGGACTGCCCGCGCTTCGGGGACTGCTGCGCCGACTCGGCACTGTTCGAGGTGGCCGAGCAGCGGCGCGCCACCTCGGCGCTGTCGTGCGTCGAGCTGCGCCGCTACGGCGGCGTCTACATGCTGGCCACGTGCCCGCCCGCGTGGGAAGATGCCGACGGCCGCCGCCGCTGCGAGGACCCCGATGTGGCCGCGGACCCGGTGGGCGCCGGCATGCCCGTCAGCGACTCGCAAACCCTCCTCACGTACCGGAATGCGCACTGCGCCCGCTGCCACGGCGCGCTCACGCCGTCCAGGGCCCTCGTGTGGACGCCGCGGCTGGAGTGCCGGACCGTGCCGGCGGGCGCGCGGGCGGACGCCGTCGACCTCCTGTGGGACCGGCGCCTCAGGCGGTGGACGGTCTCCGTCAACGGGACGGTGCACACGTGCGTCGTGGACCCTGTGATGCCCGAGCAGGTGGAGCACCGCGTCCGCAGGTGCCTGGCCGGGATGGTGCGGGCGTGCGCGGTGGACTGGAGCAACGCGGACGTCCGCAGGCGGTGCGAGGCCTACACGGCGGTCGTCTACAACGGGGGCACAACGTACAGGAACGCGCACTGCGCCATGTGCAACGCGGTGCCCACTCAGGTGCTGCAGTGTGTTCAGATGCAGACGGTTTTCAAAGCGGTCAACGATTTCGGGAGTGCCGCCTTCTCCGTGCTGCTGGACCTGGGGCTGGGCCGCATCCGTGCGTGCCCGCAGCGCTGGCAGCTGTACGACCCGTTCTACAAGCGCTGCCGGGCTGTGCTGTGCCCGCACCTCTCCTCGCACGAGTCGAGCGACTCTTGTGTGCCCAGCCCGCCCCATCCCGAGGTCATGATCTACAGCTACAATGCCAACAACGCGTCTGCGGTCCGCCTCAACTCGTGCCGGCGCTTCGCGCTCGAGCCGGACGCGTTCCTGCTCGGCCCCGGGAACAACTCGGCCTGGGTGCCGGAGTACGGGATAAACTTCAGCGCGGGCCACTTCCACGTTACCCCCGACGGCGAGCTGGAGATCTGCGCGGACGATCTGGGGACGGAGTTCGTGGACAAGTTCTCCCCGAGCATGGGCATCGTGACCGCAGCCGGCTTGGGCGTGTCCGTCTTCTTCCTGCTGATTCACCTGCTCGCCGTGGCGCTTGTCCCCGAGCTGCGGAACCTGTCCGGGAAGAACTTGGCCTCTCTGTGCGTGGCCCTCCTCATCGCGTACACGTCGTTCGTCATCGGGCGCGTCCTCGGCCGCGCGGCCGGGATGGCTTGCATCGTCACCGCCGTCATCACCTTCTACTCTTTCCTCGCGGCGTTCGCGTGGATGCTTCTTCTGGCGTTCGACGTGTGGCGCTCCCTGCGTCTCGCCTCGCGCGCCCTCAGAGTCTCTTCTGGGAGACAGTGGCGGCGTTTCGCGGCCTACTCGGCGTGCGCCTGGCTGTGGCCCGCCGCCGTCGTGGCGGCGGCCCTGTTCGTCGAGTCCGCCGGCCCGGGGACCGTGGACGACCGCCTGCGGCCGGGCTTCGGCGTGCTGTCGTGCTGGTTCGCGCGCCGATGGGCCCTCCTGGCCTTCTTCGCCGGTCCCTTGGCCATCGTCATGGTCCTCAACGTCATCTTCTTCGCGTCGGCGGCCGTGATGGTGGCGGCGACCGCCCCGGCGGGGACGTCGTCCGGAGCGGCCGGCGCCCGCCGCGACTTCCGCATGTACATCCGGCTGGCACTCATGATGGGCCTCACGTGGGCGGTCGGGCTCGTGGCCGGCGCCCTGGACAACGAGATGGTGTGGTACGCCTTCGTCGCGCTCAACACCCTCCAGGGCCTCTTCATCTTCCTGGCGTTCACGTGCACGGAGAAGGTGGTCCGTGGCCTGGGAAGCAGTCTCCCGTGCGCGCACCGGCTCCGTCGCCGGCTGAGCATCTCGGCCGGCAAATCGGCGAACTTCCGGCCGCCGTCGTTCTCGTGGTCTGGCGGCTCGACGGACAGCGCGCGGAAGAGCGCCCTGGGCTCCAGCAGCGAGTCCACGACCATCGGCCCCGCCGTCATCTCCACGGCAACGCGATTCCGCGCCGACGGCCGCGCTGGACTTTATTAAGCGGCCGTCCCGAAAACGCGACGTTTTCAACTCGCAGCTTTTCAGGGAGCTTGGTGTGCTCCCATTGCGTTCCGGAAAACAAAACCTGTGGTAGCAGTGCTCTATCCCACCATCAAACTTCCAGAAACGCAACATTTGTACACCTGTTCCCACCGTAGTCAACGACATCCATTGCCAAGCTCAATCTTTCAGTCAGATGCAGATAAACATTTTTGTACAAAGATTTTAGCTCCATAGAATGTATGATCACCAATAATGTTTTTCTTTTTCCCAAAAAAATATGACATCAAAAATCAATGCCAATAATCGCACATAAAAATACCTGTATTTACTAACGTCCGAGCTGTTTTGGATAAAAACACATATCTTGAAGTTCATTTACACAATACACAGTCATACTGTGTGTTGTGTAAATGCATTTTAGTGCAGCTCAACACTCGGCTCGACAAGATGTTTCACTGATGGGTCTATCTTGGAAAGTAATGTTTCGGGATGTCATCCAAAACAGCAGGTATAGGGTCATCAACAAATTTGTTGTTTTCTATAAAAACTCCGATATTGTTTTTTTAAATGCTATTTTCGAGTTTTCAATAATGTAAATTACAGTATGCCAAGTAGAGTTCTTAGTAAATCACATCGATCTAACTTATTACTTGTACACCAATTGCAGTACATACATGTAATATAAAAAAACAGTTTTTCTTTTTACGGAAAACACGACCACGAAAAAATAGCCTTGTATTTAAATTGCTTTTTAAGCCCGCCTCCCTTTAGAGAAAGGCCAAATGAATTTTTATTTTAAGCCAGGAGTGCTTGTATGAGTGCATGCGAATCAGAAAAAAATCTTAATCGTACCTTTTTTTATTATTCTTTTGTAAATACTTGTATCATTGTCGCTCAAAAAATACCTTAAATAATTGTCATATCTTTGTAAATATTTTTTCCAAGAAAAACATCACCATCTTTTACAATAAATACAAATAAACCTAAGGATTTCATTTCTCTCTTTTTTTTCTTCTCAAAACGCGCTGCCTCCGACTTCGTAAAAACAGATTTTTTGTTTTGGAAAGTGATTTATTATGCCGTCATATAATCGCTGCTTTTTGAAAACTTTTGAGGTGAAAACATAAACGCTACAGCTAAAAAAAGTCAGTTAAAAACAGGAAAGTTTTTTCTTTAGAGTAATTCCTGGAAGAAAACGCCTTGTCAAAATCAGACAAAACTTCCGGGAAATTAAGATGAAAAACGGAGTGCGATTTTTGAGGCGCACTCTCTTAAAAAAATGTAATTATGCTTCCAATGGAATCTACAGGGGATGCTAAGTCAACCTCTTTCCATTTCGCTGGCATTCCCTGCTTATCTCGATGTACTTTTTAAATGCATACAGTACTTACATATGAAGTACACAATTCATATCACTCAGCAGATTTCTTAATTTCATTTGTTATCATTTCATTTAAATGCAAGATCGTAAAAAGTAGGACTATTTTTTTCTTCAGTCCATAAGTATTTTGAAGCGTTTAAAAAGACAATACTGAATGGTTTAAGCGGAATTTCTCCGCAAATCATTTCAGAAACAAAGTGGAAATTACTTCGCTTTTTTTTGAAAGCTAATCAATCATTGCCATATATGTCAGCGTCTTTTTCTTTGTCTATCAACGTTCTATCAAGGTTTCCAACATTTCCGAAGGTTTTCCAACGCTTTTTAAGATTTTCGAACCCTTCCAAGGTTTTTCTCCAATTTTCGGACCAGGCCTAAATTTGAATATACATAAAAAGACAAACTCTTAAGATTCAAGACAATATTTAGGGGCAGTTTTAAAAATAACTGAAAAAAACAGTGGTCTATATGAAATGAGGAGAAAATGATCACTCATAAAAAGATATCTAACAAAATATATATGTTATCACCAAACGACCAATTCAAGAGGTCCACCATGTATTTGCTCGCCGATTATCCCGAGTTTTCGACAAAAATGCAAGCTTTCCAAATCGGCAAAAAAAAAATTAAGAAATTGGCCGAGGTTAATTTTTTTTCTTTATATTTTTAAAAGCTTTCCAAGCAACTTTTTTTTTCGAATGGAAACTTGGCTGGTCAACCGGGGTTTCTAACTTGTTCGAAGAAAAAAAAACTGTAAAGTGACTTACTATACAAAACAAAAACTTTCATTTCTGGAACTTCTGAAAGGCTGAAAAGTAGCTTAAAACAAAGAAACGATGACCTACTAAAGCGTAAGTAAAATATAAACAAAAGGTAAGCAAACCGTAATAAGGAGCAACAAGGAGTTCGGCATAACAGGTTCACTAGCATCTTCTTCCTCGCTCTACTCTTACGATGAAAGGCGAAAGAATTCGTTTTTTTTGCAGAGTATGCAACTCAATAGGACTTACGTAATTTTCTCCTAATAAATAAAATCGATGCTCTTGGCCCCGTATTTGTCCGCGTTAAAATGTTTTTATTGTTGGCAAGTCACGATGTTTCGTCTCGCATCGGAAGTGCGGAACTTATTAATTCTTTATGAATCAAATCTTCCCCTCCCCTTCCGGCGGTAACTCAGCGGCCAATCGAGAAACTGTTATCGCCCAGTTACCTCCATCACGTGATTTTATCGGTTTGTAAAAAAATATCTTGAACCGACAATTTAAGCGCTTAACGCTTGAAACAGCTTTACCTCTGAAGTCGGTGATTCTTGATCCACGTTTACGAGATCTTGAAAATGGAGGATATTCTGAATCAACTGTCCTTTAATGTAAGTTCCGATCTAATGATGATGTAAATATTATCACGAACACTAAAACTGAAATTGAAAAAATGCACAAATAAGGATGTTCCAGCGCAACTACGGAGGTCTAATTGACGCATAAATGAAAAATTGTTGTTAAAAATCTGATAACAGAAAATCAGTATCCAACTTTCGCGCAAATTACCGTCCTCAATAATCTACGACCGTCCATCACCATAACAGCGGTGTTTGATTTTTTAAAGTTGCTAATTTGACTTACAATTAGGTTTATTACTCCAAGGTTTGTTTATTTCAAAGGGGATTTTACCCTTTTTTATTTCGCAGTGAGGTGTTTATTTTTTTGGTGCAGGATTTGTGTCAGTAATTCGAATCATTGTGAAAATTTTGGGATCCTGCGTCCTATGTAAAACTTGGCCCGAATTTTAGAAAATGAACTTTTTTTTCTGCGTTCATATAGCACCAAGTCTTTTTAGTCATTTTTGGAAGCCTGGATCTGAAAAACTAAACGGCCAATATTCTTCCAACTCAACATTATGATGAGGATACATGTTCCAATATTCTATACCAAACGATATGATTTCAGGTCTCTATCAGACTTGACAATTCCGCTGGAACATCCTCAATGAGTTTTTCTTTTTTCTTTCTTATTTTTTCCTCAACTGGCCGGGCTACAGTTTTCGAGAGAACTTTTTCTCTGATCAGGCTTAGCTTTCTTGACTTGACAATTTACAATTTCCACAATTTTGAGATTAAGTAACTATAACCGTAAATCTGAAACAATGCTTCAACACTCGTTAGTTTTTTCACTTTTTTTTTCTAAAGCGCCTCTTTTTTTCGTAAAAGGTGTAAATAATTTCGCTATTTTTAAAATTTTCGCGGGTAAAATTTTAATGATGTTCTAGATCCGATTTAGTTCTCGCCTTAAGGTCACATTACAAAGCGACTTTCGTTTTAGATTATATTATTTGCCGCACGATTAGAACGAAACCATTTGTGCCGGCAAATACATTTAAAAAGTCATTGCTGGTAAACAAGCGAAAAGGTCTGAAGGACACGAAGGAAAACTGGAGTAGACCCCAGGTTTTTATCACGGTGACTAAAGAGAGCCTTTGTCAAGGGCGTCTCGGAAAAAAAGGGAAAAGCGAGCAACGAAAACGGGTAAAGACACGTTGACCAACTGTTACATAAAAGAGTTCAGTTAGCGGGTCCGAAGGACGGCCACCGCAAAGACGGTAACAGTGCTGCCAACAGCTGATTCATCATGAAAGCAAACAACGGGGGAACGACACCTCCTTAACGTAGACGTGTCCATGTCAAGTTACACTCACTTAAACCAGGTTACTTTCTACCAAAGCGATACTACGCGCATTCGCTATTTTCAAGGTTGCTTACTCCTGCCTACCTCATTAGATTCCACCTTTCGTAAATAAGCCAAAACGAAGCGAGGCAGTTGAAACCTAGCCTATAACCCATAACAGCCCAAAGTATTTGGAGTGAAATTTAGCTTACGAGAAATTTGAAAGGTTTTTCTTATTAAATTACGCAATTTTAAGCCTTGGAAAATGCCTAAATTATTACATTTCAGGTTTCCAGTGGGGAGATAATTTTTATATTGTGAAAATACTAAACTGAAAAGATCCTCTGAAATAATTTTTTCTGTTGCCGAACGGCATCGCTGGGCGGTAGTAACCAACATCAGCCCAAAGTATTTTGAGTGAAATTTTGCTTAAGAGAAATAAAATGATTTTTTCCATTAAATTACGCAATTTTAAGCTTTGGAAAATGCCTAAATGATTAGATTCCAGGCTTCCAGGGGAGGAGATATTTTTTAAATTTTGACAATTCTGAACTAGAAAGATCCTTTAAAATAAATTTTCCTCTTTTCCAACAGCATCGCTGGGCGGTAGTGGGTTAAAGCGCCAAGCCTGATCCTGCTTAAGTTTTAATCAAACAATAAAATTGCAAAATTTAAAAATAAATTATTAAGCGTTTTTCTTTAAAATAAAAAAAATAAGAGATTTAAAAATCAATTATTTAACGTTTTATTACTTTCTTTTTTTTTCATGTAGAATAGAAAATTGAAGTCTCAGAATAACTTTTACTAAATGTTTTTATTGTTGCGATGGCATCAATTTTAAGGTCTGTATGAAACAAAACTTCACGAATAGTTAGTTAAACGAGAAGAATCCATCTCTTCCTCCACAGTAAATTTCAAAGGTTGCATTCTCCGCAGGCTTAAAAAACCTATGGTTCCACATTTTTCATTTGGTCTCTACGTAATCGCTTAAGCTAGATTGACCTCGATTACGTTGACCTATATTAGATTGGGTGTTGTTTTCTTCCTTTTTTGCGAGAAAAATATTTGCTGCATTAGAGCAGTTTCAATAATACTGATCGCTGCAATTTTCGCTTTTCTCCGTAACCTTGAAACGGGGGAAGATAAAACGACAGAAAAGAATGGAATACAGTACCGGTCAAAAGTATGTACTCACTTTTTTTCGTTTTTTAAAACTGCTGTAGAAATTGGACCAGTGGGTTAAAAATGTTC
>Ga0058701_10004136_pt1 | contig 11707 bp, 4 predicted proteins | sample AgamicOrMae_FD_97039 | JGI IMG/M metagenome (GOLD analysis project Ga0058701, IMG submission 97039) | Agave microbial communities from Guanajuato, Mexico - Or.Ma.e | ecosystem: Host-associated > Plants > Phyllosphere > Phylloplane/Leaf | place: Guanajuato, Mexico | collected 2012-06-04 | reverse complement strand
TAAGTTAGGTTAGTATTGCGGTTAAGACCTTTGGCGTTTGCGACTTTTCTCGTTTGGCGGTTACGGATTGGCGCTTGCGGCGTTGGCGCTTGTGGTTTTTGGCGCTTATGACAGCTACCCTTTCAGTTCACTAGCGTAGTTTTCTCCGTGTTGCATTCCGTTGAGAGAGGAGCTTTAGCGGATACCAATGATCGCGTAATAATGATTAATGATTAAATTCGAGATGACGTTCGAACAGTCTATTAATGAATGTAGTTCGATAGACGAGGGACGGAATCACTTCCTAGAGCAAGCGCTCACCTCTTTGATAGACCGTCTACTGCGTGCTCTATCATTCTACGCAGCAGTCACCTTCCGGTTTCCTGCTTGTGTTTCGTTGCGATTCGCCGGAAAGAGGTGTGCAGCTTCGACAGATGAAGCATGTATGCGTAAGGTATCCAGGGACAGTGTGTCCCCCCCCCTCCTGTCCCGCAGAGGGCCATGCGCACTCTGCCGGCGTTAATTAACTTAATCTCCGACCAAATAGCGGATTCCCTGTGGGAACCGCATGCAGGACCTCGAGCGTAGCGTACATTCATGTGACTGAAAACAAAGCTGCTGATTCAACACAACCAATGCATCCCTGTGCTACTTCAAGAGTATTTCCATTATCAAGAGGAACCGTTTAAAGCCATATCTGCTTTGCGTAAAAAAAAGAAAAAACGCAGGTCAATACTTCAAGATCCGTTAAGCAACACGGTTTTACTTAAAATCCAATAATTATTTTAAAACAAGGTTGCTGGAAGAAAGCAAAACGATTCACTTTCTATTGATGACAAGCTTTCGCTTCACGGTTTAACTATTTGTTGAAAAGTGCGATTAAGGCATAAAATAGATTATCTCGGGAAAAGTTCGAGTTCAAGATATTTTATTGCGAGTATCGACAGGAGACAATCAAATTGCGAGCATCTTAACATCCTCTGAAATTGAGGGTATAAAATCAAGGGTAATCCTGGAGACCATAAACATGTTCTTTCTGTGGCATTTAGCATGATGAAATTTGAATTAAGAGGCCCCATAGGCCTTAGATTGCCGACAAACTCTGTTTAGGAATAAAGTTTGAAAATTAAAGTTTTTCTCTATTTCATAATATTGCATTCACCGCCCAGCATTATCATGTTCTTGTTTGTATAAAATAAGACGCATTCTCAACTTGACCTAAAAAGTGAAATTCGTTATTCCGGATTGTTGTTGTTTGAATGCCAAATTTTTCATTCAAGGCCTGCACGCTTTAAGTTCGCTTGATAAGTTAGTTCAAGTGTTGACAAAACTAGGCGATGAGATTCTGTTCACGTTGTTGGGGATTATAAAAGATTTCAAGCAGGACAGAGTCAAGAACGGGGGTTCAAGGTGCGGTCGACAAATACCTTTACCGAACACACCCGCGTTGCATCTGGGCCTGACACACTCACCACTTGTTGGGGAGTATGTGAATGGAAAGACGAACATGGAAGGGGGGCTCGCCAGCTTGGCAGACGAGCTAGTACATAAACATATCGCAAAGGCATAAATCACAATAAGAAATCTCTATAGAAACGAGTTGCATAAATAAGATCATTTCCACCAGAAGGCCTATAAAAAATTGGTTTTGAAAATCAAAGAGATTCAAAATAGTTGGCGAGTCCAAGACGTTGTTTTATTTTTTTAAAAGTTATTGGAAAAAAGAGAAAAAAAGACGGTCCGATTAATGGCATATGTCGTTCCTGTCAGGTGTCAGGTTCAGTTGAAATGTATGTGGGCCTACCAACACTGACATTGTGAGTATTTTCTCGTCGATTTGAGTCCAAAGTGCAGATGCTTTTAACAATAATTCGGTTCGCTGATCAAAAGTTCAGCAAAATCACACAGAATTTCAGGGAATCGAGCGTCGAGAACCATATACTTTGTCACCGATACTTTCATGGGGGAACGACTTCGTTCCTCCGTGATATTTTCTACGGTAGTTGATTAAAGTTTCAGATGAGTCAATAGTACAGTATCATCAAAATTCAGTCTGTATATTTCTGACCGAATAATTTCATTAAAACAGAAGTCTTTATGGAAGCATACAAGAAACTTGCTCAAGATTAGCACACTTTCATGTACAAGACTTATGGTGAGCCCAAATTATCTTTCCCATTAGGAAATATTTTACAGAGCGGTTTCATTAATGTCTTATGTCAAGCGTTTGAGTCGCCAGTGCCAATAATAACGGGGTTTTCATTTTTATAGTTTTAGCTTTAAAAAAAGAGAAGGATTAGCAGCAGGGCAGGATGTCCCGAGAATTTCTTGAAAAGGAAGTGGCCCTTGAGACATGCGGGCGGCCCTTAGAGCGACCCCTTGGGGCAGCCCTTAGGGCGGCCGGAGAGAGGCCACTTTGTGTTGGCAAGGTGCGGCGCCCGGAACGTCTCGTAGGTGTCTCGGAAAGAAGCCGGCCGGATTCAGGGAGGGCATCTCTTAAAATAAATGTCGCAGTCTTTCAGTGGCCTACCCATCCAACAGAAAACGCATGAAACGCCTAACCAGCCGATTCTTTGACGGAAAGCCCAACATATTTTCAGATGGACATGAGCAAAACTCACATCACAGAAAAAACGAAACACCTGTTGTAGGGAGGTATTAACCTGTTATGGGTGGGATAATAAAACGGAGGTAGTATACGTATTTTGGTGATTCTTAAAGATAGACCTATTTTCAGCCACATGAATGAAAAGCTCTCGCCGATACCTTTTAAATGATATGGCTGAACGTAGGCCTATCTTGAAAAATAACCAAGAAACGCACTACTCCCTTATTTTTCAAGACAGACCTATGTTCAGCCACATCAATGGAAAGCTCTCGCCGAGACCTTTTAAATGATATGGCTGAACGTAAATCTATCTTGAAAAATAACCAAAATACGCACTATTCCCTTATTTTTCAAGACAGACCTATGTTCAGCCACATGAATGAAAAGCTCTCGCTGAGACCTTTTAAATGATATGGCTGAACGTAGGTCTATCTTGAAAAAATAACCAAAATACGCACTACTTCCTTATTTTTCAAGACAGCTATGTTCAGCAGTTCAGCCACATCAAATAAAAAGCTCTCGCCGAGACCTTTTGAATTATATTGCTCAACATACGTCTGTCTATTGAAAAATAGTCAAAATACCTAATCCTCCGTATCGTTTTCACGCCCAAAACATAGGTAAGAACACCCTAAAACAGTATTTCGTTTTTACTGTGACTTCAATCAAAACGCAAATTTCTTTACGGAGCTACTGCTCGAATGAACAGTTTTTTTCTGTCCACGACCACAAATTAAGGAACAGCTAAAAAATTAACAATTTTCCGATGCCCAAAATTGTTTTCAGTCTTGACAAATGTTCAGATCCCCAACGTCATAGCTCTCTTGCGCCAAATTCGGTTAGCAACAGGAAATTCTTATGATTATATAAAGAAAGTGAGGCATTGAAGTTGTCGGGCAGGCGGCGGGCAGGCAGGCAGGCGGGTTGCGTGCTAGGCCCCGGTTTCTGGCCAGTGGCTACCAGTCTATAGTGCCATGGCGGGCGGGGCCCGCGCCACTGGTGGGGTCTCTGATGCTTATTTGCGGTCAATCGGTGTCGGACATGCCGCACTGCGCCGGCGGAGGGACGCACGGCAGGCGGGGCGAGGCGAGGCGTTGACGAGATGACGGCGGAAAGATCTCTCCGGTATTACTCAAGTATTTTAAGTATTCTCCGAACGATTTCACTGCGCGACAGAACACACAGCCGTAGCGTGACAAACGGACTGAAATCCACGCTACAACTGTCATTCTCCACATATCAGGACCAAGTTTCAATAAGGTCACATATGAATAACCTCTCTCGGAACATTTCAGAGTTTAAGCTTTCTGCTTCTTGTATTTCATCTTCCATTGTCAAGCCGACAGAAACGAGAAGCTATTAATATTTTTAACAGTGACCAAGCCTCATCACGCTAAAATTGTATAGTAAAAACTAGCCCCTGCTTTCGGTAATCCCACGCCTGTTTTGGGTATAGGGATGAAACGTGGAGAGCGTAATTTGGTTGTTTTTGAAGATAAACCTATGAACAGCCGTATCAATGAAAAGATCTCGTCGAGAGCTCTCCATCGATATGGTTATTCATAAGGGTATCGTGAAAAATGACCAAGTTACGCTCTCCCCGTTTTACCTTCATACCTAAAACAGAGGATAGTTTTTACTGTGCTCTTGCTGCCAATGAGTAAGCGCGGTATCACGTTTGACGACTGTTAATAGACGCTGACTTCAGTTAGGTAAAGTCTTGTTCCTCACTCTACTGTCGCTCCGCTCAAAAGTTCCTAATGTCGCTACCACTCTTCGCTACCCGCTGTCACAAACTCGTATTGCTGCTTACCTACCGCAGGCTCCGGCGCCACGAAGTATCAGGCTTAGCAACTAGGTTAGATTCACGTGCCTTGTGCCTCTCTCTGCTTGGCGTAGAGTAAGAAAGCCTTCCTCTCATATTGACAGTGTAGGCCTGTCCATACAAAGTGGTCATGTCGGCAGAGATAAATGCTGATTTTTCGCAGGATGAGCGGAGAACCTGTTCCCAAGTCGTACATGCGTGTCAAGACTTATCGCAATACCAAATGCACATACTATTTCTCCAGCATCTATGTAATGTATTGCTACATCCGCAGTTTTGTCCAATGGCAGTCGCGTTGCGGGCCATAGCTGGCCCGGACGCTGCTATATGGTCCGGACCCATGGACCGGGCCCATGATCCGGGCCCTACTATGGACCCTGCAATGGGCCCTCCGCCGGCGTGGCAGCGTCTCGCCGCGCCATCGTCGCGCAGCTTTCCCCGTGCATTCTTCAGGCAACCAGTCCTTGTAAGTTGAAAGAGGTACATTGCATCGGCAATGCAATGTTTGTTCGCACCACTCTTGTTTAAGCCTCAGACCAGGCCTCACCGTTACACCCTTCATGTTAGCATCGCAACATATCCTCACTCAACACACCAGATTCAATCTCCACAGGTTAAAGGGAAAGACCTCTCACATGGATAAATATACAAAACTGAAAGAGTCTTTGTGCGCGAGAAAAACAATAATGCTTTAGTAGTGCAAAAATCTTTCATTGAAACTGTTTTTGGGTGGGGGAAGGATTATCACTCGTAAGACCGCACTCAGTCAGAGCACGAAACAAGTGTTTTAGGAAGTTCTTGTGTTAAAAGAAATGGGGGGGAAACGTATTTTGATCATTTTTCAAGATAGGCCAATGTTCAGCCATATAAATCAAAAGGTCTCAGCGAGAGCTATCCATTGATGCGGCTGAACTTAGGTCTATCTTGAAAAATAAGGGAGAGTGCGTATTTTGGTTATTTTTCAAGATAGACCTATGTTCAACCACATAATTCAAAAGGTCTCGGCAAGAGCTTTCTATGGCTGTTCACAAGTATCTCTTGAAACATTACCTAAATACGTACTATTTCCGTTTTAATTTCACACCCAAAACAGAATAGAATAACACAGATAAGAACTTCTTAAAACAGGTCTTTCGTTTTGTCTGTAAATACTATGTTTTGGTAACATTTTATTTATTTTTTGTTTTAATTATAATAATGATCTCTCAATTAGAAAACAGGTATGTTATTCTAGGCAACAAGAAATCTTCCTGCATCTTTATCGCTTGACTTTAGCAGGTGAAGGGTCAGTCGTGACTGACACCAGCGCCCTCTAGAATGGATCGCGCCACCGCGTGCCAATCCGATTCTGCTATAAATCTCCGACTAATTCCTGTTTATGCAAGCCAAGCCTTCGCTCAGCTCCAACTATTCACGAGATTTTTATCAATTCAGTAATATTTTTCGGGAAAGCCCATTGTTTGATTGTCCGTATTTCATAATGCAGCGAAATCTTCAGCGAATAAGACAGCCACGTTCGTTCACGTTTTGACCGACTTAAGTATGGAGGCAATTGCGGCATTTTTTTTCCTTTCCATGCGTAATCTTCCAAGAGCTAACCACAAAACCTACTGCAATGGACTTTTTCAGGTTGTGTGGAATTCTGGGATTGTACACTGCCACCTAGATCGAGATAACGCCCTCGTGTAACCAAATAATGACCCATTATTACAATGTGCAGAGCTCTCTATCCGTTATTCCTAGATTTCCGCTGATGACCCAGTGAGCGCAGTAATAATTAGATTGAACCTTTTGTAAAACATAACTTTGGTCAAGTATTTTCTTATCGCCGAAAATCGCATTGAAAATTCGCTTCTTAAGATAAACTTTACTTCATCCACGCGTGTATATCTCCCTTCACTCATTTCCATTCGAGTGACTCTTTCTATTCACTTAGGCCCATATCTCCCCACCACCAGGAGCTTATTCTACACAACGTAACGTCCTCCCAGAATTCCAAAGAGGAAAGGACAAAAATAACTTTTAAATCAACCCTAAATTAAATTAATGGACAGTTCTATTTGCACGCCGATGTAAATACAATGGAGACTTGAACGCACAGAAAAAGGCCTAATGCACTATCAATGGGAAGTTACTTGAACGCGCGGAATCCAACCTAATACATTTTAAATGGGGCAGCGTGTAAATAGTCACTTCGTATATTCTTTTTTACAAAAAGTACCAAATTTTTAGCCACTGGCTATTATAACTACTTTCCAGTTCCTTTTAATGAGTAGGCTTGCCACATTCATAACCTCATTTATCCATCCAGTCAGTCTATGAGTTCCATTGCCAAATTAAATCTGCGTCCTGTTGATTAAAAGTACCGGGCAGTTGCAATGATGCAACACCTTAGCGGCACCTTATTACTGCTCCTTTTCCAGGTTAATCATTCCGGACTCTATGCTTGTAGCCAAAAGGGACTATCATTCGATAGATTTGACCTTATCGTTCCACAATGTATTTATTAAGGAGAAACTTAATAATGCAGCAGACATATATTGTTACGTCACCCCGCGATTGCTAGTCCTACTGGTTCAAATAAAAGTGACAGGGGACCCAACCTGTAATTTCGCAGACGGGGCTACACAACTTGCGCATACTTAATCTACTTCTTTCGGAATCAATCCAATCGTAATGAATCAAGAATAACATGTGAGCTAATGAAATGTGGGACTGGTTACATTGGAGGTGCTGGAGGGTATATCACTGCAGATTTGATAGATCGGATTTTCCACCGTAAGTGCTCCATTTCTAGTCGCCAAGCCATGCGAAGCAACAGCGGAGCGACGCAAAAGACATCTAACCTAGATTGACTTAACGTAGCAGGTCGCCGTTCCTGATGCCGCTTACTTCTCGTTGAGGTACTAGGGGCATGATGATTGGCGATAGTTAAGCGAAGTGAGACAGAGGCTACGCACCACCTAACTTAACCTAGTTCGCCTAACCAAAGATAACCAAACCTAAGTTAACTCGAGTTCACCTAACCTAGGTTAACCCAACCTCAGTTAAACTAGGGTAACCTAACCTAAGTTAGCCTTACCTAAGTTAACCTTACCTAAGATTACCTAACCTAAGTTTACCTTAACTAACCTAAGTTTACCTAACCTAACCTAAGTTTACCTAACCAAACCTTAGTTTACCTAACCCAAGTTAACTTTCGCGGCTGAACGGCGCAAATCCTCATAATGTGTTAAGAAAGGTTAAATTAAGAAAGGGTGGAACATACAAAAATACAACCTTCAAAACAGCGTGCAACTTTCGCGAAACCGGGAGATGGTTAGTGGCTTACCTGGAACAGAAAAAAAGAAAACCTTTGTATCACACTGAAAAACACCGAGAAAACACTTGACATTTCGTACTTGTGAAAAGTGACCTAACTGAGGCAGCATAAAAAATAATCTGGTATGTCTGTGAGTAAACGGTTTAAGCGACTATAACGTCGGAAGGTTAGGTTCGGTAATTTAGGTACCCTGTGCCCCGCTGCACTCGGAGCAGTAACGGAAAGAAAAAAACAAGTAACAAAAAAACAAAACATACAAAACAAAAAAACACGCAATTTTAAAATTGGCGGTATGGTTCTTATCTCGTCTGTGATTCACTTGTACGACAGATTGACTCCAAATTCCAGACGTCCTATTTTCACATAAAAGCGAAATATGAGCTTCGCGGAGCGGCTTGACGGGTTTTCACATCGGACTCGGTCGGCACTTTTCGGCAATTCCGTAGGAGGGGCATAGCATACCAGACGTTCCAGTGTGTGTACATTACAAGTCTTTCTAGTTGCTAGTCCTGCGCTGGTCCTGCGCGACCGGCGTACAGTGCTGCCAACCATACGCGGGGCGGCTGCGGGGGTCACTGACAAATTAGCTTGGGCTACTTTCCTTGACGGTCTCCAGAAATATTACGAATAAGGCAACTTTCCGCTATGCTAATAAGGCTGAGGAAAGCGCGAGTAAGGTACGGCCAAGGCGGGCCAAGGCGAGACGAGCTTCCTTGGAAATCGGACTAGTAACTCGTTGCTTGGGAAAACTTGCATAACCGAGTTTCGCTTTCTGACAGTTCACTCAGCTTCTAATTGCTCTAAAATAATCTAATTCCGAGCAACAATGGGACACAATTTGTCGGCCTAATTCGCGATACAATCACAAATTATCCACCCGGTATCGCTCTTCTTTTTCTTTTCCATGGCCAGTGATCGCGCCCTGTCAGTTTGACTTTTCTATCTCCCGTTCTCGGCTCTTCCACGGTATAAAAGGTTTTGTTATACCAACAAAATCATTTGTTAAAAAAAGGGGTAACAAAAATATTTTGTTACTACGAAATGTTTAGTTCTATCAACAAAACGTTTGGTTGCTGCAGCAAAATTTTTGGTTGCAGCATCAAAAAAATTATTTGTTGTCCCTAGTTTTGTTGCCGTAACAGAACCATTTTTTTCCGTGTCGTTGATGAGCAGAGCGAGGCACAGGGAACCTAGTGCCTCAGGCCGCGAAGCAAGCGGCATCAGGCTTAGTGACAGCGCGGCGAGGCAGAGGGCTTCTGATCGAGCTGACTCGGTACATCTCGTGGTCCTCATCATTAAATGGTTAGTTCTATTCGCACGCCTATGCTAATACAAGGGAGATTTAAACGCAAGGAAACCAAAACTAATACATTTTAAATGGCAGGTGACTTGAACGCCCGAAAACCAACCTATATTTCAAATAGGGCAGAGCGTGTGAATAGTCACTTCGTAATTAAATTTAAGATGGATCGAAACCGAATATATCAGGCAATGAATGCAAACCTTGAGATTTGGAAAGTTGTATAGGCAGGACATTTGTAACATCAGGTATAAATTCGCGAAACATAAATTTGGAAAATAATTGTGCAAAATAGCTGAAGCTTAAATAGTGTCTAGATGTGTTGTCGTTTCTCGGATATTGGTTTTTACTGTGCGAGTTTCCGCCGTATATTCATCGCTTTCTGCCCACAAGATCCCTTTGATAATTGCTAATTTGGTTTTTATCTGGCGCGAAAGATATAAAACGCAAGCACTATCCAGAAGATCCAATAAAAATCGCCTAAAGAAAACAAGTGAAAGTTTCATTAAAAGAAGAAAAAAGACTGAAGAAGCTTGTATCCTAATTCTGTCTTTAAACTCAAATACCATATCATAAAGGGAATTCAAACAAATATCACACTACGATATAAATATGAATGGGTATGCTCCTGCGATAGGTATAGGTCATGTCTGAAAACCGCGAAAATTTCGTAGAAGAATATATTGCTCAAGGGTTGCGCCATTCACTTCCACGCGACCATAAATCCTAATGAACCCATATCGCCGCCAATACGATTCATTCTAGGCGTGTCCACGAATAATTCTTGATAATCGGTTGGACATCTTAATCTAAGACAAACCTTCGAGATAAGCCAACAACATGATTGCCAGAAACTGGAGTGCACTCAATCAATAATCGCAAAAATATCGAATCATTCCATCTTCATTTAACACAAGTCAATCAATATCGCTTTCTCGTTGAGAGTTGATGAGCCCGCCAAATTTTGAAACGCGCCTCGACGACGGCGGTTCATACCTCAACGTAAATTGACAGCCTAAATGATGTCAAACTGTCCGCGAAAGAGTTGAGGTTAACCACAGGGTTATTCCGAAAATCGTAAAAGGGCTACGGGCGGTAGAAACCTTATTTTCTCCGAACTCGTTTTTCGATACTACCGCGCTGACAACACTGAAGTTAAAAAATTTACGCTGTACTGATCGGGAGGCTCGTAAGTCAATAAAAAAGGAGAATTAGATCAGCAAAAGCATTATGCTCTTTTACTTCTAATGGAAAGTTGCGGACATCCACAGTGACCAAATTTATGGATTGTTCTTATTGATTGATTAGACCAAAATACGACGGAAACTTATCTCTCCTAGGCTAATCGTTTCTTACTCAATCTTTCGTGTGTTCGTCTCCAATTTGTGCAAAATTTTCGGGCATTAAAGGGGATTGTTAAGGAATAAATTTTAAGAAAGAAATTAGCTTCTAAAGTTCATAGGTATGTTTAAATTTGCGTTGAATTTTAAACGAAAAAAACCTTTTTGAGATGGACCCAAAAAATATGAATTGGTTATGATAAATCAGAAAATAGCAGGACCTCTGCGAACACAATTTTTAAAATTTTGTGATATCTTAAATCGTTTTGTGTCTATGGTTATTTTATCTATTTTAACAGGTAGCAATAGGGGAATTCTCATAATTTTTTTCCTCTTTTTTTCATCGTCGTCTGAAAACGTGTTTTCTTGATTGTTCAGGTATCTTCACGATTGTACGACACAAGAACAACGCAGAAAACACGTTTTAAGAGCCGCAATGCAAAGAAAAAAGTCATGAAAATTTCTCATATCTTACTGAATGATAAACAAAATCGATTTAACGGCCATAGCTCCAAAACGATTAGAGATTTCGCAAAATCCTAACACTTTTTGCGCCAAAGGATTTCCTTTCTTTCACCTTTAAAAAATGCGTTTTTTTTAAATTTATTTAAAAAGAGTTTGCGTCACATTTTAAACGTTTATTCAAACAGAGCAGTTATCATATTTGACAGGAAAATTTTGTCTTAAATTCACACTTAACAATCCCCTTAACACCGGAAAATTTTAAAGAAATTGGAGGAGGGCAGTAGGTGAGATTCCCCTTTCAGATAGCCTATTCGTACTTAATCTTTCCTGAGCTAACCTATACTTACTTAATCTTTCCGAGGCTAACCTGCACTTACCTCAGCTTTCTGAAACTAACCTTAAAATATAATTTAATCATACTTCATCACGTCTGAGCCATCCTTCTTACTTCATCTTTCCTCAGCTAACCTATGAAAACATCACATACTCAACGCTATAACTTTTGCCTATTTTCCGTGCCCTTACTGATTCCATTTTTAACCAAACCAAATTTAACCGTCGTTTTAGCTTCTCCTCGGTTTGAACTTCAAACGAGTCAATTCTGAGACTTTTCCCTCAAGTCAACCAACAACACGGTAAAAACTAACCCCTTGTTTTAGGCAGTCCCCCTTGTTTTAGGCAGCTGTTTTAGGTACGGAGGTGAAATAGGGGAAGAGCGTAATGTGGTTATTTTTTAAGATAAACCTATCAACAACCACAATGAAAAGGTCTCGTCGAGAGCTCTCCATTGATATCGTTATTCACAGGAATAACTTTAAGAATAACCAAATTACGCCCTTCCCCTGTTTTACCTTCATACCTAAAACAG
>Ga0058701_10004134_pt1 | contig 11712 bp, 6 predicted proteins | sample AgamicOrMae_FD_97039 | JGI IMG/M metagenome (GOLD analysis project Ga0058701, IMG submission 97039) | Agave microbial communities from Guanajuato, Mexico - Or.Ma.e | ecosystem: Host-associated > Plants > Phyllosphere > Phylloplane/Leaf | place: Guanajuato, Mexico | collected 2012-06-04 | reverse complement strand
ATCCATGCATGGATTTCCAAAAATCCACGGACATCAACATGGATATCCATGATTTGTGGATGTCAGTCCTTAATTATCCACACAAGTATTGATATCCACATTGATATCCAAGAAGGGATATCCATGCAAGGACATTCTGAAATGGATATCCGTAAATAATGAATATCCATGAATGGATATCCATATTTTTATGGATATCATTCTTCAATTATCCTTACGTTTATGTATATCCATTTGGATATCCTTGGATTTTTAGATATCCATGGATTGACATGCTATGCACTTTCGATCCAGGGAAATGTGCCCTATTAAAGGACGCCAACTCATCTACGTATCACAATGCCCTCCAAAGACTTTATGCTCATTAAAATTTTATTTTAAAATGGGGGGAAGTTTTGCATTCGTATTCGCTATTAAAGATATAGCGGTTACCATGTATATTTTGGTTCTGCTTATGTGTTGTCATGTTGTGTTTTTGTTGTTTTTCTTCTCATCGAATTTTTTTATGTACTGTGCATGGTGCTTGCGAAGTTGTAAGCTCGCCTTAAGGATTTTTCATCTATTCATAGAATGTGTCTAAATACGCGTTTCTAGTTGCCGCACTTATTAAGATCAGCTTAAGACGACCTTCTTAGGGGCGTCCTTAGACGAGAGCGATTGTTCGCAAGCAGACCTCCTACGAAAGGTCGTGAACATGCAATATCTCTTCATCTAATTTTCGAGCATTTAGTTTTGGGATGCATTCTTATCTATACTTTGTATTTGAAAGGTTTGTACTTTCCACCTCTTGTGCTCCGTCTTGCGTTTCTGAGCGGTGCAAGGCTTACATCTTTAAACCTAACCTAAGTTAACCTAACCTCGCCAAGCCTGAAGCCGCTCCTCGACAGCTTTCTTATGCGGTGCACGATATAAAAGGTTTTGTTATACCAACAAACTCATTTGTTAAAATAGGGACAACAAAAACATTTTCTTACAACAACAAACGGTTTAGTTCTATCAACAAAACGTTTGGTTGCTGCAGCAAAATTTTTGGTTGCAGCAACAAAGAATGTATTTGTTGTCCCTAATTTTGTTGCCGTAACAAAACCATTCTTTTCCGTGTGACAGTTAAGTGGGGTCATATTGAAGCGAAGGCTCAAGATTATCTTAATAACGCCAATTATCCGATGAAAGGTTGAATCAAGGTGGAACACAAGAGGTAGAAAATACAACCTTCCTTTCAGTGTAGTCCTAGTCCTGTGTAGCGCATTCTGGAAACGATCTTACGCGGAGATTTCAGCCGGCTTTTGACCATCGAATATAATAAAAAATCTTACGAAGTAAAGATAAAGCGCAACACGTTTTTCTAATTTATTTTTGCAGAATTTGATATGAGGGCGGATATGCTTGAGCCAAGTTTTGACTTTCGAGTGGACCATTGTTTCCTAGCCATTCTCGTTCGAGACAACGATTTCTTAATGATGGCCAAAATGTCTCAACCAAACTAATGTGTTTCAAGCCGACCTGGCCTAGGGTAAAGTATCCTAATCGTATCTCACCTTCTTAAGCTCCGATTCAAACAACCATACTGAAGACATGGTGATATGTTTGCTATACTTCTTGAGATGGTCAGCGGCAGTAATGTAATAATATTTTTAATTATCAGCTTGGAGGGCAAAAGCTTTTGACATCAAAGAAAAATTCCATCCTCCTCTCACAAGAGGTACAAAATGCGACCTATTGTACTTATTTTTAGAGCATGATATAAAGTCGAATGGGTAAAGGAAATCTGTTCTTCTTTGAGACATTGAATCTTTCCTCCATTAATTGAGGAATCACTATTTCTCATTAGTTCTGAATATACGATCCTATTGCTTTCTTTAATCGTGCTGAATGCTTGCTTCCAACTTTCCGTCCAAATAGATGTTCAATAATGTGCTGCTGCAATTTGTTTTACGCCATTCCGTGTGACGTACTCACTAGTCTTTTTGTGTTACTTGCGCCTCCCGATAGAGGGCACCACGCCTCTCACATCGCTGGAGGCCCGTGTCAGTTGCTCTTTTTTTGTGTTTCTTTCTTTTATATTTGTCTAGCCAAGTGAGGGAAGCTTTCACTAACGAGCAAGAAAAGCGACAATGGACCCAGTAATCCGGGTCTTAGTTTCGTAAATTGTGCCAGCAAAGTCGCACACTTCGTAATTAAATAGCCAAAAATAAACGAGCCAAAAAGTCAGAAAAAAGGAGTTACAGCTATTCTTTAAAATGGTAGTTTCGAATGAAGCCAGTCAATTCAAATGCTTAAATTGAAAAATCGAAATCAACTCGCAATAGAGTTAGTAATTAGCCACTTGAAGTTGGAGTAGAAAGCCTTCTACACAAATGGCCTTTGAAGAGAGTGAATTATACTTCTTCAAGAAAATTACTATCTATAAAAACCTTCGAGTGAAATTCGCTTGTTGAAACCGAAAACTCATGTCGAAGCTTCGATTAGGCAAGTTTTTGGTTTAAACGAGCGAATTTCACTCGAAGTCTTTTAAGAGAGCATTCTCTCGAGATTCCCACTTCCATATTCACACCTCGTGATGGGTGAAAACGTTAAAATTAAGAGATGGCAAACCTCATTTACATTTCGCGGAATCCCGTATTTACACATTTCGCGGAAACGTTGTCAATTTCTGCGAACGCTATTTATCCTCTCTTTCCTTAGCACTTATTCTTCAATTTTTTCTCTCCTTTTTTTAAATAAACAGGTATGATGATGGTTCCTTGTTCGATAAGCGTATTCCCGCCAGAAGAAGTTCGTTTTGATCGCCCATTTTTGTTGGCTCTTCAAGACATCGCCAGCGAATCTTTTGTCTTTGTGGGACAAATCAAATCTCCTGAGCAAGCTCAGTGAAAGATTCATTGTATCATCTTGACGAAGTCTTGGCTGAATAAAACATATAATTATAAAAATTGCTTCATGGAAGCGTAGTTGCTATGTTTGATCCCATAAGATTATCACCTCTTATTAGGATTTTTTGATAGATGGCAGTGTGACCCATGAATCAGGCAAGTCCCCCGATTTCATATCTTTTCGGTCGCATTTTTGAGATTTTGATATCCAGTCAATTTTAAACGCGAATAATGAAGATAACTTCACGGGGGAAAAGGTTTTGTTAGACTAACAAAATCATTTGTTAAAATAGGGATAACAAAAACATTTTGTTACAACAACAAAACGTTCAGTTCTGTCAACAAAACGATTGGTTGCTGCAGCAAAATTTTTGGTTGCAGCGACAAAACTTTTATTTGTTGTCCCTAATTTTGTTGCCGTAACAAAACCATTCTTTCCGTTCGGTCTATAATGGATTGCTCAGCTCGTGAGCAATCAAAAAACATACAATTCTTGATGGGTTACTTATTTCTAAAGTTGAACGTGGTTAAAAAGAGAGAAAAAAAGAAAAGGTTGAAAGCCCCTAATTCTACTAAAACTCCTCTTCGGCTATGAAGTAATGATATACTAGTATAAAATATTCTTAACTAGCTTGAGGTCTAACAAGTGGAGGAATTTTCCGTATTGATGTTAACTCAAGCGTGTCATTGTGCGAAACTTTTAGGTGGGTTATTTCCTCATGACACAAGAGAAGTTTCCTCTTGATATAACAGACCTGTTGCTTCCGTTTTTTAAACTCTCTACGTAATCATTTTGAAAATAAACTTGAGGAAATTCAGAACAAAAAGTTCACGGTTTCTTTTCAATTTAAAAAGAAATGAACGGCCAGTTGTGTGAGGTGTTTTTGTAAAATTAAAAGCAGGAAGGTTTCGACAATTTTCAAAAAATTCATAAATGTAACTTTTAAATTTCGGGATTTTTCAATGTTTTAAGAAAAGTGTATTTAGTTTTGAAAGACTTGCGAGGCAAGGAAACCTACCTGATTCTAAGAAATAGCGTCCCTCCCAGACATAGGTCTAATTTTTAAATATAGAGCAATATGAACCGTATTTTTTGTCTTCTCGGAACGGATGTCGCTTTTAGACTGATGTTATTTCGCCATGCATCAGCCCATACGCATTTGCTAGAGAGAGAAACTGTTAATTGCGGCGTTATGTACCTGATAACTGGACGGCGTTCCTCCACAAGATTCCTTAAAGATCTTCTTTAACCTCGTAGCAGAAAAAAAAGAAAAGAACTATAGCGATACGAGTGCGTGTTACCTGAAGAACAAACTACACCATTCCTATCTTCAGTTTCCCACCATTCTCTGGGATCACCTTCGTAGGTAAAGCTTAATAACCACCACCTGGTAGGTTTGCTTGAGCCTTGTCTTTCACTCTGTTTCGGGAAGAAGTTTCGTGTTTGCGGCGATGTTTGATAGATGGCACCACTTGCGCTTACAACATGGCTTGGGACGCGTGGATTGAGCTGCAGATGCTGTTCGCAAACATTTTAGACTGCACTTGTTTGTGGCCCCCGTTGCGAGTAGAGTATCATTTATGGTTTTATTCCAGGATTCCTCATCAAAAAGAAATCTGGCCGACGGCCTCAGCGCTTCCGTGCTGACCACCCTTTTTTGTTGATGCTGCAAGATAGTTCTTCTGAGGCTGTGCTTTTCATTGGGCAAATTTCGTCTCTGTCGTAGAGCGTTTTGTGATCGTGTAAGTGGATTGTCTAATTCATTTGTGTCTTGTGTGTGTTTATGGTTGCGATCATCTACAGAGTTGTAACATAATCATATGAATCATCCGAGAAGAAAACGATGGCTACAAATGAAACTGTAGTTGAATATGCTCGTTCAAGAATGTGCTAATTCCTATAGTTATAAATTGCAAGTAGTACAGTTTTGAAACAGCATTGTCAACTAAAGCTTCATTGGAAGCCATCGAAAAGCTTTACATAAATCTAAATGATTGGTTTGCCAGAATCCACTCTTTTGTTTCGGAGTACAGTCGCACCTTCTCCTTACTTTAATGAGTGGTAGGTTACTCCTACTTCTCGCAATAATATCATGGCTTGGATGAGTCATGGACTAAGCTGCAGATGATGCAAGTTAACCTCCTCTTTAGACTTCGCTGCTCTACTTTTTTTTTAATTGGAATAATCAATATAAAAGGTTTTATTCCGACATTCGTCCTTATGAATCTGTCAAAGCACGCTGAGCTATCCCAAAGCAAAGTGACAAAGAGAAATCACTTCCCAGCTGACCACCCAATTTGATTAACCCACTACCGCCCAGCGATGCAGTTCGGAAACAGAAAAATTTATTTTAGAGGGTCTTTTTTTTTCAGGATTGTCAAAATTTGAAAAATATCACCCCTCAGGAAACCTGAAATTTAACAATTTAGGCATTTTCCCATGCTGAAAATTGCGTATCGGTAATTTAATGGGGAAAATCTTTCCAATTTCTCTTAAGGCTAATTTCACTCCAAATACTTTGGGCTGTTATGGGTTAATGCCACAAGACATATTGCTCTTCAGGACAAACTGCTCTTCTGCGACTTTAGGACAAACCCCTTCCTTTGCTTTGACAGGACGTTTTTGTGACTTGGATAGTTAATTTGTGTGCTTGTGTATTGAGTTGTTGGTTGTTTCGACCTTGGGAACTGCGTATTTGCTTCTAAGTTGTCAGCCTAATCGCAATTCATTGGACAAGTTACTCGACCAATCATTCGGACCAGCGACTAGCATTAAAGAGGAACCAGTGACAAGTCCTCTGATTGGCTCCGGTTTGCAGACATTTACAGTCACGTGACACATAATCCTGCGGGGCCAGGTGGCTTCTCCCAACGCTGTCGCTCTCTTCCATCTTGCTCTTACAATAAGGAATTAGTTTTCTTCCACCGCTTTCTTCTCTTTTTATTTTCTTTTTTTTTCCTTTTCTTACACAGGGATGGGGATTGTCATGATGTCGCTACCTCTGTTCCCTCCCCCAATCAAAGAACTCCGTTTCGACCATCCGTTCATGTTGATTCTGCAAGACACCGCCAGTGGATCTTCTCTGTTTGCGGGACGAATTGCATCTCCTAGCAAAGCTCATTAACAGAGTTATTGTATCAACTTCAGAAAGTCTTGACTGAATAAAAAATGCGAAGAAAGTTAGTGGCAATCGTTATGATTTAACCCAGGGCTTTAGCTAGTTTGTGAAACTAGCGAGCATTTTATTTCTTGGGCAGAAAGAAATTCCTAAATTACATCGATGAAAGGACCTGAAACAATTCTTTTTTTTTAATAAATGGGAAAATTCAAGCTGGAAACCGCTTCTACACACGATAACGTTCGCACTGTAAAGTCAATTGCTATTTCCTCTTCTTTTCGTCAATCAGAGGAAGAGGTCAGACAACTCCAGCGCGCCACGCCTTAGTAGGGCTTAATTCTAGTCATTTATATTTCTGGGTGTTCGCTTTTTGTAGGGACTACCATGTCTCCTGAAGGAGCTAGTAGAAGGATCAGTACATCCCACACAAAGTCTTGAATTATTAAATAATCAAAGGAAGTTGGCTGGAAGCGAAATCGTCGTACCTATGAGATTATCTATTGCAATCTATTCCTGATTAGGGTGCTTAGGTGCCACCGATGTGGCGAACTGTTTACCGGCAGGTCCTCTGTTTCTTCAGCTCAAAAAGTGGAACTATCCAAGTGACGAACAGCACTTACAAGGAAAGGTCGCGACCGACAGTGTTCAAATTTTCATGATTTGTAGTTTTTAATAAATCGTTTTGCCGTTTTCAAGCGTTTTTGTGAATGGCCTTAACGTTTAAAAGTTACCTTAAGATTTTTTTAGCGTAACGTCTGATCTGTCATGCGTATCCCTCTAGCTCAGTCACTAGCGCAACTGCAAGCGAGCTCAAGCTCTTTCGAAAATTCCCATTGAAATCCGCTCGCTCCAGGTATTAATTTGATCAATCCTATTATCCTACTAAAAAAAAAGGAATGAATACTTGGTTTGGATGGTTCGTTATACTGTGCCGCTTTCGGATATGAAAGTATAGTATTTTGGAAAAGATTTAATGCGAAACCTACCATAGCTTTCACATATCAAACAAAAGAGGGCTTGCTGGTTGCTTTTAAATTACGAAGTGACCATTCACACGCTGCCCTGTTTAAAATAGGTTGGTTTCCGTGCGTTCAAGTCATTTCTAATGGAAAATGCATTAGGTTCGTTTCCGGGCGTTGAAGCCTCCCTTATGTTAACGTAGGCGTGCGAATAGAACTGACCTTTAAATTAATATGATCACTTGAGGACCCATCTTGAACTCGAATATTCAAATTAAATTTCTGTTATAACTCGAAAATTCAAATAAAAATGTTTGCGCATTTTTTTTAAATCTAGGGGCACCCCAAGCCTTTTGATTTTACAATATCAGACCAAAATTCATTTTTTCGATTTTGTAATTTTTAAGGTCCAGCATTAATTTTTTGATAATGAAAATAGTTTGAACCATTTACTGTTTCTTTACTCGTCAATTAGCGGCACTAGCAATACTTTTCAACAGTTTTCCGTACATGACGACTCCAATTGATAAGGGATTTTATCTCGAAAACTGAGTAAAATGCGGGTTACCTCTGTTAACAAGTACAGTGGGCCACAAAGTACAGTGGATCACACACATCATGACCCCAGCATTCATGAGAAATACGTGGAAGCAGAAGGGTTGGACAAACAATTATGAAAATTTGAAGATTGTCAGAGAAAACCACCTCGCGACCTAGTAAGTATGTACGACATTTCTACCACCTAAATTTCCAGTTTCACGTACATCGTTTCGATGTCTTTCCGCTGTTGAAGGGACGTCATCGTTCGTATATGTCGAGTAATTGGTTGTCTCTATTCCAGGGTTCATTGGGGTGGGGTCATCCGCATTTCGTCATCCAACCAAAAGAATTCTGTGTCGATCATCCATTCCTATTGGCCCTTCAAGACGCCTCCTTCAAAACTATGCTTTTCATTGGGCAGGTCTCCTCTGTGTTCAAAGGCTAAATAAAAATTTGCCTTGTTCATCCCAAGCTTGTTTTTAATAATAATAATGATAATAACCCCATACCTCGCCAAATCAGGCTTCTGAATTCAGCCTCTTCCTTCTCTTTCTTGAGATTCTGTCCCACACTTCTGAGACACAACGGTATCCATATTGATTAACCCATAACAGCCCAAAGTATTTGGAGTGAAATTTAGTTTAAGAGAAATTGAAAGGATTTTTTTCCATTAAAATACGCAATTTTAAGCTTTGAGAAATGCCTAAATAATTAATTTTTAGGTTTTCAGAGGGATGATATTTTTTAAACTGTGATAATACTGAACTGAAAAGATACTTTAAAATATTTTTTTCTGTTTCCGAACGGCATCGCTGGGCGGTGGTTAATGATTTGATTAATTTATAACATTAAGTTGAGAAACGATTATCTCTTCTGAATATAAGTAATATCACTTCCTAACGTGCTTTTTGGTCCACCAAAAAAGGTTCGTAATTTATTTCCCCCGTCTTTTTTCTTGAGATCTTCGACTCTCATATCATGGATTCCTCCATGCTCATATCTCTAGACTGAAAATAGGCCTATCTCTTCGCGTTCTTAAAAAAAATCCTGAAGTTTCGCTGCTAATTTAATCCTTTTCGTAAGCCAATCATAAGTTTGGTTGATATCAGTTTTATAGTATGTACTAGCAGTCAAAAAAGTATTGACCGCTCCAATTTTTTTAAACCTCCGTAACTTTGGAACGAAACGAGATACCGTACGACAAAACAGCTAGCATCAAAAATTGATAGAACTCTTAAAGATTTAGCGATTTTATTTTCTGCTTTTCGGACTATCTCTCTCCGTTTCAAAGTTAGCGAGGTTTAAAAAAAGACAGACGTTATATCCACGTAACGTGCGCTATATGATGGAAAAATTATATCCACGTACATGCATTCCATATGGGACTAGAACGCATTTTCGGAGACTTCGACGCACGGCCACCAACCTACCAACCTACCTAATACATTTTAAATGGACGTTTGACGTGGATATAAGTACTCCGTTAAAAAAATTGGAGCAGTCAATTCTTTTTTTGACTGGTGTAGTACTTATGAAGATAGTTGATTCATAAGACTACAAGTTTTATGGCTAACCGCGAGAAGCGAAATATGGCAACACTGGCAAGATGAGGCAGGCCTTTCAAGGAGATGCTCGTCACGAAGGGCTTACATTTGGTGCGAAGAGTTTGATCACTGTATTTGTCTACACTCTCCGCCAATATTGGTTCACCTACCTCAATCTCACCGATGGGTAAGCCTTGTACCTTTCCCCTGCCACCAGCATTTCGCAATGATCCTCACAAATAAGCACCTAAGCCAAACAGAAGTCTATTAAACAAACCGACGGTATACTAATCCCGGATATATGCTCTTTCCGATTTTCCTCTCATTTTTTCCTCTGCTTTTTCTGCACTCACCGATCGTATGTGTCTGCATATTTTAAGGTATCTACATTCCTGTTAGGTTAACCTAAGTTAGATTAGGTTAACCCAGATTTTTAGATGAACTTAAGTTAGGTGCGATTAACGCAAGTTAGGTTAACTTAGGTTAACCTAGGTTAGGTTTACGAATGTTAGGTAAGTGCCATCACGTCGGTATAGCGAAAAAATTAGAACAATAGTGGGAAATACCTTTTTTGAGTTTACAGCCTGTCTCTTTCTCATGCATTTTTTTCCTTTATCAAATCCCAATGCAGTTTTTGTGTTGTTTTCTGGCAGGGATTGTGACCAACTACTACTCCGCATCATTTCCGGTATTGTTCCGCGCCGATCATCCATTCATTGCCATACTCGAAGACGATGCATCTCAGACGGCTTACTTCCTCGCTAACATTGCTTCTTTCTAAGCCATCATTTTATCAGCTGCTCATGTTTTGTCTCTCCATCTTTACGAAGTTAATAAATGTCTATTAAATCCGCTTCATGAAATGTTCTTTTCATGCACCCTTGAGAAGACCCCTGCCTTCATCACTCAAACCTACCATCACTTCTCAGAGGTCACAAGGTACAGTGGGCCACAAAAGTCGTGACCCCTGATTCCGTGTATTTCTTATGGAAGCAAGGGTCATGACTTTTGTGGCCCACTGTTCCTATTTAGAGGTTTATCGTTTAAGTTCATTTTTTTCGTTTTATCATCGAAAAGCCCTGTCACTGCTTACATATTTTCTTGGAGATTAATATTAACATCTAAGCCTTCATTTTGCTTTTATCGCATCATCCAGGGGTCGCCATCGCTGTCAATACCATCAATTGTTTAAAAAAAGAGAGAGAAAAAACAAGATCAAACAAACAAACAAAAAAAACACTTTAATGTGGTATTTTTTCAGCTGTTTCGGGTATGAAATAAAGCGGGTAAAACATCGATACCATTGTCAAGTTATAGTAAGTCATATGAAACGTAAGGGAATGGTTGTAGCTCTCCTTATAGTAGGACTTATGAGTATATCTTGAAAACTAACCAGAAAACTCTAAGAAAATATTCGTTTAAATCTCAGGCCCAAAACAGAGGTAGGACCACCAAGACAAGTTATTTTTTAGGGGAGTGCCTATTGACTCCACTGCTCCATATAAAATGCGTTACGCTGGGTTCCGAGCGTTCAAGTCACCTCCCGTTTTAAATGCATATGGTTGGTTACGTGCGTTCAAGTCTCCCTATATTAATGCATGTCGGGTCAGTAGCAACACCCATGTTTTTTTTCTTTTTTTTCTCTTAATCAGTGAAAACACAAGATTCCTGGAGAGATTTCCATTGTGCCTTTATTTTAACCATATCATTTTAATCCGATATCCTTCCTTTAGGGATTCCAAAGTTACTTTTTCCCTTTGGTGTCTTCCAAGTCAATTTAGAGATTTGCACGGATTCTGCTCGCAGATAATCGAGTATAAGTCTGAGGGATTTCAGGAAAGATTCTCGGAACTCGTTAATGTTTTTACTGCCTTTGTTCCACGAAATGATGCCTCATTTCCACTTACGATAGCGTTTGTGCTTCGCAGCTTTTGTCCGCTCAGTTGGCAATATTGCACTTCCCTAAGGACAATGAAAACTTGGGGCTCGTTTAATATTAAGTAGTGATTAAAGTATTCATTTAATTTTCTGCCCTGCATGTTAAGAAATAAGTTTAAGTTCTGGAGCGCTTGGGAAATCGCCTTATTGTTCTGTCACCAACTTTGCCTATCTCAGTGCTACCAACATGTAATTCTAAAGAAACTGGCCTTCTATGTGCGGATATATTGGCTATATGCTTAGGATTCACCCCTCGCTGCTCTCTCTAGTTTTCAAAATCAGTGCACAGTTCATATCAACATTCTGTGGCTCTTTATATCGAATCTCTGCTTTCTTTACCGGAAATCGATTTCTGATGACTTGCCAACTTTCTCTCGACTAGCTTTTCTCCAGGCTTGGCAGAAATTCGCTTGACGACAAGAATATCATCTATGTTTGTATTTTTCAAGCGAAAAAGCGACCTCAATATAGTTTGAGAGAAAAATTCAGTCGCTCTCAACAAACTATATCACACAATTTGAATCTCAAAAACCTCGCAATTTCTTAACCAATCCCATCTCAACAAGCTGTTTTCTCTCCAACCAAATACTTCATTGGCGGTAAATGCAGTGGATATTCGCACAAATCATTTGTGCAGGTACTCAAGGCGCGGTTGTTCGCACAAAAGAAGTATATGTATCCTTGTTATTAAGTGAAAATAGGTTAGGGTAGGTTGGGTTACTCTATTTTAGGTTAGGTT
>Ga0058701_10004133_pt1 | contig 11714 bp, 2 predicted proteins | sample AgamicOrMae_FD_97039 | JGI IMG/M metagenome (GOLD analysis project Ga0058701, IMG submission 97039) | Agave microbial communities from Guanajuato, Mexico - Or.Ma.e | ecosystem: Host-associated > Plants > Phyllosphere > Phylloplane/Leaf | place: Guanajuato, Mexico | collected 2012-06-04 | reverse complement strand
GAAAAAAAAACACCATAAACTTTGTTTTAACCGTAAGCGCGATACTAAAAGTGACGCAATAAATAACAAGAGACAATTTTAAAAATTAAACTAATGATTTAAAAAAAGGAAATCAGCGAAATTTAGTCAAAAGAGTAAATTACCCAAAAGAACGAGTCCCACTTTAGGGGTGAAAAAATCACTTGAGCGTTTCCGCGAGCAGAGAGTAAATCCGAGAAAGCATGCGGTGTACGGACAGACAAACGATTCAATAAGTATGTTTCGTTTTTGTTGGTGAGTTTGACGGCAGATGGCAGTGCTCGCTGCCTCGGCCGGTCCCGCAGCGAATCACTGCATCACTCATCGATTCCCTTGGCGAGTGACTCCCCCTGGCGGGCGACCGGCGCGGCGCGGCGAGCGAGTGACGAGTGATTCTGTTCTCGAGTGAGTCGCGACGCGATGCGTCCATCGCGAGTGACGGATGAGGCCAACGCCACGCAACACGGACATCATTTCGCGTCTTGGCACTTCGCCAAAGGCCCATCTACCCATGTAATCCCGCTCTAAGGACACACTGTAATGCCCATTGAAACTTTCAGCGTTCAATTTTCTTGCTGCGCGGAGAGTTTACGGAGCGGGGAACGGGACACCTAACCTTTACTGACGCTTAGAGAGGACACCATTAGCGACATCCATAAGCGGAGCAAATGCTGTAATTTTCCGGTCTTGAAGATCCTTGAAAATTGCATCAAAGAACATCGATTAACCATAAAAACGTGACGTTAAAAATATTTTAAAAATATGCAGAAAAAATAAAAACCCCGGAAGTGTTAATAGAGCCTCTCACACATGTAGGTTCTCTCCGATATTTTAGGGAAAATCCGAACAAAATGTCTCGTAGCTCACACTAGAAGACATATTGACAATCATCGTTTAAGGTAGCAATTTTACTGTTAAAAGAGACTCCTAAATTAGATGCATAACAAAAGTCAAATTACTGGTATGAAAAAAAATCTAGTGCACTGAATTTAAGAAATATTTTCCTTAAAACATAAAGTCTATAGAAATTATAAAAACGATGTCTAAAATTCAGCGCATAAGTCGACTGATTTTTTTCAGATCAGTGATTTGATTTTTGTTGCATCTGAATTTAAGATTCTCTTTTTACAGTGTTCGAAATCTAGTGTTTATAGGTGCATTGCCACGAAGCAATTCCACATCAAGGCACAACACTTGGTTGAAACTTTCATTATATAACAAATATACTAAATGAAAAGGCGTCTGTGACTGCGGTTCGATACCTTGTGCCAAGCTCCCGGGTCAATCCGCTCAGGTGGGCGACCTCAACGAAAGACATATAGAAACATCAACTACTCAACATTTCTTAGTGTGACCTAGCCAAAATGAGAACGCCTAACGGTATTAATAAAAGAAGTATCCTTAGATTACTGACGCGCGAAGGAAGGGTCAAAATGACAAGGAGGAGACCCGAGAAAAAGTCTTGTCCTCGCAAACAATAGAACGGCCCCCACATCAAAAGAGACATCTTAAATAATAAAGAGAGACAAAGAGCGTGTCATGCTTTTAGGGCGCTCTGCAAATCACACGCCAGATAAGGTGCCCTTTCCCTTAAAAGCGAGCTTAACGAGGGTGTCTGCGCATAGAACCTTTTAGCTAATTATGCTTCTTAATATATGCGTTCTTTGATCGGCATCAGTCATTTTCGGCTCACTTTTTGTCACCCTTTCAACTGTCTTTCCTTCGCCCTTTCACCCCTTCGCCCTTTCACCGCGTTGCAAGATTTTCCGACTAAAGTACGTCCCCAATAACGTTTGCACTCTAAATCTGAATCAGTGAGAGTCTTAAATTCAGTGAAAGATCAATCCCAGTCAACCTCTGAATTTTTTCAGTGGCACTATATTGAATGAATTCAGTGAATTTTCACTGAATCTCGGAGACACTGATTCGAATTTCGAGTGTGAAGCGGCATAGGTGACCCGCATGAAGTCGGATGACCTCTTGTTAGTTACATCAGCTCAAAGCGATGCAAATCATACAATACGTCAGGTTATTCCATCTCGCGTTATTCGTGATTGACGCTTTAGTCGGCTGACTACCTGGTCGTCTCACATTGCTGCCCCCACTGCTGCCCTTAGAAAAAAAGTTCTTGTTTTAAGAATCTAGTAACACCTCAATTTGTGTCCTAAGGACGTATAAGCGATGTGCGTTTTACGAGTGTACCTTATTCTGAAGATATACCGCATTTTTATGGCTTAAATTATAAAAACAAGGTTTGGAATATTTGAAAAATTTACGACGATGTAAACATAAAAGGCGTGAATTTTGGGGTAGATTTCGGCTCGGCTTGTTTTAGAAAAAAAATGTTTATGGAAGGAGACACAAATACTCTCAGAACTCTTTTAAAAAAAAAACCTGCTTGAACTGCTTTACTTTTTTATGATCGCGCGAAATGTGCGTAAAATCAAGGTAAGCTTTGCGGATTGCCTTGAACGCAAGTCCACCGCACGGCGAGCCTTGCCAATTCAGGTCACTCCAGATGACCGCTGTAGCCAATTATTGCACTCACGTATCTAAATATATCTCAATTGCCCAAAACAAAACATGAACCGGGATTGTATAAAGTTTATAACCGTCATACGAGAAGCAAAAACTGACGATAGCTGAGATGGTCAGATCGCTCGAGGTTGATTTCCCAGATTAAAGATATGTCCGCCAAGGACAGGCGTTACCTCCAAATTCCTATACAATTTTTGGGGGCTTCGTACCTTTTGTTTTCGCTTTTCCAAATTTTTAAGCTCGCCTCTTTCAGGAGAAGGGCTTAGCAGTTCAAGACGATTTGTATGCAGAGTACGTGCGGTATGGTATGGATAAAATGTACGGTCAAAGCTACAGGGGCACTGATTGTAACGTTTGATACATGAAATCGACGTGAAATCGTCCAATGATGAAGACTAGGTGGCAGTAAATCTTGTCCGTCATTGTTACTTTGAGGTATTCAGGAAAATGTGATTCCATGAATAATCAGTCGCAGACGACACAATGGCTATTGTAATACACTGAAAAAACAGAATCATAGATTCAGATGCAACATAAGTCATATCACTGAAATGAAAAAAAAAATCAGTCCAATTATGCGCTGAATTTCAGACATCGTTTTTAATTGTATCCGTAAACTTCTTATTTTAGGAAAAAATATTTCTGAAATTCAGTGAATATTTGGACTGTATTTTTTTTTCAGACCACAGTAATTTGACTTTCGTCGCGTCTGAAATTAAGTTTCTCTTTTTATAGTTGCACTACTTTCTCGGGCTTGAAAGAGCCCCCTTTTTCATACTGCTTATTTTCTTATGCTTTATTTTAAATGTAATTATAGAGAATAATGAGGCAAGCTTTTAAATCAATATCTTAATTTAATGTAAGTAATAAAAATATATTTGAAAAAAAAACAAAAAAATATTTTTAAAAAATTACAAAAAATAACGTGATTTTAATGGGCGGTGAAACCCATTAAGACATGTCCTTATTGCAGGCGTACGTTCGTCGGAAATTTCCAGGTTTGTTATTGTTGAGTCTCCGAACGTTCCGACGGTCATAGATCTCTCAGCGGCCTGCTTTGCGTTGTTGCCATGACAGCGTTGTATGTTTCAACAAGGACAAGGTGTTTTATTGTTGAAAATTCAACCATACAGCTTGTAGACGTTCGTTGACTGATATTACGCGTCAACGCCCTCAAGGAATGATTAAGTTAAAAATAAACCACGCCAGCCCATAAAAAATAACGGTGTGGTTTGTACAGAAACAAGTATAATTTGAACTGGGTGACACAACAAAAATTCCAATGGTATTCCCCGCATAAAAATTTTACTAAAACGTGCTGTCACCGCTTCCGCAAATCGCGTCAATAAAAGATTGCCTGACTCAGCCGCACCTTCATATACGTAACGTAAGTATCCGTGTATTCGTTTCATTTTTTTCTTTAATTTTTGAAATCATTTATTGTTTTAAAAAAAATAAAAAAACATTAAAAAACTAAAAAAACTTTAAAAAATAAAAACTAAATAGTTAACAATTAGTTAACTGAATAGATAAACTTAGAGTATATGTTAAATCCAGCTTTGCGGTACAGGTTGGAAATCACGCCACGCAATGGTTGAGGTGTAAAATCAGGCGGACATTACTTGACTCAAGTTTTTAACGAGCTGAAATGGCGTTTTATTTTGATCTTCATGAAGCGCATGTTTCGTTCGTCAACTTTGATAAAGGCGCGCCGAGAGTCCGATTCTATGAGGGCGCTCATCCATTTCAAATCGAATCTAGAACACCTTTTGTCCTAAACATTTTCAAAGCAAACTTTTGATAGCCAAGCTGTTGTCTGCTTGCTAAGTCAAATTTCGCTTGGCTGACTTTTTAGTCGAAGCCCGTCCCTCCAACACAGCAAATAATATTAACTTGTAATACGGAAACTCTCGTCACAACCGTGTTTACTTTTGAGAAAATAACTGCGCATTATATTCGCATAGTGAACATTACTTCATCGCCTTTTTTTCTTCTTGATTCTTATGACACATTCAACTATTTTTATACAGTAACCCAAAGAAAAAGGTTAGAAAAGGGTTAAACTCTGGAGAAAGTCCCCATGGCAAAGGTAGTTTGCACGGCGGGAATACAAAATCAAATTGCTCCAGGAAAAAAAATCGGTCGAAAAGCACGATTAATTTTTATTTGGGCTTTAAACAGTTTTCTATTCTGCCGCGATTTATTAGATTAGATCATTAAAAGACCTATCTTAAAAATATTTGTATTCCAGATTTACCTTCACACTAAAAACATGCCTGCGATGTCCCTGAAATACTCCAAATCTGAAACAGTAAAAAGTCACTATTTCCCCAAAAAATTGCTCCACTGAATGAAATCAGTGGAGCAATTTTGTAGGGGAAACAGTGAATTTTCACTGAATCCCGGTGACTTTCACTGTTTCAGATTTAGAGTAGGGGTTAGTTTTCGCGATGAACTAGTTCATAGCTGTACAGATCAATGGGAAGCTCTCTTAGGCCCCTTTCGTTTGGTATTATTTCACTCTAAATTTGAATCAGTGAAAGTCTCCAAGATTCGGTGAAAATTCACTGAATTTCAGTCAGAATAGGATCAGACTTTTCAGTGTTGCTATTCTTTGGTCGAAACGCAAAATTTCCCCGGAGAGGACCGGGGGTCCCCGTGGAAAAGTGCGGAATTCCGCGAGAGGTGTATTGAAATTCAGTGAATTTTCACCGAATCTCAAAGACTTTCACTGATTCAAATTTCGAGAGTTGTACGATTTGGTCGAATGTGGTGACAGGGACTTGGAGTGAATAAAAGTTTGCAAGGCGTACTTGGTAGAAGAGGCCTTCCGCCTTTGGTTTGGGCCGGGCCGGGCGTCGCGGCGGGCGTCGTGAGCGGAGCGGAGCGGCCCCACTTGCCTTTATTTCGGATGAGTGCGAGTCACGCAAATAAGTTGTTGCGGGTCGCCCGCCCGCCCGACCCTCTCATGGCTTGCGGTTGCGCCACCCCGGTCGATCTTGCCTCTTGGTCGGACACCTCTGCGACACCGACACACTCTTTCAAAATCTCCATTCCTCCTCCAAACCTCGACCAATTCTTACGTTCCAACCACTACTTTCCGCACATTCCTGTATATTATGGGCTCGTGCATAGCGGGTAGCTGTCATAAGCGCCAAATACCACAAGCGCCAACGCCGCAAGCGCCAATCCGTAACCGCCAAACGAGAAAAGTCGCAAACGCCAAAGGTCTTAACCGCAATTCTAACCTTACCAAACCTAACTTAGCCTAACTTGACCTAACCTAACCTAAACGAACTTTGGCGTTTGCGACTTTTCTCGTTTGGCGGTTACGGACTGGCGCTTGCGGCGCTGGCGCTTATGGTTTTTGGCGCTATCGAATGCCCCCCATGCATAGCTTCCCCATTTTACTTCCATCGATGGAAGAGAAGTAAATGGCAAAAAATAATGGCAAGAAACGGGTTCGAGATAAAAGACTGGATTCTGCTCATAGTCCGTTCAAAACTGTGAGGTATGTGGTATGTGTATGGTAGGTATAACAGTGGAGGAGTAACTGAGGCAACATTATGTGTCTGTCTGTCCGTTAGGGGGTCCCCCTTTTCTAAGCAAGCGTCATCGGTAGCGATCACAGTAAAAACGAAACCTCGCCGGTTTGGGGAATGCTATACCTGTTTTGGGTATGAAACCAAAACGGGGGTATGTATTTTGGTTATTTTTCAAGATAGGCCTATGTTCAGCTATATCATTCAAAAGGTCTCGGCGAGAGCTTTCCATTTATGTGGCTGAACATAGGTCTACATTAAAAATGACCAAAACAAGCCCGCAAAATACGCACTACCCCGTTTAAGCTTCATACCCCAAACAGGCATATAGCCTTCCCCAAAACTTTTTTTTACTGTGATGATCGTTTACATTTAGGTACCCTGGGCTTCGCTCCGCTAGATTTGGTGGTAAAAGCTCACGAGAGGCGTATAAAACACTAAATATTTACAAAGCAAGAAAAGAGGTTTGGCTTCATCAGAGTAAAGGTTCACATAGCGTAACTCGTTCTGTAAGGAGTAAAAGGCTATTCAAGGTGCTGAAACTCGTTCTTTACCGGAACACGGCTCGGAGATAGAAGGTGCGATTCCCGGAGGAGCGAATTTTCTTCGCTACGACTCCAGTGAAAGGGCGGTACCGGCATCGTTGCAGAAACACTTACAATAATGTGGAGGAGTGCCCCTCCCCCCCGGGGGAATAGCCAAGGATCCAAGAAGAACAGATATCAATTGGTGGGGCCAAGAGAAGACGGCTTTAAAAAATAGCACAACAGAATCCGTATGTGGCGATTGGGCGAAGATTTAAGCTCGGAGGGGGTGGGGGGGGGGTAAGCCCCTACGGATCCTTAAATCACCCCCGCGCCATATAGACTCAACGTCAATATTGCCCCGCTGAGCTTTTTGCAAAAGTCAGAGCGGAAGATGATCGCATATCTGTTACGCAGAACAGGTTTTCCTCATGATAATAGAAACAAACAGACCACAAAAGCGTTTAAATGTTTTTATGAAAGTTTCTAGCAATATTGATTTCCCAGTTTATTTATTGTCTTTTTTAAAAAGAAAACACTGAGATTTAATTTGGACGATGTGAAATAGTTGCGGTCCGCAGAGTAAGTCACTTGGACCCCTTCGCAGTTATGCATTTTTTGCTACACGGAAAAAAATGGTTTTGTTACGGCAACAAAATTAGGGACAAGTAAATTTTTTGTTGCTGCACCAAAAATCTTGCTGCAGCAACCAAACGTTTTGTTGATAGAACTAAACATTTTGTTATTGTAACATAATATTTTTGTTGTCCCTATTTCAACAAATGATTTTGTTGATATAACAAAACCTTTCATACCATGTATACACTTGTATTATTTATTCGTTACCCCTACGCAATTTCAATTTGTCTAATTTAAGGGCGAAAACGTCTTAAAGACCTACACACTTTACCGTGTTACGAAGACGAGAGGAAGCCCCGTCTTGAATCTAGACATCAGAAACGTCTAGCAAAGATAGAACATGCTTTTCGTCATTCACGATCCGCCTTTGAAGCGTGCACTCAATCCCAGAATCTCAAACAAGAAAAAATATTTGTTAAGCTGTCACTGCGTCAAAAGCCGCGCCGGCCGACGGAGTCACTCACTTCGGGATCAGCAATGACAAGTGTCGCTCCCCCCCCCACAGCACATCACGCAGGTGACCTCCCCCCTCCATCTGACATCATATGATAGTTCCCGGAACGCGAGTTACAAAAAATGAACTGCATTTTTTTAGAGTCTAATAAAAACTAATGAAACTAACTCGTCCAGCTGATTCTACACCTTCTGCATGCATAATGATATAACTCCAATATAGTAAATACAGTATTTGAATTGAAGTTTTTTCAGATCAGTAATTGGACTTTTGTTGCACCTGAAATTAAGAGTCTCTTTTTACAGTGCAAGCTATTGCAAATTTCGTTGTTTTAAATGCACGTTATCATCGCCATAGCGCTCTGTTCAGTAGTAAATATTGCAGACCATTACTCAAATCATGGAAAAATTCGTCCAAAGCATCAAAGGGCCTAAGTACATTCCAGGTAAAAGGTTTCCGCTTCATGCGAAAAAGTCAGATGACTGTACATCAGTATAGGTTCTCCATTGACGTACCCAACGGTACCCGTATTTGGAATTGGAACCCCACTCGTTTCAGAATTATTTAACTTCGTTCTTTCGACTGGAATTCGTTCCCTCAATCAAATATCACATTTCGTTCCAATACACTGATTCAGCGCGCGCTCTCTTTGAAGTTTAAAGGTTAGCCGGTCGTTCATTTTCTAAAAAGTCTTTTATAGCTCAACGTAAAAATAAACTCAGCGATAAAGGTAGCCCACAGAATGTATATCTGGTTAACGCCCCTATGCGACGACTGTCCGTTCTCATATTAAGCAAAATATATTCCAAATATTCAAATCAGGCTTGGACACATGGCTTATATCAGATTTTTATCTGCCCTAAAAACTTCCGAAAGTAAAATTACCGTATCAACATCAGGTGTCTGTCTGCCCTAAAATTAAGTAAAATTACCGTTTCATTTTTTTATATCTTTTAAGTTTACAAAAGTTATTAATTTAAAAAATAAAACGTAATAGAGCTTGTTTTTTGAGAATATTTTTAAGAACTTCAAACCTTAAATTTGTCACTAAGTGCACTTTGGAACCGATTATAAAAAAAGGAATATAAATAGAAATTAAAAAAGATGTCTGAAATTCAGAGCATCATTCGACAGATATTTTTTTTTCAAATCAATTATTTGACATTTGTTGCATCTGAATTCAAGACTTTTTTACACTAGGAAAATGGCACTTATCGGAAATTGAGAACACCTGTGATGAACACTCCGCGCGAATCTAAGAAGAGCGTAAACTGTTTAAAGAATATTTAAACGACACTTTAACAGAGTATTTAGTAGCAAGGCGCTGATGGCAAAAATTAAGCGTGGGTCACGCCACTGGTCGTGACGTACTTTGGTACGTCATACACGCGCGATGTATTACGCGTAAGCTCTCCATAAAGCATGTCTTATCGTTGCTGGTTCTAGTTCAATGGCGTGCAAATGGGACAACGTAAACTAGCGTAAGTCTGCCCACTTGTCAACAGAGGAGACGTTTTGCCCTGCTAGCAAAGATAGATTATTGAAAGTCGCGGCCCTCCGCAAAGACAAAACGGTAGACAAATGTCAGCCGTCGATTCTAGCCTTGCCAACTTAAGAAACTGCCGACTGACCGTCTTAGATGCGAAGATAACGATCGTACTACTTGGCCTACACCACCCTTTGTTCGCCAATCCGTAACCGCCAAACGAGAAAAGTCGCAAACGCCAAAGTTCTTAACCGCAATACTAACCTTACCTAGCCTAACTTAACCTATTAACCTAACTTGACCTAACCTATACGAACTTTGGCGTTTGGGACTATTCTCGTTTGGCGGTTACGGACTGGCGCTTGTGGCGTTGGCGCTTGTGGTTTTTGGCGCTATCGAATGCCCCCCCCCCAAAAAAAAACATATGAGTTTTTGCTGGTTATCTTTGAATCGCTAGCGTCCATTCCAAAAATTTCGTCCCTTTCACTCAAGACGACCAACATGTTCGGAAAGATAACGAAGTACCGGAGTAAACATTAGCCTATCCAGCGTTAACGTAAAAATTGATTTTCAGTAGGCTTATACTTGAGGTAAGGGCGACAAAACATGACAATAACAACTTCCACTGTTTTCATAAAAACAAAAAGTTTTTTTTTGGACGAGCGAAAGCTTTAGGCGACTGTAATTCTGGGTGCAGCGCCAATTTTTGTGAATAATGCGTCCCTCGGAAAAGGAAAACGACAAGTCAGAATTGCCAGGTTCCACGCAAACGTGTACAATAATACGTTCTGCCGGCGTCAAGACATCAACCCCGTAAAAGATTACATCACACAAGATGCATTTGGATTCCTTGATAACTCATTCGGTCTCATATATCTCTTAAATGTGGCATTTAATTTTCTTGCTTTATGCGTCCAATATGTTACCGGTATTAGGTCCGTATCTGGTAAGCCTATCGTTTCCTCCTAACAAAACGAGTTCTTTCTTCTTTTCTTTTCCGGCCATAAAAGTGTCTCTTGAATAGAGGCTTTAATCTTGTCGACAGAAGTGGGGGTTGTTATGTGCTACAATTTCAGTCACAAAATCCCAGTTCAGTTCATTCCGTATAGACCAAAAGGTCGAATTACTTAAAACCCAAAGAAACTATAAGACCTTCCTCAAACCAAACAATCATTGAACCAAACTTATAAGGGGAGTACCTTAACTTGCCGCCTCCGATTTTCTTGAAACTTTCAGAACTTTAAGATAATGGTATGAAAAGATACCCAGGCCCTAAACTTGTTACCAAGATGCATTTTTTCTACCTTAAAAACAGCGTTCAAAACTAAACAAAAAATGTCAAAACACGAAAAAATTTCAATTTCTTGGTAACGGTGGGAAATATCGCAAAATCCCCTAAATTAAGCCTGGGACGCCCCTTTTAGGTGTTCTGTAAGGAATAATTATTGATTTTAAATTATATCGAAAAAAATGTTCAACATTGAACGCTATTTTTAATGCAGTAAGTTTAGGGCTTAAGTATCTTTCCATATTGCTATCTTGCAGTCCTCAAAATTTCAAGAAAATCTGGGGCGGACAGTTGTAGTACTCCCCTTATTAGCTATCCATCGAACCAAACATTTGACCCCTTTCTAAAACCATACTAAACCTCAATAAACCATGGCCAACCATCTGCAAATCTCTACTTAATTCACCCATGAACTATCAGAGATATACTCACTGGTTATTCTCCATGCTGAATACGTAATATATCGTTACGGAATGTGTCGTAAATGGGTATATATCCGTCCTTCCAGCCATCTATCATTTAGTTATCCCTGTCCAACGGCGCTTCTTGTCATGCAGGCCAGAGACAGTTCGAAAATCCGATAATGCCTGTTAAAAATTGGCCACAAAGCAAATACTTGTGCGCCGACGAGCAATTGAATTTCCTGCTTTGCATGCGATGCGTTTCCCTTTCTTACGCGATTGCCAAAATGTCATACTTTTTCTGGGGACACTTTCAGATTAATGGGACTTCCAACCCGTCGCCATATTTTATTTAAACACTGTGCCAAAAATCACGACCGTCCCTTTTCATTCAGTAAGGGTCTTTCTCAAAGCTGTGTTTTCGACGTATCGTATCTTAATATAAGATGTTCTCCGCTTTCTGGAACATGAATTTATGACTAAAACTGTACGTAGTTAAGTGTATTTCGACTGAATATTATTTTATCACCCGCGGTTCAAGGGTTCCATCAGATTAGACGGCGTTAAACACAATTTTGAGTCGAGATAATATCTAAAACCTTCCTTTTAAGCATTTTCGTAAAGCAGAAATTATTTAAAAAAAGATATCTAGAAATAATAGTGCATACATAATTTATACTTATTATATTCATTCATAAAAACCAATCGTATAATCAAGGATTTCTCCAACCGTCTGCCTAGAGCGTTCATTACAATCTCAAGAACAATTATCAATACAAAAATAGCATATCTGTTTTGAGTAGTCCTAGAGGCCTACCTGTCTT
>Ga0058701_10004132_pt1 | contig 11715 bp, 10 predicted proteins | sample AgamicOrMae_FD_97039 | JGI IMG/M metagenome (GOLD analysis project Ga0058701, IMG submission 97039) | Agave microbial communities from Guanajuato, Mexico - Or.Ma.e | ecosystem: Host-associated > Plants > Phyllosphere > Phylloplane/Leaf | place: Guanajuato, Mexico | collected 2012-06-04 | reverse complement strand
TGTAATTTTATAGAGTACCTTACCTTGTAACACGTAATAAACGTGAACTTCAAAAAAACAAAAACAAAAAAAATACATCTTTTAGTAGCGTTTATCTGAGGTACTCAAATACACGGTTTCCTACCCAAGAGTGTACAACAAATTCTTAATTTACAATAATGTAAATAAGTTGCATTGTGTGTTCGTATGTATAACTGGGAAGATTACTCGTGTATCCTGAGTAACGCTAGATTTAGCAGCACAATATATGTTAATTCGTCGCCTAGAAGGAACGTAACTTGTTATAAGATAGTACTCTATATACCTTACTTGCAGAGGAATGTATCTTTAAACGCAAAAATACAAAATTTTAAAATTTTCTCAACAAAATTTTTAAATTTTGACTGCGTTAAAACGCTCATTTCTCGGCCCTTTCCTTAGGTTAAGGAATTCGTGCATGGCTGTGAATTGGGTGTTAAAACCTTGGCTGAAAAGATTTGCTTTTTGGAAAATCGAATTTTGGCGGGGAAATTGATTCCTGCGTCATTTTTTTCAGTTACTTAAACAGTTAGTGATGCGTGTATGTATCGGCTGTTTCTAAATGTGTTTACATTTGGTGTCAAACTTTGAGCGCAAAAAAAAAGAAGATTTTTTCTTGTATTTCAAGATTTGTCAACATGTTTGGAATAAATTTGATTTCACTTTTTGGTACTTCCGTTTGGTTTATTTTCCTCGTCTCTTCTGCAATTCTTACCGATTTATACCTGAAAAACGGGCTCGAAGCGGTATTCATCAAAAATTTAAATTTACAGGCGCGGCCAATTTCGTCAAATTTTAGATAACGGTTTTCGAGCAAAGCTCATTCATGAATTCGGGTGACGCATGCCGTGACATTCGATTGAAAGAATCAAAGCGAATTTCACCATGGGAAAGAGATTACTTTGCAGATGTGAAAAGAAGATACAATCGATATATCGCCAACGTGACTCGTGCTTGTTCTGTCAAGCAATATCGGAGCACCCAGTTTTGCACCTCCCAAAGATATGTAACACTTCAAAAAAGAAAGAAAAAAAGTTTTTCCTGTCCCTGAGGCTGGTCTTTTTCTCGTGGTCGTTTAAGATTTTGTGATATTTCTATGGACTAAGGGATGTGTACTATATTCCTGATTTTAGACCTGTGTCGACTCCTTTTTTTTTGACTTCTTATTTTTGAAGAAGCTCTTAATTGGTATACTAAGACTCCAAATCAATCCCTTGTGGTCTATCTTTTTACCACGGACAGTATTGTCCTCTCGTCCATGGCAGAATATATGTTTTTTTTTTCGGCAGAGCAAAGTGTTCCTATACATACCGGTATTCCTTGTACCCATCGCTCCACTTAACAACCGTTAGTTATCCTAGGTTAAGCTAGGTTACGTTTCGTGCTGTATGCCTCGCACCGCTCGGCTTGGCATTTAACATAAGAGATACAAAATTCAACCTCAATTGTTGAAAAAGAAGAGCAAGAACTCGTCAACTCGAATTTACGTTCCAAGATAAGCTTTTTTGCACGCTTAACGAAAGCAGTTGGGACGACTTACAGGTAAGATTCTGCTCCTATACTCAGAAACCATGCCATGGTCTGGAATCACATGATGGCTCGAATTTACCTTGCTTTTTTTTAGAACCTCGGAAGAGCGATATTTGATATCAGCGCGAGCTTATTGCGGAGATGGGAATATTTTAGTGCGCTCTAGCAATTGATAAGATGGGGGCCCACGGAACAGGTCAGCGAAAACGCTGCTTGAATCGGCGATCGCCTTAACTCAGCGATTTCGCGCTTATAAAACGCGATTGGTGTTGCCAGTTCCTTGCACTTACCGTTGTCTGCATCTATCAGCAACATGTGGGCCCGCCTTGCATTCTGTTTCTTAGGTAAGTATTGGTTGGGACGATTTTAGGTAAAAAGCATTCATACTTTCGCACTAAACACCGTAAAACATACGACGTGGGATTTTATCCCTCTGATGTTCCACCTTTCGTCGCCAAGTGATCACCTAACCTAACCCAACCTAACGGTCTATATCTATATCGCCTTCTTCTGCCCCCGAAAAAAATATAATTAAAAATGAGCAACCACCCTGTATCTCTTTAAAAATATAAAAACTAGGACCGAATTTTGACACCAAAAAAATAATTTTCAACTAAAATTTTTTAGTTAAAATTTTAAATTTTTTAATGCTTTGAAAACTCAGTTTTGGAAACAATTTCTTGGCTTTTAAAAGCTTATCACATTTTTTTTTCTTTTTGTAAGTTTTGTAAAAGAACATAAAATTTTCAAATTTAAGATTTTTTTTCAAATTTATTATTTTAAAGAAAAGTGTTTGCTTCTATATTCATTCCGTTTAAAAACGGAATCATTTATCCTAAAAAAAAAATCTTCCCCCTTTTGTAGTGATCGCCGCCGCCGGCGCTGAGCACCGCGCCTGGCAAGTAGGCAAGCAGTACGACTACAAGATCACCGGCCGCACCCTCGCCGCCCTCCACGACGTCGCCAACGAGTACAACGGCGTCCTCCTCAAGGCCAAGCTCCGCGTCCAGCCCGAGGATGCCCAGACCCTCAACGCCCGCGTCGTCGACGCTAAGCAGGCCGAGATTCACCAGACCCTCCCCGGAGGCTGGGGCTCCAAGATCGACGAATCCGCTCTCTCCTGGAAGCCCTTGGAACTCACCCAAGAGCCCTTCCAGATCGTCATGGAGAACGGCGTCATCCGCCGCCTCGTCGTCAGCTCCAAGCTCCCCACCTCCGAAGTCAACCTTATCAAGGGTCTGGTCAGCCAGCTCCAGGTTGACACCAAGGGTGAGAACATGATCAGGCAGCACGAAGACGATCTCCCTGCCGAAGACAACCCTAGCGGAGTGTACAATGTCATGGAGGACGCCGTCACCGGCAGGTGCGAGGTCCAGTACGACATCTCCGAACTCCCCAAGTACGCCGTCCAGTCTCGCCCCGAGATTGTCCCCGTGCCCCAGCTCGCTAAGAACGGACAGATCATCGATGTTGTCAAGACCAGCAACTTCAGCAACTGTGCCAACCGCCCTGAATACCACTTCGGACTCAATGGTCTGGGCAAGTTCAAGCCCGCCTCCGCCAAGATGGGCCAGTTCTTCGCTGTAAGTAGTGCAAGACTTTGACTGATTGCAGATATTTACCCGCAACGACGAAAATTTCTAAACTGTTTACTTTATGACAATGGCTAAAAAAGTGCATACAAGATCTTGGAAGAGCGATTGAGATCAACGATAGAAAATGCGTTAATTCTTTCGGATATTATCCAGACAAGGTCAGAAACTAATGATGTTTCGCTCTTTGGTTTCCAGCGCTCTTCCATCAGCCGCGTTGTCCTTACCGGCAACGTCAACAAGTACACCATTCAGTCCGCTATCACCACTCACAAAGTCATCATCAGCCCTGCTCTGTACAACACCCAGAAGGGTATGGTTGTCAGCCGTATGAACATGACTCTCTCCAAGATCGAATCCGCTCAGGGTACCCCTCAGACCCCCACCGACCCCATCACCCACCAGTCGCTCGTCTACAAGTACGAGACCGAAGCCATGAAGAAGCTCTCCCGTGAAGCCCGCGATGCCCACGAATCTGATGAGGAATCCAGCACTGAAGTCGCTAAGGACTTCCGCAAGAACCTCAAGAGGCCCTCAGACAACGACCAGAACGAAGATGCCAGCTTTGAGCAGGCTGCTCGCCTTCCCGAGGACTTGGACCAAAGCATCGACATGCTCCTCCACCCTAACTACGCTTTCCCCGAAGCCATGGACAAACAGAGGGTCTACACCAACATCGTCGAGCTCTCCAAGAAGATCGGCCAGGAACTCCAGTCTGCTGAAGCTATCCAGTCCGAAGCCACTTTGGCTAAGTTCAACGTGCTGGCTGCTTTGGTTCGCTCTGCCAGGACCTCTGAGCTCAAGCGCGTCACCAAGGACCTCCGCTCCCAGGATGCTGAGGAGAAGACCCCTGCTCAGATCGCTGCCTGGTAGGTCAATTTATGAGTGTTTGCCGTGAGTCCTTGAGGATTTTACTTAATATTTTCCTGGCTACAGGAAAGCTTTCCGCGATGCAGTCGCTGAAGCTGGTACTGGACCTGCTCTCCTTACTCTGAAGGACTGGATCATGAACGACCTCGTCAAGGGAGAGGAAGCTGCCGAACTTATCGCCGCTCTTCCCCGATCCGCTCGCCTCCCCAGCAGCAAGTACATCGAAGTCCTCTTTGTAAGTCTCATTCGTCTTAATACACGAATCATTCTTAGACGAAGCAAAAGCACATTTTCGACTGATTTTCGTTCGCTTCTAGGAACTCGCCACCAACCAGAAGGTCAAGCAGCAACAGTTCCTCAACACCAGCGCTGTCCTCGCCTTCGGAGATCTCGTCCGCCTCGCCGAGGTCGACCACAAGACCATGCACAACCGTTACCCCTCTCACGTCTTCGGCCGCCTTAACCCTGAGGAAAGCCAAGTAAGATTGGTTCCTGAAACGACGCCACGTAACTCTTCCAGTTTGACTTAACATTCCTTTTTTCAGGCTGTTACCCGTAACTACATCCCCTACTTCAAGAACGCCCTGAAGAAGGCTGTGCAGAACCGCGACAGTCACCGCATCCAGACCTACACTCACGTCCTCGGCAACATCGCCCACCCCAAGATCGTCGATGTCTTCGAACCTTACCTGTCCGGAAAGGTCCACGTCACCAAGTACCAGCGCCAGGCTATGGTCCAGGCCCTCGATAAGCTCACCGATACCTACCCTAGGATCGCCCGCGCCGCCCTCCTCAAGGTCTACCAGAACGTCGCCGATGCTCCCCAGGTCCGCGCCATCGCCGTCATCTACCTCATGAAGACCAACCCCCCTGCCTCTCTTCTCCAGCGCATGGCTCAATCCGTCGAGGGTGAACAGAACCCTCACATCCGCTCCATCGTCAAGACCGCCATCGAAACTGCCGCCCAGCTCAACGCCTGGGACAACTGGGAATTGTGAGTAAAACTTCGGAGTCTTAGATACTTTAAGAAAGCTCGATCCAAATTATTTTTATCTGGTAGAATTACGAAACAAACGTTTGCCTGAGCACGTTAGTTGTGGCACGATTGCCGTGTGTGTTCGTTTCCAGGAAAACCCACGCCAAGGCTGCCGAGTCTATGCTCAACAAGACCGACGTCAACGGCCACCTCAGCCAACTCCAGGTGAAGAGCTACGATGTCAAGGACACCCACCTGTCCTACTTCGCCTCCTTCGCCGCCATCGGCAGCCAGGACAGCGTTCTCCCCAGGACCATGTTCATGACACTGCGCCAGAACCTCGCCGACCTTAAGCTCGAACTCCAGGGCGTAAGTATTAGAAATAGCCCTTGAACAGGATATCAGAATAGTCGAGTAATGACTAAAAGGACATTTTATCGTCCTGGTTTTAAAAAAATTAAAAAGATTTTTTTAAGTTTGAATTTTATTTCAGTTTAAAATTGTTAAATCAATACCCCAAACTTCTTCGACTCTCATAACTTGGTCAAACCACAAAATTAGATCAAATTCCAATAGAAGGTCAAAGTTCCGAATTAGGTGAAAAAGTCGGTATTTCAAAAGTGCATCGAAATTCATAAGTATTTGTAACTCCAAAACTAAGTCAATGTAAAAAAAAGTGGGTCTTTTTTCAAACGAGGATCCATATCTGAAAGAACGTAAACTCCCATAATATGTAAAGTTGCAAAACTGGGTCAACGGCTTATTCGAGTAAAAGCAATTGAAGTAGGTCACAGTCTAATAGATAGTTAAAATATAGAATAGGTCAAACCTGCTCCGTATTATCTGTAACCAACTTTTAATTTATTATTACTGACTGTCTCATTTCGCTTCTAAGATAACCAACTTTGACTTTATTATTACTGTCTCATTCCGCCCCAAAGCTTAGACCAAGAAAACGGGGTTTAACGTTTCTTCTATACTTTTATTTTCCAGTTCGGTGTTATGACCTCCAGCATTGAAGAGATTATCAACAGCGTGAGCAACAAGTTTGAAGCCTCCAAGGCCTGGAACAAGCAGCGCTCCACCCCCTTCAAGACCTCCCACGGCTGGTCCATCGAGGATGTTCTCTCTGAGATGAACATCGCTCGTGACCATGCCGAACCCATCGAAGCTAACCTGCTCCTTCGCTCTCTCTCCGACAAGCGTTTCTTCACCATGGACAACCAGACTATTCAGCAGCTCCCCCAGGGTGAGACTCTTATCCACCCTCTTGCCGACGAATATTTTTCATTTGTAATGGCACCAGTTCTAGAGGATTTTGAGATGATGAAAGGGTGATGATTTCGGCTGGTCCCATTCCAGTATGAAAAATTGGAAACTTTTGAATTCCGTTTGCAGAAATCCAGAGGGTCGCTGAGGAACTCCGTCAAGGCAAGAACTTCAATTACACGAAGCTGTACAACCAGTACACGGTGTCTATGAGCTTCCCTACCGCCACCGGTTTCCCCTTCTTCTACTCCCTGTCCGCCCCTAGCCTCCTGTCCGTCGGAGGCAAGGCCCGCGTCATCGTGCACCCCCAGCCCACCGCTGACAAGATCCGTGTCCCCGAGACCATCAACGCCACCCTTGACGTCCACGTCATGTAAGTCACGTGCGCAGAATGTGCAGTGTTTTATCGCCGCGAAATGATCCTGGGGCCTGAAACCATAATGATAGTATTTTTTCAATATTAAGTCAACACAGTTATTCTTTGTGAAAATATGCGTCTTGATGTTCGTTTACTGAGTTGATTTCGCCCTCTCCTAGTCAAGTTTTATAGCGAAGAAAAATGCTCCATGTGTAGACGAAATTAACAAATAGGGAGTCTCTTTTGACTCAACTGCCCAATTTAAAATGCATTAGGTGGGGTACGTGCGTTCAAGTCTCCCTGTTCTAATGCATGCCGGGCGGCGTCTTTTGTTAAATTATCTTTTTAATTTGGAAGTGACTATTCACACTCAGCCCCATTGAAAAAATTTAGGTTGGTTTCCGTGCGTTCAAGTCACCTCCCTTTTAAGGGGAATCTAGCGACGCCATCTTGAAAATTCCGTTTTTGGCGCAGTACTCACTTCAGGGCTGCGATATCTAGAATCGGCCTCCGTCGATTTGTAACCATAATCATTACCTATCTGAATATCAAAAAATGACCAACATAGCTATCACCTCACGCCCCGAAAATGTAAAACGCTCGTTTTTTCATATTTCAATCCGTTTTAAATTTCGTGAGGTGATATTTATGTAGGTCATTTTTTGATATTCAGATAGCTAATGATTATGTTTACAAAACGACGGCGGCCGATTCTTGATATCACAGCCTTGAAGTGAGTAATGCGCGAAAAACAGAATTTTTCAAGATAGCGTCGCTAGATCCCCCTTAAAATGCATTAGGTTGGTTTCCGTGCGTTTGAGTGTCCCTTGTAAGAACATATGCGTGCAAATAGAAGTGCCATTATCATTAAATTTTATATGAGCTCAAGTTGCTTAGTCCACTGTTGTCGATTTCAGTGCCTCCTCTAAGGTCCAGGCCCAACTCGGCTTCGTCAACCCCTTGACCCTGAACCGCTACACGGCCGGTCTGGACAAGGACATGCAGATCCACATGCCCGTTCTCGCCCAGGTCGACGTCGAGGTCCAGAACAAGGAAAACAGCCGCCAGCAGTTCGAGATCCGCGCCAGGATCCAGCCCTCCGAAAGCGACGAGAGCTTCCCCATCGCCAACCTCCGCAGCAAGCCCTACCTCTCCAAGCAGTCCCTGCTTAAGGCCGCCCCCCAGGAACAGCACGTCATCTCCGTGAGGAAGCCCTTCCAGACCCGCTTCACCGTCGGCCAGGACGCCACCGGCATGGCCGTCCGCGTCGAAGCCGCCAGCGAAATGAAGTTCACCGACTTCGCTTCCATGTACCAGGAAGCCAAGAAGCACGACCTCATCTCTGCCCTGACCTTCATCACCAACGAAGACAACATCCACAACTACGACCTCAAGCTGAGCTTCGACCACGAGAAGTCCACCGCCAAGTCTGTTGAGCTTACCGCCGCTATCGGTGAGTGGAGCCCCTGACAAACGGAGGATAGGCAATCTCAACACATAGCTACGCTGCGGTTGCCTATCTTGCGATGTGCAGGCGCCCTCTTGAGCAAGAGAAACGGAACAGGCCTTCCGAATGCCACTCGTTGCAAATCTCGAAGATTTTGAAGTTAATTAATTATGCTGATTTTTAAGATGATGAAGTATTCCGTTACTTTCGCTCACGATTTTGCGTATCTTTTTCAGAAACCCACTCTAAGAAGACGTTCGATGAGAAGGACTCGTACCCCAATGAAGAGGAGGACAACCTGAACCAGCAGTCTCACAACACGAAGGCGTTGAGGACCTCCGTCAGCGCCGCTTCTGAAGATGTCACTGACTCCATGGGAGCCCCCCAGATCTTCAAGGCTACCCCAACCAACCCCGCTCGCAACCCCGCCAAGCCCCACGACAAGTCCGCTAACAGCCAGGAAAGGCGTACCGAATTCTTGAAGAAGGCCGCCAAATCCATCCAAGGTAACTGTAAGACACGTAAACACAGCCATTTTACAGGTCATCGAAAATGGGGCACTTGACTAATTTTTATCGAGATTGCCATCTGAAACGGCTGAAAAAATGACGAAGAAAAGTCAAAAGCAGCACCTAGATACAATAAGCCGATCGCCCGAAAATCGAGTTCAAAGTTGCCTGTGACGTCACAATCCGTAAATTTTGCCGAATTCCACGGAGTCTATGACGTCACAGGCAACTTTGAACTCGATTTCCAGGAGATCGGCTTATTGTATCTAGGTGCTGCTTTTTACTTTTCTTCGTCATTTTTTCACCTCTCTCTGATGGCTATAAAAAATTGGTCAAGAATCCCATGGGGGAAAGTTTGATGCTTTATTTGGTTACCTCAAACCTTTTTTCCGGGGATTTTACTACAATTTTTTATCGGAGCAGATTTTTAATTTGGGAATTGTGATTTGTAGATGCCGATGCCGTCGTAGTTGACCTGTCCGCGACCTTCAAGGGCAAGTCGCGCGCCGAGTTCGTGGCCACCGCCGCCGCCGCCCAGAGCGAGGTCAGCGACAACACTCGCGTCCTCGTGTACCTCCGCAAGAAGTCCGCCGACCAGAAGGAACAGCAGCTCGTCATGAGCGCCGAATCCGACGTTCCCCGGGTCCCCCTCGCCAACTTCGTGTCCGCCATGAAGACCCAGCCCGACATCCTGGTGATGAGCTCCGTCGCGTTCGGCGAGGAGATCAACGAGTCCGCCTCCCAGGTCGACGCCGTCGCCCTCCTGCACCGCTCCAAGAGCCAGCGCGAGCACGTGCGCAAGTCCGCCATGGGCAAGCTGTGCGTCGACCAGATGCACAAGGGCAACAACCACCTCCCCGCCTGCCAGAACGCCACGCTCGAGGCGAGCAAGCTCAACTCCTACCATCTCGATATCGTCTTCGACCGCATCTCCGAACAGATCAAGAACGTGACCTACAAGGCTTACAGCCTTGCCCGCGACTACGGATGGCAATTCAACACTGAAAACGTGATTGGCGTCCAGAACCAGCCCAAGAACATCCACCTTAAAGCTCGTTTCGAACCGGAATACGAAGCCGTGAACGTGTCCATCACTGCTCCTACCTTCAACTCTCACTTTGAGAATGTTCGCCTGAACCGTTGGATTCGCGCTGCTGTGGTCGCTCACCCTACCTTTAGCCCCGTCGGCATGCTCGCTCGTCAAGCTCTCCACAGGGAATACTACCGTAAGTGCGAGACCGTGAGACCCTCTTCAAACTCGTCACGGAAAACACCTTAAAATCCCATCCCTGCTATCACCTTGTTGGGCACATCGCAGTAGTCGACGTTAGTTTTTCCGTTACTGACGTTGAGATGTGGTGTCACACTCGTGGCACTTGAGTGGAGAGCACCTGTGAACCGGTGCACAGGCAATACGCCTCACACACGAGTGTTGCGGTTGCCTACTCTCGCATTTGCAGGCGCTCTCTGTCGTTTGTTTTTTTGGGAGCTCTTTTGTGGTGGTCGATAAATTTTCTCGTATTGAGGAGTTTTACTGCTGTTTGTATAGAGCATTAATTTTTCGTTATTAATTTTAATATTTTAGGAGCTTGGTTATTATTTTACCGCATGAAGACCTTTTGTGCGTCATTTCACCTTTAAATTTGAGTTCTGCTGAGCCTTTCGAAGACCGGCTTCTGTCTAGTTTCCTAAAAAATTCATCTCGAAAAAATATTGATAGAATTTGTTTTATGTGGGGAATTTACTCTCTTATGTGAAAGTCACTAGTTTAAGTTTCGGTATACTCAGTTTTTGGTTTACCGTCGGGCGGATTTTACTCGAGGGCTTTTAGAGAGAAATCTTAAAGGCATTTCTTTTGCGTGAGAAACCCGTTTCAACTAACTTTCTTGTTTTTCTGTTGACAGCTCAATGTAACATTGGTCAGAGCGCTATCAACACTTTCAGCAACAAGACCTTCCCCGTGAAAATGGGCAGGAACTGGCACGCCGTTCTCGTGTCGGCCTACAAGGCGAACTCCGCCACCCAGAAGCGCGAGGACCTCGTCATCCTGGCCCGCGACACCACCAGCTCCGAGTACCAGAAGGAGGTCATCATCCTCTCTGGCCCCAACGTCATCGAAGTGACCTACGGCCGCGACTTCGCCAGGGTCAACGTCAACGGCAAGACCATCAAGATCTCTGACAAGCGCACTAACGTCTTCTCCGACGGCAAGGACAACGCCTGGGCCATGATCTACGGCCGCCCCGACGGCTCCGTCAAGATCGTCCTCCCCAAACACCAGGTCAAGATGCTGTACGACCGCAACAACCTCGCCGTCAGCGCTGGCGCCCAGCTCCGCGACCAGATGCGCGGTCTCTGCGGAAAGTTCAACGACCTCGACTCCGACGACTTCACTGTTCCCCGCAACTGCGTCGTCAAGCAGCCCAAGGACCTCGCCGCAAGTTACATCATCAGGCCTACAGGTAACGCCGTGAACGAGCAGCAACAAGCCAAGGAGGCCAAGTGCATCCCCAAGAAGTACGACTTCGGTGCTCAGCTCCGTCAGCAGTCTGAAGAGGACTCCGCTGAATCCCAGGAATCTGGCCGCTCCTCTGGCTGCGTCAGCTACAAGACCAAGATCGTTGAACGTGACGGCAAGATGTGCTTCAGCAATCGTCCTCAGCCTAGCTGCAACTCCCACTGCCGCCCTACCCAGGAGATTGAGAAGAACGTCGAGTTTGTTTGCGTTGGCGAACGCCACCTCGCCGCCCAGCTCCAGAGGCAGGTCAAGAGCGGCTCTGTGCCCGCCCAGCTTGCCCGCTCCTCCCCCACCCAGAACCTCAGCGTCATGATCCCCGAAACTTGCCAGATGTGAATCTGATGTACCAATAAATCTTCCTTTTGAAAAGACTTCATCGTTGCTCTCTGTTATGTCGTACCCTCCCCCATAACTACTTTTCAACCAAGAAAAATAATTTATTTGTATTTAAAGAACACCCGCGGCTTGTGCAATCTACGAAGAGAGAACTCCCGCCACCTTTCTACGATTACACAACGTTACAAAATTTGGGTCATGTCTTCCCCCATCGACCAAAAGTAATTTTTTGGGTTCCTTGGGTCTCAAATAGTACGAAACGGCCATTCAAAGGTCTGGGAAAATTGGCATA
>Ga0058701_10004130_pt1 | contig 11717 bp, 7 predicted proteins | sample AgamicOrMae_FD_97039 | JGI IMG/M metagenome (GOLD analysis project Ga0058701, IMG submission 97039) | Agave microbial communities from Guanajuato, Mexico - Or.Ma.e | ecosystem: Host-associated > Plants > Phyllosphere > Phylloplane/Leaf | place: Guanajuato, Mexico | collected 2012-06-04 | reverse complement strand
AAGACTGTAAGTGTGTTTAATTTTTCAGGATATGGAAAGTACCGAGCATGATGGAGATGTGGAGGACTATTCCGAAGGAGAAGGGGAGTCGACGGAGCCCGAACAGAATCATCGTCTCATCTACTATCCCGCAGCTGAAGAAGCGAACAGGTTAGGAACTGAATAATCACAAAGTCCAAAGTCCGACTCGTATTAAGAACGAATCCTCGCAAATCGGACGTAAATCATTTTTGCAAAAAATGGATCAATGCAGGAGAACTTTGGGTAACTTTTATGATATTCCACTGAAATTCCTGTTAATCCCCAACATTTTTTTTTAGCTACAAGGGAGAGGACGTTACTTTGCCGCCTCCGATTTTCTTGAAACTTTCAGGACTTTAAGATAGTTGTATAGAAAGATACGCAAGGCCAATCCTAGCTACCCGAATGCATTTTATCTACCTATAAAACAGCGTTAAAATTGAACAAAAAATATAAAAACACGAAAAATTGCCAATATATTGGAAGCGACGGGAAATAACGCAAAATCCTCCGTATTTCAGTCTTGGATGCTACTTCTAGGTGTTCTTTAAGGAATTATTATTAGTTTTAAATTACATCGAAGAAAAAAAAATTCCACATTGGACGCTATTTTTAAGGTAGTAAAAGTGAATCCGGCAGCAAGTTTGGGGCTTGGGTATCTTTTTATTCAACTATCTTAAAGTTTTGAAAGTTTCAAGAAAATCGGCGGCGGCAAGTTAAGGTGCTCCCCTTGTTAGAATGTAGATGCGATGAAAATCGCTTTCGCCTTTGAATCCGTTTCTGCTGTAGGTAGCTAATTGAGTGATTGTGATTGCAGCGTGTTCACTGTGAACGCGATGGATGTCGAGGAGCTTCGCCGGTCGCAGAGGCGGTTGCGCAAGAACCAGCGGCCGGAGAAGCTGAGTGACATCCCTCGGGTGTCGCCTTCGGGTATTTCCGGAAGCCAGGACAGTGATGACGACGATGAGGACGCTTCCACCCCGTCGGCGGACACGGCCGAACGGAACCTCATGTCTATGCTTTCAGTCAGGTAGGTGCACTGTTCATCGGAAACGTGGACTAAAGGAGCCGAGTCGAACTAAACCAATCCCTAACCTAACTCTGGCAAGGTTAACGTAACCCACATAGTGTGTCATCAATCCTTGATATGGAATGTACGATCAAATAGTGCTGCAGAGGTTTAAAGTGCCGGTGAAATTTACAGTAAAGTTCTAGTCTTTTGTTGGATTCTATGATGATTGTTTTTTTTCAGCACGGAGAGCTTGGACCACTTGGGACAGCGAGAAAAGTTTTTGAAAAATACTTTCGATTCGTTAAGCGGTGCTGAGCAGGACACGAAAGATGCTCTTGCAGGTATGACAACTATTTTCCCATCCGCGGAAGGTGGAACAGGTTTGATACTTAAGCTTATCGAGCAGAAGGTTGCTGCATTCCTTCTCGTAAGAATTTTTGGGATTAGTCGTTTTTTAGTTACAAACTTACCTTGATGATGTTTTCAGGCAAGAAGAGTATATCGTCCCAGTATCACGGCCGGTTGAGTTTCGGAGCTGCCAACATCACGCCTCGAAACACCGAAATCATCTCCGCGGCTCTTCAATCCAGATCCGAACCGGAAACGACGCGCAAACGAGAAGAGCTTAAAAAACAAATCGAAGAGGCCCGACGGAAGTTACAAAGTGTGAGTGAACAGAGCTTTGAGATCTCTATCGGTTCGGAGATGTTCCGCTGGCTGCCGATAGATGGCGCTTGGTGCTCTATTTTAAGCAAATACTCCACATCAATTCACTTTTCCACCTTGTTTTCGAAATCCAAAGCCTCTACCTCTCAAAAATGGAATACAATTTTAGACCGTTGATGCTCCAGCTTCAAGCATATACGCCACGTCAATTCATTTGTTCGAAATCTAAAGCCTTCATCTCTTGAAACTGGAATACAATATTGACCGAAAATCTTTATCGTTCCCTTTAGGATGTTTCGGGAAATATCCTAGGCCTTACGTAGTCCAATCTCATTTTTGATTGGATGATGATCCAATCAGAAACGGATGCTAGGAATGGGCTGTTCGTGATGAAGTGTAGTTCTGGTCTAAAATATGCCTTACTATGAATGGTTGTTTATGTTGCAGGTTGGCTACCGGTCGAACCTGAAGAGCAGCCAAAGCATCCAGGACCTGAGCCGATTCCCCGAGAAGGAGCGACGCGTCGGCGCAGGACACCCGCTTCGTAATCTACGCCCTCAAGGAATAGGTAATGACCCAGTCGGCCTCGAAGCCTTGCCCTCGGATCCCCAGCCCACTAACTACCGCCACCCCCCCTCCTCCTCCTCACACCGCGGGGCGCCGGCCCAAAGGCCGCGACCCGACTCGCTCAGCCTCCGAAACCTCGACGCGCCGCTGCCCTACCGAACCCCAAACCGGAAAATTGTCTCTCTCCCGCAATCGCCCGTCTGCGAAGAGCTCATATCGCCCACCTCCGACATGGACGAAACCAGGAGAATGGCCAAAACGCGCTCGTGCAGTTTCTACATTGACCTCAATAATGTCGCCGCGCCGCCGATGGAGGAGAAGAAGCAATCCAAGTCGTCCGAGTCCATTCTGGAGACGGTCCAGAAGGAATCGGATGAGGCTGACGGTGACGGTGACGGGGGCAGTTTCAGCTCGGACTCGCTGGAGTCGACGAGCGCTTTCGGAAAGCCGCCGAGGCGATGCGTGAGCGATTACCAGATATTCAGCGCGGTCCAGGACTCGCGCACGGACCTGGAGAGGTGCCGGAGCGCGAGCGTCGCCGGCCACCGCCGCCAGGACGATCTGTTCAATTCGCAGGAGAGCATTTTGTCGGACATGAGTCATCCGGACCAGCTGGACCGGCACAGCAGCGCGAGTTTCTTCCTCCGGGACAGCCGGACGCCGTGCCGGTCGAGTGAAAGCATTCTGACCGACGAGAGCGACTACCAGTTCTTGTTCCAAGACTGCCCTCAGCGCCAGCACAACCGCAGCACCGAGAGCGTCCTCACGGACGAGAGCGATTGCCATGGCAACGCGGGCGCCGCCTACGGCCAGGGCAGGTTCACGTCGTACGAGGACAGCGGCTTCGAGACGGGCGGCGGCCTGCCCGCCTCGGCGGCCGACTTTCACTGCGGCGTGTTCCGCACGCGGAGTCTCCATGACACCAGGTCGTCCCGCTTCTCGGCGGGTCGCGCCAGCTCCCCGATGATCCACGACAGCCTGATGATGGATTCGCTGGAGGCGGCGCCGACGCTGGCCGCGGGCTCCCCGCCGCTCACGCGCTCGCTCTCGCTCAAGGCCAAGCCGCAGTCGTTCTTCATCCCTCTCGACGAGAACAGCAAGGCTCGTGACATCGACGCCCTGAAGAGCCGCCGCCTGAGCCAGCGGGTCTCCGCGTACCGCCCCCCCACCGCCCCCAAACCCAGCCTCAAGGCGCCCACTCCCGTAGTCGCGCACAAGCCTCCCAAACCGAGTAAGTCGACCACGAATCCCCGGATGGTGCTGAGCGGCAGCGCGACGTGGACCAAGTCGCGCATGCCGGCCAAGCACATCCGCGGCATAGAAGTGAAGGCCGTGGGGCCCAAGGAGACGGTGCGGACGTCCAACAACTCGGGCCAGTTTTTCGAGCGAGCGGAGCGGGCGACCGTGAGTCCGGACAGCAGTAATAGCGATGAGGCGAAGCCGGGGCTCGCCGGGGAGACGATCGGCTCGGTGGTGAAGCAGATCGCGGATCTGTACGGCGACGGGAAGGGCGGCGCGACGCAGCCGCGCCACCCGGGAATGTCGAACGTGAAAATGCTCTCGAAGAAGTTCGAGCGCGACGCGAGCCTGAAAGCGAAACCGCGGCCAGCCGCCAAGTCGGCCGTCGGGCCGGGAACGGGAACGGGGGCCTGTCGGATGACGAGCTCGACGTCCGGACCGCTGAGACCGGCGGAGATGGACGCGAGGGGGTCCGTGTCCGCGTCTCGGAGCGAGGACGGGCTGTCGGACCTGAACGACGACAGCCTCGCCGTGGCCGGGCTGGGCTGGGACTCGGGCTCGTCCACGCCCGCCACCTCGTCGTCGTGCGCCAACTCGCCGAAGCGCCTGTGGCCGCCGCGGCCTCCGCCGGGCCACGGGCCTGCGCCGCTGCCGGGCCACGCCCCGGGGATGACCGGCCGCGGCCCCGGAGCCATGGCTGCGCCGCCGGCGTCCACCCAGCTGGCCAAGCTAGTTGCCTTGCGCCAGCAAAAGACTCTGTTACCGTCCAAGTGTCCAGGTACTCGCCGCTCAGCTCTCGTCGCGATCGCTTTTCTCCGCTGCTTTGCCTTCGTTTTGACGTCGTCGCCTGTTTGTCGTTTGTTGCATGAATGTATTTGTGCACGCGTCCTTCCTTGCTGGATGGCGGGCCGGGCCGGAATCGATGTTTTGTTTCTCGTCCGAATCCAAGTCGATCACTCGCTGCAAACATCGTCAAGGCATATCCATGTGGCACGTGCCGCTAAGAGCGTCGATATCCTCCGGTATCGATACTCCTTATCGATACCGGACGAACCAAACCGAGCTTCGAGATCTCTATCGGTTCAGAGATGTTCCGCTGGCTGCCGATAGATGGCGCTTGGTGCTCTATTCTGAGCAAACACTCCACGTCAGTTCACTTTTTCCCACCTTGTGTTCGAAATCCAAAGCCTCATTCTCTTGAAACTGGAATATAGTTTTAGACCGTTAATGCTCCAGCTTTCTTTTCTGCAAGTTGTGATGCTAAACACGGCTAAATGAGACTTTTTACTTCAAAAGCCGAATAATTTTACGCATCCTCGCAGTCAAGCAACGTTTTATGAGGGCTTTGCAACGAACTGACAACCGACCCGACGTGATTGTGTTAATTTAGGCAATGAAGTGTTTTCAATTTTGCGACAAGCGTAGGAATGTATTTTAGTTACGTGGCCACTAAAATTACCGCACTTAGTCGCTGACCCTTGGCTACACAACTAGAGTTTCAAGTTTTGATCGGGTATTTACTCAAATATGAGTTCCGTTGTCGATTTCGTTCGCTGTGCCTGGCTACTCTTAATCCTTAGCCATTATTTTTAAGTTCAATTTGTGTCGCTTTATTTAGAACAATTTTAGTTATGTTGATCACTTTGCTGGCGAATGCGCTACGAAACACCTTTTTAGTTTTCTCCGTGTAATGAAGCGATATCTCTGAGTATCAATTTTCTTGTAGCAACGTAGTTTTGAAGTGCCATAGTGTTTATTGTAGTCGATTTTTCATGTCTTTTATTTTAGTATGTGTAAACTGATTCAGGGCACTTTAGAATGGGTTTTTCAGTTTTTGAATTCCGTCAAGGGGACCAACGCAATGATAAATATTTTAGCTTCTTTCAAACAAGCGAGTTTATGTTTTCTTCCATCTTGAAATTATCTCACATTTTACCGGTAAGTGGGTAGATCATCTCAGAAACAGATAGTTGCTCTTCTTTTTAAAGATCGTAAACCTAAATTGGTGAAATTTTCCTCCTCTTCTGTAAGCATTCTCTCAGAAAAAGATACTGTTTCGGCATATCCTTATTCTTCAAAAGACAAGCGACTTTAACTGATAATAATGCCTGCTGAATTTTACTTGGCTTTTACATTTAGCATATTCATATACACGACCTTGGGTCGGCCTTTTGGCTTCTATCACGCGTCGACAATTTACAGTGGTGCACATAAGTTTAGTACTCTGACAGCTACCATTGAGCTGAGCGAAGTTTTTGCCCGCCGTTGTACAGTTGGGATCCTAAGTCGTGACGTATGATGCCGTATAGTTGAATATTTGAGTTGGTAGTGTCAGCCAAAAGAGCTTATCCTCATTTCACCAACGTAAACTTCGGTAAAGAAAGAGTTAAGGTCGTTTTGTATGACATCAAAACCAGTGGCGTTTGGCTTTTGGTCTCGACTGTACAATAAGTCACCGGAAGTGATGAACTGCTGTGCGTTCAGCAATTTTTCATACCGGATACATCGAAGTGCTCTGCGTAAAGCTATTTATCATTATCGCACATTCGCTACTGTACGCGTAATGGGGAAGCTTCTTAGCTTCAAATTTGACGCTTCGGTGAACAGAATAAAAAGGGGGGATTTCGAAGCCAGGATATTCTAGTACCAGTTTGTATTTCCATCGCTGTGTGAGGTTAAAAGACCCTTTTTCCTATCCTTTACCAGCTCCTCCCACTTATTTTTACACCAACGCCTCTTTTCTCAAATTACTTTGCAGTTTGAAATCGTTTTGCGTCAAACTCAAACAGCTCTGGAATCCTCATTTTTTTATTTAGTCATTAGTTTTATCCATTATTCGATCAACAGCCTCAACTCATTAACGCTAAAGTTCCAACGAGTAAATGGAAAAGCTAGAGGTACAGTTGTTGAGTAAACAACCTAAAATAGATTCGTTTTTCTTAACCTAAATTAGATGCTTTTATTCTTTTGATCGCGGACACCTTTAGTGTCTGGTTTTGCGGGCAGCGCTGTGCTTCATCTAACGGATTTTGGTGGAAACTCTGTGCAAGGTATCGCAATTACCCGCAGGTTCACCAATCTCCGCCAGGTTGTACTATAATATCAAGACCGTCATACCCTTTATTTCGTAGGCTCTTGGCGGATTATCGATTTTCAGTTGTCGAATATTAAAATCAGCGAAACAGTGTTAATGGGTTGGACTTTTTTTCTTTTGGATTTGGTTAATTTTGTGAAGATGTAGCACTATGCATGTGTTTATTGTGATGAATGGCACAGTTGACAGTGATGACGGCAGCGGGGACGGGGACACCGGAGGGGGCATCCGGAGGGCGTGTTCCCTCAGCGATTTGGCCAATCCCGCCCCTCGGAGGGCACCAGTCCAAGGTGAGTTCTTTTCCCCCCTTTTACTAACATCGACGCACATCTGACCGCTTTCTCATCGCCCAGAGGCCACAGCCTAGCCACAGGCCGAACTTTTTGATAGATAACCTGTTCATTCTCATAAAAACGCCCACTGCAATAAACGCTTTTTACGAGATGAAACTATTGCACTCCCAGAGTGAACTCGAATAGTAGAAAGCAGGGAAATTTAGTTTTCTTCGAAATCTATGTTGTTATTACTTTTAAAGAATCTCGGTGGTGTGCTCCTTTTGAAGGTTGAAGTAATTTTTATAGATCGGAAACAAATCCTGAAAAATGCAGTTCTTGAATTTCCCACCCCAAGGCTTCTTCACTTAGGTCCAGTATCAACTGCTAGGGGCTTACTGCGTAAAAATGCTTGGTCAGTATAGAGTCATGTCTCACACTAATTTTAGGCCCAATTTTTTTGCCTGTATTTTCTCTAACACCTGTCGAAGGCTCACTACAGGAGGTGAGTGGTACCAGCACTGGTCACACTTCATTTTTGTCGTCTGCACTTGATGTTATAGTGCATGTCAGGTTGACTAAATGCGACGCTTCGTTTTCATTATTTTAAAGTATATTTATTTTATTCACGTTGTGCGCTACTTGTGGTAGTTAGCATTTGCGTTGATCGTCTGTAGTTGTTATAGATCTTACTGTTTTTATTAATTTAGTTAAATTTATTTTCAAATATTATCAAATTTAATATATGAATACGGTAAAAGTTTGGTTTAAATCAAACCAGAGTCGGGTAAATAAATATTTTTTTTAATGAAGTTGTTAAGAATTAAATTTTCTGGAATTACTTATTTAAGTTATTCCCAAAAATGGGTTCTTGTGACAGACCAAGAATTTATGCTTCGAAACTACTTAAATAAACCCGGGTTGTTTTCCAAAAACTATCCGACGCCCAAAAGTGCCTCTCAGATTCGGGACCAGATTAATTGAATAGGGTAATCGATTGCCTCATTAGGTTTTTATCTGGGGTCCACAAGCGGAGTCGACAAATCACACTGTCAGCTGAAGTTAACACAAAATCTGTTTGCAGTTTCAGGAAAAGTTCCAAATAAGAGCAATACCTCAAATCGAACGCTGCCCCGGCCGGGATTCAAGCCGAACTCGTTGATAACTCGGAGCAGCTCCGTGGGAATGCTCAACCAGGTACGTGTTTACCTCTCTCGTGTGTTTGAAGGGAGGCTCGAAGACGGTCATTCGATATTATTGTCGCTTTTCAGAGCGATTCGGAGAGCGACTTGAGCCTGCCGCAGCAGCCCGTCCCCGCGGCGCGGGTCAACGGCTTGATGAGGCCCACGATCGCGTCGCAGAACAAGGCGGTGAATTCCGGCGCACTGAAAGGCGGCCACGCCCTGCCGCGCAGGAGGGGCCTCTCGGGAGCTTATTCCAGCAGTAAGTAGACAAACTCGTCCTTTCAAGGATTGCGTTTTGTTCCTCGTGTGTTGTACCTTTCGCTACCAAAATGTCTACAACTGTCCGCCCCACATTTTCTTGAAATTTCCAGGACTGCAAGATAGCGGTATAAGATACCCAAGCTCAAAACTCGCTACGGAAATTCATTTTTACTAAATAGCGTTCAATTTTGAACAATTTTTTTTGTTATAATTTAAAACTAATTATCATTGTTTGTAGGACATCTAAAAGTAGCGACAAAGGCTGAAATTTTGAGGATTTTGTGATATTTCTAGGCATTCCCAAAATATTGGCTATTTTCACATTGTTCAGTTTTTAACGCTGTTCTTAAGGTAGAAAAATACTTTCTTGCAGCAAGTTTTGGGCTTGGGTATTTTTTCATACAACTATCTCAGGGATACTCTTCTGCGGCCGGCCCGATCCGCGGGACAGGTAAAAAAATGTTGCTCCAAATCCCACGCAAATTTTTGGGAGTGCTAAGGAAGGTCGATATTTTCCATATTTCAACTTTATTAGTCAATTCATGGTGATTTCATGTTGGTTTAGGAGCTTCAAAATCACTCTAAAACGCTAACTTGGCAAAATCTGAACCAAAGGAAGGCTATAACCTGCCGATTCCTCTGTTATTTCATGGTGACCCATCGTTTTTTCTTCTACATAGGTTCACTCGAGGAAGATTTACCTAAATGTAGTTAATAAAGAGGATGAGTTTATGCGGCCCACCATATTGTAATGAAAGGCTTTGCTGAGGTAGAACACAAGAGGAACGAAATGCAACCTTGATAAAAATTGTGTGCGCTCTTGGAAACAAATGTTTTTGAGGTTTCAAAAACTTGCTAAAAATTAAATTAATATCCGACAGTATTCTTATGTCTCATGCCTTCAGTCTTGAAAGTGCGTAGAACGCAGACAACTCGCGCAGCCATTTTTAAAGGTTTTATCCTGACTTATTGAACCACAATTAGAGGTTCGACTCATTGAGGTTTCTCAAGCTGTATTTGCTGGTATCAAATCGTCTGCAGCTTATTTTTGGTAACTGTTTGAAGTAGCTGCAAACAATATTGGTCTACTTTTTATCTATCCTGAAATGTTTTTATTCCTTTAGCTAAAAATCTTTTTACGGCTGTGATCCATAAGTTAAACTCCGCCGATGTTGAATAAAATAGCGCCGTGGTGCCCGGTTTGATTTATTGTATATTACTTTTTATTTAGTTTTCTAATTTAAACACGTTTTTACTTTTGTAGGTACTGAACCAAGTCCGATTTTTGAAAATGGTATTGGTACGTCCTGCGTTCGTTTCTCATAGCTTCGGAACTTCTGAACTTTTGCTCCTTGATATATTTATGTGGCTTACCTAGTGCGGTCATATCTACGCTGGAAAGAGCGTTTGGCATTTTAGTGCTCTCAAGAGAAAAAATGTGTGACTAGAAACCTATTGCCTTTCTCAATGCTTTAACCCTGTGGCTAATAGTGAATCAGTGATTAAATTGTAGTCGGTTTAGTGGTACTGTGGTTATTTGGACTTCAGTAGGAAACAAAAGTTTTCGAATCCAAAGTAAAATTTTTGTTTGGGCTCCTAAGAATCTTCTCGTGCATCATTTACTGTAGTGTGAATGATCGGATCCTTATGGGAAAGTCCATGAGAAATGTATCGCGACTAAAGTATTACGGTGCACCGTAAGGTTCACCTATAAACGTCCTTCAAGTGGAACCTTGATTCCTTAGTTAATATTTGTGACGTAGACGCCTGCTCCTCATAACTTATTTTCTTTTCTGAATAACTCTGTGCTTTGAATAACCTAATTCAAACGACCCGTAGTTAGTTTTGTTTTGTTTTTGCTGCTAATAACCTTGGTGATTTCTTGAGTTGCTTAATTTTTTTTTTTTTATTTCGTTTTTGCAGTGAACTTGAGTCAAGTTGGGAACAACGAAGATTCTAGCTCTGAGGAAATGTCCTCTGTTAATAAACACGGCCGGCCGAGGAGTACTAGTATAGATCGATCCTCCATGTGAGTTATTTTTTTCCGTTTTTTTAGTTTTTTAAGTTGACGAAAATCGCTTTTATCCACGGACCACACACAAATCTACGCAGCTGTGATGCCTGAACGCACTGACAAGGAACACGTTTGATTGCAGCCATTCCTATTTACAGCCTAATTTTTTCGTTTTTTTTTAAATTTAATGAGAAAACTCACTTATTTCTTTAACGCACCTTATTGCAGATGAGTGATTTTAAAAGAAATATTTGGATCTTTGCTGTGAAGGTTTGCTTAAAGTATTCATCAGCAACTTAGTTTTAGCTCATTATGTTTTTGATAAAGTTTCTTAATCCAACCCTTTTTTATTTAACCTCTTTTTCATACGAAAAATTTGGTAGTCGAATTTTGGGGGCGACTTGATCATTGAATAGACAAAAAAATAATCTCTACAGTTTGATGAACTTTGTTTTTCCATAAACATATGTTAGTAACACCGATTTATGTTTTTAAGAGTCGTCATTTCATCCCTATTGCCAACCTGAACTTCGAATGTAGCGAGACATATCCCAACTTTTGGTGAAAAATTGTTTGAAATTCGGTGGGTGTTTGTGCGGGTGAATTGCAGTATGAGAACCGAATCCTTGCGCCGAATATGAGAAATTGTTGGTTTGCTCAGGGCACCGGTTAGTCTACCGGCAGGAGTTCACCGTCGGCCCGCGGCCAGCAACGGCAACGGCTTTGGCGCCGGCTCGGGGAGCTCCCGCTATGGCAGCGACCGCGAGTCCGGGGCTCCCGTCCCCCCGCCGAGACCCGGACGACTCCGCTCTGCCACGTCCAACAGCCATATAAACCACGTGAACCACCTGGAGCCCAGTCCTCAGGACCTCCCAGTCAAAGACACGGACCCTGCCAGCATGCCTCGTGAGTAACTTACACGCATCATGTTTCTATAAACCTTTTCGTCGAGAAGACTGTCGTTGCATCTTGAGGAATCCCTTACCTCTTCATCTGATTCAGATTTTATCGATGCGCTGCGAAAATTCATACAAGATGGATCCTGCGATGGAACCTTGTCAAATTAATTTTTAAAAAATCTTAAAGTTTGGGAAATGATTACGTCTGGTGGGCAGTCACTTCAGTTGTTCATCATAAGTCTTGATGTTTAACAGCCAGGTTTTTTTTAATTACCAGAAAAAGCTGTCCAAAGAGCCGAGACTCCGTAGTGGACACATGGTGTTTTGAATTACTAATTTTCAATCAGCAGCTAATTTGGCTCATTTTTCATCAAAATGCTCTTGTTTTTTTGCGAGCTATAAAATAAATAAACGGTAGGTTATCGGCAAATTTGACTAGATTGTTCCTAACATTCCCATCTTTACGTGAAACTTTTTTTTTTTTTTTT
>Ga0058701_10004129_pt1 | contig 11717 bp, 6 predicted proteins | sample AgamicOrMae_FD_97039 | JGI IMG/M metagenome (GOLD analysis project Ga0058701, IMG submission 97039) | Agave microbial communities from Guanajuato, Mexico - Or.Ma.e | ecosystem: Host-associated > Plants > Phyllosphere > Phylloplane/Leaf | place: Guanajuato, Mexico | collected 2012-06-04 | reverse complement strand
TACGTAACGCGTACTCGTTACTCATTTTGAAAATGTAACGAGTAACTGTAACGGTTACTTTTTTTCCAAAGTAACGAGTAACTGTAACGGTTACTTTTTTAGAGGTAACGTTAACATCCCTGCATTCCAGGAAGTGCAATCTGAACATTTATTTGCCCACCCAAATTAAGAACTTCCTAGTGTATATACTCGATGTTGGAGAACATTCGTAGATTATTTAATTAATACGTTTACATTTGACCGAAAGTCAGCCTCCTTTTGTGCCCTTTTCATGATCACTTAACAACAGAAATCATTCCGGATTGCCGCTTTTTTTTATTCATTCAAAACAGGACTGGTTTTTAACCCCGGTGGAAAAGAGAAATCGATTTTTCAGACTACCGTGACCTTTCGCTAATGTTAAAGTTGATCATGCAATTTCCAGGGCCGAAAATTCGCGATGTTACTTGTATAAGCAATTTTGAAGGGTCTTCTCAGCAAAAAAAATATTGACGCAAAGCGATATGTTCGGCCGAAAATGTACTTCTTATTCGACCTAATAAGAAATTGAGTTGAATAATTTGAATTGAGCCGAGAGTGAACTAACTGTAAGACTATTACTGTCAGTATCAAATGAAATATTTTTCAACTTTTGTTTCGTAGTTAAGCATTTAATTCCATTATGAAAATAAACAACGACCAACCTTGTAGTTTAAATCATGTGCCTCATGCCTCCCTTGGCGACGAAAGTTAGATAACAAGAGATACATTGAAGATGTGTAGTGAGTGATATGTTAAACCGATAGTGTGAACTTTTTGGGTCGAGTGTACAGCGCTGTAAAACTACCTGCCTGGTGCCTTGCGTGAAAAGATGCGTCTGAATCAGTGGGGCAACTATTTTCAAAGGATATGGGGGATCGGCGAAGAGAAGAGGGTGCTTTCGTCCCCGAGCTGGAATTTTGTGGAGGGGAGCAGGGGAGGGGGTAAAACAAGGGGGATCCGATGACAGATGCTTAGGTTCACAGTTCTGCCAACTGTTGCATCGGAGCTAGTCCGAGTGTGAAAAGACGAACCCAGATTCACTATAGCGGGATAAAGAGTGTATTCGGGTTAAAGATGAACTGGAAGCCAAAATCTCTCTATGTTTTAAGACAACTCACCAGTCTGAGAGGCGATTTAAGGAAATTTTAAAGTCGGAATTTTCCGTAATTTTCATTAAAGCATCAATATTGTTCGTTGAAAAGGTAGTAACGATTAAGATAACACTATGACACGTGAACGTTCCCAAGGCTTGCGAGCCAAGTCTCACAAGCCTAGCAAAATTTCTAGAGAAACTTTAAGTCATTCTTTTGAAGGGTGGAATTTTTCATCAATATGAAAAGATAATTTTAACTTCTTTTTTTTAGCAGTAATCTCTTTACCATCATTCAAGAACTTCAAAACCTTTACCTCATAATTTCGAGTTTAACAATATTTCCAGCAGGATAGTTTGGGCCTCGGAAGAGTTATCAGAAGGGCATCCTAACCTAAAAATATGCGTTAGGTAACCATAACCTATCCGCGGTTCCATTCGTAAGCAAGTGCGCACTTGCTTACGAATTCACCTTTCAGTACACTTCGTGTCAATGTTGAGTTCATGAGAAGCGTACCTGAAGCACAGGTCTGGGATATTTGTATTGGGGGCTTATTTGGAATCTTTACGTGCAATGATGTTCGCAGAGGTGTTTGTTTGAGGAGGCAGCGCGATTTCCCACGGTTGGCGCTGAGCGACCTCTCGGCACCGCTCGGCGGCTCTCGGCGCCGCTCGGCGGCTCTCGGAGCAATGAAATGGAATGTGGATTATACTGACCAGTGTCTGCGGCGCGGCGCGGCGCAAGGGCCGCACGGCTACTTGCGGTCCCGCCGCTCCGTACGCGAACTATTTTTCTTTTATTGATAGCTACACTCTCATTTTTTTCTTAAGGTAGCCTTTTCCGCTTCTCATAAAAGTATTCCACCTGAACGGAGCGACAGCAGAGCGAGGCAAAGGCCATTTTAACATAACATAACCTAACTTAACCTAATCAAGTGAAGCCGAGGTTTTTGCCACTACTGGAGCACTTAAAAGTGTTTCCTTCATTCGAGTCGAGTCGAAATTTTATTTTAATTTTACTGAAATGAAGCTAAAATTTCGTCGCACAAAAGATGTGTCTTCGATTTGAGGAAAACTTAGGCAAATACCTGAAAAGGTTTTCAACAAGTTTTACAAATGTGTAGCACAAAAATCGTATAAGTTTTTTAATTTTTTTTAAATTGTTCACAAAAAAAATCCAATTTTTAAAAGAAAGTTTTTTTTTTTGAAATCTGCAATATTTTTTGATTTAGAATAAATGTAAGTTTTGGGCTAATGCTTGTGAGATTTGTAACTACTCCCTCCCCTAAAAAAAAACAAAAAAAACAAGTAAAATAAAAAATAAATAAATGGCTTGGCATGTTGGAAACCATAGCGAAGATTTGTGTTTACTAAAGAGGCTGTTTTCGGCCAAACGAGTTTCAAAAGCATAAAACCCCCGCTGGTCTGAACGGCCTGTCGCTTCCTCCAAAAATGTATAACAATTGATTGCTGGTCTTCCCACGTTAAGTGGTCATCAAGTAGGCAATTACTTGAGAGTGAGAACCTCACCTCCCTTTGGTCTCTCACATACCGATAATTAAAATTGCCGCGCTTCTTTCATTCCCAGATTCCCCGACAATCGTACCAACCTTGCTGACAAAAAAGGAGCGAGCCTTTCGTTGGCAGCTCTGTAATTGTGTGTGAGGACAAACACGTGACCGACTCGTGAACGTGACAATATTGGCAACAATGTAAGTTTTGTTCGCGGCACGTTTGCGCCTCTGGAGCCGTGACCCTCTCAATGCATTTTACCCCATTCAGAGAATCATCGTGGCGGTGGGCAAAGAAAATGGACGTCGCCTACACTATTTTCCCATGCCATGTCTGATCGTATTAGCTTAATGGCGCTGAAATACTTCTTGACCCGACCACCTTTGAGAATTCCTCTTCTTGCCGCTTTCATTCTCAACAGACCGGCGTGCTTAAGCTATGAGAGCTCTTGCAGCTACTGAAAGTTTACATTAACCTAACCTTACTTAATCGATCCTGTCCCAATCTATCCAGGCTACTCAGCAAAAACTCCCCTTGTTTTAGGTATGAGGTTAAAACAGGGGAAGAGCGTTATTTGGCTGTTTTTGAAGATACCCCTATGAATAATATCAATTGAGAGCTCTCGACGAGACTTTTTCATTGACATGGTTGTTGATAGGTTTATCTTAAAAAAATACGCTGTCCCGGTTTTACATTTTTGCTCATTGCCCAAAATAGGTGTGACTACCTAAAACAGCGGTTAGTTTTTACTGTGTATACTTACTTCAAACCTTGCTTAACTTAAGGGTATCTAACTGGCGGTTCTTCCAATAACCGCCGAGCGTTGTCATGTAATTAAAACCTGACATGAATGATTCCTCTTTTTTCACATTATTATCAATAATTAAAAAAAAATAAAACAACTCTGGTTATATTGGTTTAAAGTCGTTGCTCGGGGAAATTATCGTGTGAAAACTTACCCATAGAGCAGGGCAGCTCCCGCGATTCCCCCTCCACACTGAGCAACAATGAACATCGCCGTCCGCAGAGGAGAGATGAGCCTCCGAGTGGCCATGGCGAAAGTTATCGCGGGGTTGGCATGAGCACCTGCAATCAACGACAACCTTTCACCTTTCTGCTCAACACTGTGCAAGCTCGATTAAGGTTATTTAGGTTAAGTTAAGCCTTGGTCAATGCGAGTAACTGTCAGGTCCAATTCGGTTATAATAAGCTAGGTCAACTTACACGATGATGTCGTTAAACTAAGTACGATGAAGTTGATGTTATCTATCAATTAAATAACGTTACTCAAATGAGGTTTTATGTTAAAGTCGGTAAGGTTAGGTTGAGCTACAGTTAGACAAGATATGACGTAAGGGTGATTTGCTCAAGCTAATTTTGGTAATGTTACTTTAGGTTAGGCCAAATGGAGGATGGTTAGGCTGATTTAGGTTCAAGAAAATTAGATTGCAATTTTGACGGCGGACGGAGAACGCCCAGTATCTTCTCATAAACCCAAAATTTCCCGCCAAGTTTATCATCTTCAATCGCCTTGAGAAATGAACCTATATTTGTAAGTCAACTGCCAAGGTGCAACCTAGGTAACGACGCAGAGCTTCGTTAATCTCCCATCCCTCGGGGCATCGACTGCTTCCAGTCCAGACAGTCTTTTCATCCTAGCCTAGCTTATCTGTTGGATGCCTCCTTTCCAATAGGTCTCCTTGCCTATCGGCTTGCCTATCGGTGAAAAGAAGTTAGCTGGCCTCTATTTTCTTGACTAGTGTCTCCCCCCAACTTAAGGTTCCTGACCCTTCCGATAAGTCAATGTTTAGACATCTTTAAAACAATGAGGAAATGTCACAGTAGAAGACTTTGTGAAGATTCCACGTTGCGCTGTTTTTATTCTCGTTCTGCTTGTCACCTACCCTCATGCTGTTACCTATATCTCAGATTTGATTTTGTGGAATTTCAGGCTACCGATCCTTGTTTTTTTTTCAAATTTTATTTTATATATTTTTTCAAAAAATAAGCATTTTAAACATTTTGAATGGCAATTTCGGGAAAACTCATGTACAGATTTTTTTAAAATGAAAAACGCTAAAATTTTTACTTATAGATAGTTTTTTTTAAGAATTTTAGCAATATTGTTAGTTTGTATTTTTAATATATTTGAATTTTGTTATTCTAATTTCATGTAATATTGAAAAAAATGGAACGCGAGAATTTCATAATAATTTGTAGATAGGAGTTTGGCCATTTAAAAAAAAAAAAAAACAATTTGGCTAATTTTTTTAGCAGGTCACTTTTGAATATGGCAAATTTTCAATGTTTATACCTTCATTTTATTCGCCATTAAATAAAGAGGTGATATCCGCGGAATTTGAATGACAGCTCCAGGGGCACTTCGACATTTCCAACAAAGGACTTTGTGTTGAACAGTGTTCCTAATCTCTTGCTCAGTATGAATTTTAATTAACAAAGTTGTAACTTACCGGATGTGTGTCCAAAACATTGGTAGAGCGTGGCAGCGCCGGCGCCCGCCGCCAGCGCCGCCGCCAGAAGCGCCCCGCTGTTGGCCGGGGCGCCCCCCGCGCCCGCGCCGCCCCCGGCAGCCGCCCCCGCCCCGCACACAACAAACACGAACAGAAATGCCGCCAAACACTCGGAAATCGTCGCCCTCCACAACTCCAGAGTCCTGAGTTCCACCCGCACCGGCGGCAAACTTCTGGGTTTCGCACTCGCGTTGTCGCTTCCCGCGCACTCGAGGAGGGCGCTCACCGCCGCCTCCAACCGCCGGCTCTGCACTTCCGCCATAGTGGTTCACTTAACACCTTCGTAACACTAGATCATTCCGGTCCGCGGCCGCGACTCCCTTTCCGATCGACGCCCTGTTTACGAATGATGATCTGTCCGTGCGTGCGTTTCCGTCCACCGCTCGGTTCGTTCCGTTGAGAGAGACAGAGACGGACGAAGCGCGCCGGCCGGCCGGTCTTCCCCCACTCCTCACTCCCCCCACTCCTCTCTCCCCCACCATTCCGCTACCCTCGTCAGCTCCTGTAGCATTTGCGTTTTACCGAGTGTCTTAGCTTAAGTGTTTATATAAATAAGAGAAAAAAGGGTGACTTACCCTTTGCCACCAGATGGGGTTATGTGGTTTTGTTTCCATGAGGGTTGTTTCGGAATATTAACTTCGTATCAATAAAAAGCGATTTTTTGCATGTTTAACAAGTGCTGCGGAGGCTTTTGCTAGTGCGCTGTGTGAAATGAGGGAGGCTTCGGAATAGGATCACAGTAACTACCGCTTTGAATCTAGTAAAAATATCTAAAATTAGTCATTTCAGCCCTGTAGTGCGCAATGTTTGTAGAGTAGGTACCATATGTAATAGCCTTTTGAGCCGTTCATCACATTTCTTTTCCCCCCTTTTTTTTTAGGAAGAAAAGGCAATTTTGACTCTTGGAAAATCACTGAATATTGAATTTGATATCCCTACGAAGTTGTATTCCTTCTCACATAATTGCGACTCGGCGAAAAAAAATCTCTTAAATCAGTTCTAGTTGTTTTTATTTAGTAATAAAGAAAAAAAAAGGCATTGCTGGATGGCAGTGGATGGCTGCTACAGATATCTGAAAACAAAATGACTGCAGATTTTCGGAAAAGATAACAGATGGTTCTAGTGCGCGTAGGTTTTCGATAAAATCCAAACTGTTTTGACGAAGGCTGTAGATTTAAGAAAGACCGGCGCCTTTACCAAAATAGACGAATCGTCGATTTTTTTTTGTGAATCTTAAATTAAGGAAAAAGTTTCACTTAAACCAAAATAATGTTCATAATATTCCAATGCTCCTCTGAAAAAATTACCATGTTTGGCTATCATTTTCCTTATTAGAGCCTTAATGTAGACATAACCAAATGGGATCTGAGGTCATACCTTTGAAAATCTTATAATGAATATCTAATATTTGCACATTTACGGGTATCTTGTCAGGGATGGAAATAAAAGGACATCTTAAAAACTTAGAAAAAATATCCCAATAATTCTTGCATTGTTAATCACCTCCCATAGCCATTTTTAAAGGGCATAGAATTGGTTTTCCTGCGTAGAAGCACAAATCTGTCGAAGTAATCGAACAAGTGTATGCATCATGAATATCATGAAATATTGTCTCCCCAATTATTTCCCAAAGATGATGGTCCTCTAACTCCAACAATAGTAGTTCATTGACAGTGATATTCATAAAAAGCTGGTGACGCCGCGCCGTATGGGGTAAGCGCTCCGGCTAGCCAGATTCCCGGATACAATTTACGATCGCCTAGGGAGAAAAATGCGGTTGCGCTACGCGTATGCACCCAGAATGCAAGTGCATTGCATATGCAGGGGTCGCCCTTAAAGGGCATGCAGAGCGTCTGTCACTCACAAAACGTGTGAAAGGCGCTTTGGCGTTTACTGGGAAAAATTTTACTTGCGTAGTGTACTTCTATACATGAATCATATGCTTGCTAAAAATGTGTACACCGGATATCAGGATATCAGCTGGATATCAGAGGTACGGATATGAAGAGAACATGGGTCATAAATTTCAATTTAACATCTGACACATTTCAGCATAATGTTTAAAGATATCTGCTGGATATACCAGGATATATCAGTAGACAGTCGTCAGAGAGTAAAAAAAGACGAAGAATACCCATTTTTGAAAATGTATTCCATGTATATCAGTTTAACCTTCATGCCGAGAGCATGCATGCGATTACCCTGAAATAGGGTTAGATTTTGCGATAATCCTTAAAATAGCTGTACAGATCGATGGGCAGGGCAGCCCTCTGTGGGCCTTTTCGTTTCATGTGAAACGAGTAACATCCTTTTAGAGAGCTGTTTAGTGTTTATATGATGTAAAATGTTCATCTTCGAAAATGGCAGGGTACCGACCCGAAAGCTGTCTCAGCTCATTCGGCGAAAATCGCGTTTTCTTTTCGCATTTTCGGGGCGCTAAGTGAAATTATGGCGCAGCTGGCAATGTTTTTATTGTTTTTAGTATCCTTTGATAAATTTTAATTGATATATCCCGAAAATTCAAAAATATTTTTTTCGTCAAAATCGTAAAAAAAAAGCTAGGGCCTTTTTTCAATTTTTTGCCGAAAAATTTTTGTGTGATTTTTCTGGTTTTTACGACTGAAAATCTTCGAGGGATACTAAAAAAGAATAAAAACGTTGTCGGTTGCTTTGTAAATTGATTGAATGCCCCGAAAAAACGATTGAAAAATGCGATTTTCACCGATGAGCTGAGCAAGCTTTTGGGTCGGAACCCTGCCATAAGGGGTAACACCTTCACGGAAATCCCTGTACTGGAAATCAGGATTTCAGCCGGATATCAGAGGTATATTTAACGGATATCAACAGAAAATTGACCAAATTTCAATTAAATATCTGACAGATTTCAGCAGAGTATTTTTTAAAAAATCTGCTTTACATATCTGGATGTTAGGTATATATCAGAAGACAGAAGTCAAAGAGTACAAAACTTGAAAAATTGATTGAAACACCCATGTTTTGACCGATTTCAACAGCCGGGTATCAAGGATATCAATCGGATATCAGCCGGATATCAAGGCCGTTTGTACACCGGATATCATGAGTTGTCACCTCTTTCTTGAATCCACTGTTGTGTCGTCGATTGTTAATAAATCGGTGCGGGTGACTGATTGTGAGTCAGTAATAGTGTGTTTTGAGGGGAAGGATCTGTTTTGGATTGGTTCGTTTATTTATTTTTAGTCGATTAGAAAGTACGCTCGAAGAATGTGCCGTCCTCGGAACCGGATATATCTATCTCGATTGAGTTCAATTCATTACGGTCTAAATGATGGTCATTGCAAGATAGTTCACGCGTAAGTTTTATTTGGTCAAGCAAACTGTTATTTGAAGAAAGTTGACTCTTCATAACATTAAAATAATATTGTTTTTTTTTTGTTATTTTTCATACTCAAATAATTCACGTTTTTAACTTGAATTTTTATAAACTTAACTTTTCTTTTTTACAAAACAAAACTTCACTTTTACAAAAAAAAATGTTCTTTTATCAAGCCAGTTATGCATTTTGGAGTTTTGGACGCTCGGGCAAATTACAAGGACGCATTTATATGGAGTAGACTTCAACGCACGTAAAACAGCTTTAATGTGTTTTTCATTAAATGGACCAGACGGGTTAATAGCTCCATAAAGACATTTTAAAAATACTTTAGCAAAATTGCTCTATTTTTTTTCCAAAATAGTATTTTCAAACTGCTTTACACGCATTTTTTATCGCTCTGCCTCAAATTTTTCAATTTTCAATTTTATTCATTCGTTGATAGAAAGCTCGGAACCAGCTGAACGAGGAGAAGCATCTCCGTATAGAATTTATGTACAATAAAATCCAAGGAGAGTGAAAATTTCAAAGTCTTTCAATCGAATAAGTTCTTGGCTGCTTCTCGTTCCGCGGTGGAAAAGAAAGAACCTTACGCTTATTCATTGCAGACTCTATTTGCACCTAGTTCAGTCACTTTCTAGTGCAAACTCTGGAGCGATTCATAACGCGAAATCTTGCGCGTGCATCCGAAATGGAGCGCAAAAAGCCTTAAATATATTTTTTACCTCGCTGGAATAAAGAACGTACTATGGAAAACTAGAACGCTCTTACTTTTTTTGTAGAATAATGATTTTACATTTCTATCCATTTTTTTTAAATAAGTGTTAACAGTGTGTCTAGTTATTGGGTTTTCTTCCGCCCGCATCTCAAGACTGCGCCTACTGTCTTTATTAAAATGGCGCACGAGCTGTACGCTTACTCTTCCAGATAATTTCTTCTCAATTATGGTTAATTAACATACGTTTCACTACCATTCCGGACGCTTCCTGAAAACCAAAAATTGTATACGGCTTCAGTAAAATTCACAAAACGTATATTGGCGATTCGAGTACCTAGTTTAAAGCGTTGAAGTCTCCACATCAAAAATTGGACTTGCTCTACGACGCTGTTTTGTTTTCCATGTAATATGGGAATACCCTTTCAGACGACGAGCGTTTCCGCTGAGTTTTTAGTTACGATAGGCTAGGCTCGACGTTTGTCCAGGTTAAGTTAGATATACATGTGCTAGGTTATGTTAACTAGGTAATGTAGGCAAAGGTCGCGATATTGGTTTGGTTTTGGTTGGCTTTGATTAGACTGTAACGCCATAACGCCTGCGTTTTAGGTTTAGTTTAGCTTTAGGGCTGGGCTTGGAATACTAAGTATCTGGATTTGTGCGACTCTTAGGGCTAAGGTTATCTCCGATCAGCGTTCCGTCTCTCAGAACAGGGAAACTCCATTCAGTTGTTCCGATGTAGGACTTTGAACCTTTCTCCAGACTTGACATCTCCATAAAAAGCAGGACGTAAGTAATTTAAGGGTGTCCCCTAACAACACGTGTTTCATCTCCTTTTTCCGTTTCCGTGAGCCTGTTGCTCCTCGTCCCCTCGCCTCGGCGCGCGTCGCGTCTTGGCCCGCGTCTCGGCCCGTCGACCGTCTCAAGCCCCGCACGTGCGGCCTAGGAGCCGAGAGGGCCGAGGGCGGCAGGGCCGAGCGGGCCTCCACCCGCATAACTTAGCGCCTTTATTAAGGACCTCTTTTCAGATCGGGTGCGGCTAAGCCGGCGGGAGGCGAATGTTGAGCAAATCCGCGATCGCCTCGCTGACTAGACGGCATATGCTGCACGTTCGCTGATTGGAATCGGCCATGCAGGGGTTGAGGTTTGAATATCGGCATGCGCATTGAATGCCCTATGGACGGGAAGTGAGTTCTTCTCTAACAAGCAAGAGACTTGAACGCACACTTCCTACCCTCATTCAGAAACCGCTCTACGATGGGGCTAAAAAAATAAAATTTAAAAAAAGTCGGGCTAAATTGCCAAATATAAGACTGTCTTGTATTTTTTCCCGCTGTTGTTGTAGTAGCCCCAGTCAAAAATTCTGGGGTAGGCTGGTCGCCGTTTTACGATCAAGTTGTAATAGAAGTTCGGGCCAAGTTGGGCTTTGCTGGTTGACAAAATAATTATTTTGCTGACGTAAATGATTGAAACAAAGGACCCGTTGTAGTTAACTTTTAATGCTTAGGAGGGTGTTAGTCGTGGACTATAGTTTGTCCTTTGTAAATTTAGTCTGTGAGAAGAGTAGGCAGAGAGAGGATGTACGAGCAATGTTATCGGAATATATAGCGTTAAACAGACTCGAGTTTGGATTTTTGTTCAAGTTCACGAGGGCCTAATCCGCTGCGTAACCTGATTAGAGGAGAACTTGAAATTATTACATCTGCTACTAGAACCCCAGTTTTTTGTGACAATTTTAAATCCCGACGTAATTGTGCAGTGCACATGAGCGCGTCTTCTAAAAGCGATCAATTAAAAATTCGATCGGACGAAAGTCAGTTAAATCAGTCAAATCTAAAGCTAAAGAAAGGTTAAAAAAATCCATTTAAAAGAAGAACGGACTTCGTTTGTGGCATGAGATACGATTTATTTTTTGAAATTTTGTTGTGAAATGCATGACTGATTTTTTATCGAAATGTATGGATAAAATACAATAGTATAATAAATGAAATATTGATTACAGGAAATTTTTAACTATGGAGGAGCCCTTATTTGCAGGGTTCAAAGAAGGTCCGATCTCGGCTCTGCATAAGCCTTCATCTGATCTAGTTTAATGTAATTTATAATCTATCTCAACATAACCTATACACTATCAATAACGTACGGTAACCATACATAATTCAACTTAACTCTTTTGAAAGCAGTCCTCAGATTTGGCTGAATTCCAGCACGTAACCCTGTCTAGTATATCTTAAAAAGATTTTCCCCATCGCAACGAATAAGCGGGTAAAAGCCTCCTAACGTAAACCAATTTTTTTGTTTCCACTTAAAACAAGCGATTCACAGAAGTGTAAAAAAGTCATCATATTTTAAAGCTTTGCATCTGCGTCAGAAAGGACGCTCGAGTTTTTTGTCAAAAAGAAAAGAAATAAAGCGAGGGTGTTAAAACAGCAAGAGCCCATCATACGGATGCAAGCTGCTAGATGTGATGGGCAGACGGCGACGGGAGGGGGTGGG
>Ga0058701_10004128_pt1 | contig 11719 bp, 5 predicted proteins | sample AgamicOrMae_FD_97039 | JGI IMG/M metagenome (GOLD analysis project Ga0058701, IMG submission 97039) | Agave microbial communities from Guanajuato, Mexico - Or.Ma.e | ecosystem: Host-associated > Plants > Phyllosphere > Phylloplane/Leaf | place: Guanajuato, Mexico | collected 2012-06-04 | reverse complement strand
GGAGGGTACCCCCACCCCCAAAAATCTCTTATGGCCACGGCCCGAGTGGGAGGTTATACTACTGTTGTACTCGCACGTCTAAGTAAATACAATGGAGCTTGAACGTACGGAAAGCAACCTAGTGCATTTTGAAAGGGAGGTAACTTGAACGCACGGAAGCCAACCTAACACACTTAAATTGGGGCAGCGTGTCCATACTTCGTAAATATAGTAAATACCTCATGTTCAAATTTATGGATTTTTTTCTTCTCGTTTAGTAGACTCGAAACCTGCTCTTAAATTCAAGTAAGTTGCTATTTAGTGCAACATATTTTTAACATTAAAAATAGAGCAGCATTTTTTATTAAAAAAAAAAACAATTTACGCAGTTAAAAAACTATACCAGAAAATCCGAAGGTTTCACATCTAAGGGAAAGAAAAAAAAACTGAATAATATTTGATTTTTGAACATTCTTTGTCGAATCTTTTTTGTAATGCAAAACTTCCCAGGTTGAAGTATCCATGCAAAGGCCATGGTAAAATCCACGCCGAAAAATCCATTCACTTAAAACTGGTCGAATGGACATCCATGGTTAATGGATATAGCGTAGACACATTGATATCCATGGGTGTATTTTCAATAAATGGATAATACGGCATGGATATAGCATGGACACTTCAACCTGGATTTTAGGGCAGGAAAGCCATCTAAATAAAAATATAAGCAACCTAGCATGAACAGAACATATCTAAACCGCATTTCGTGTGACATGGTTCATACTATAGGGTAAACGAAAAGAAAAGACAATTTGTTAATTAACGAAGCTGTGAGTCTAACAGTAAGTAAGACAAAAACTTGACGAGACAAGGACACTCGACGAATGGGGTAAGTAGAGATAACGAAGTCGCCTCTTCTTCATTTAAACGTGGAAAAAGGACGCAATTCACCTTCATCTTTCTCTCTCTTATTGCCGTGGATGGAAGGGAAGGAAGGTCATCGCCGAATAACAAAGCTATTCTTTCGTAAGTTGGGTATCATAATACAGGTTAAGTTATCGGGTAGTTGACTCAAGTTGAATTTGTAAAGAAGGTTTGGTGAGTTCAATCATAGAGACGGTTATGTAAGACTTGATGAATTTCAGGTGAGGTTGGGTTCTACGAGGTGATTTAAAATGTTTAGGATAAACTAAGAAAGGTTAGGTTTATTTAGTTTAAGGTAGGTGAGGTCATATAGGCTATTTTAGGTCGCATTAGGTAAAGGAAAGCAAATTAGGTCAGATGAAGTTTGGTATGACTTAGTTTTAGGTTAAGTTAGGTTAGGATAAGTCAGGCTAGGTTATGTTAAGTTAAGTTAGCTTAAAATAAGTCAGGTTAAGTTAGGTTATGATAGGTTAGTCTTCACCGAGTCGCAGGTTCGGAGTGGTAAGGCTAAATCAGATCAGCAAAGTTCAAACTAGGTCAGGTTATGAAATATCGTCAGGTTAAGTGAGAGGGAGTAAGGTTAGGTCAAATGGGCTCAACTACGGTGAAGGCAGGTAAATTTAGGTTAAATCAGGTCGAGAGAGTTCTAAGAAGAATCTTGTAACCTACATCGCCAACGGGATGATAAGGATAACGTGACCTACCTCATGACCTTCGTGCCGTTCCGGAAGACGGCCATGCTGACCTGGCAGCCGCCGTCGCCGCTGGCGGTCAGCGACAGCTCGCCGAACTCGGCCTGCTCCACGCGGATGTCCCAGTCGCCATGAAGTCGCCTGCCGCGGAAGTACTTCGACCTGGAACACACAACGCACCCATTTGACTTGACTGCTCCATATTAACATCTTCTTCGTTGCTGATATATTACTCAAGCTTTTTATTTCCCCCTAGTTCAGCATAGAGGCTATAAGAATCAAAAGAAGATAGAGAGCCCATTTGACTATAATAACAGATTTTGCATACCTTAAGTTAGCTGCCTGTTTGGTAAATTTCTAAGGGAGTGTCTATTGACCCGCGACTGCCCCATTCAAAATGTATCAGATTGGGTTCCGTGCGTTCGTCACCTCCCATTTGAAATGCATTAGGTTGATTACGTGCGTTCGAGTCTCCCTGTATTAATGCACGTCGGGTCAATAGCAACACCCAAATTTTAAAGGATTGCGATTCGTCTTGAACTATGGCCATAGCTTTGCCTAAAGCCCTTTACGATAAAGAAACGCCCATGAGCTTGAGCAGCCATCTTGTCTCCACAATGTGTCTCTTTCTAACACATGAGGATCTGGATTGCTGTCACTCTCTAGCGGCTGATCGCGGTGATGGGACACCATTGGCGTTTCTTTACCATAGAGCAGGGCTTTAGCCGTGCAAATAGCGGAACTTGCAGCCACCGCCTTGTGTAACGGCGGCTTTAAAGCATGCTCAGAATATGCCGGGAGGAAAGGAAGTGGATGCCGACCAACAGAGACAAAAGGAATCGACTTGGGTGGCACTGACCGTAAAATCAAACCCCAGGTTTCCATGGAAATTGAATGGGGGTCAGGAATGCAAGGGCAAAAGGGCTCTCAAGCCAGAAGTGTTTCTGAACAGAGAAAACGAGTCAAGTGGGGCTGGGAAAAGCGCCGGTAGTTTCGGTTCAACTTACTGCCGCCAGAGGGCGCCTACCCCCAATCACCGAACAACTTTCCATAGAACTTTCTAACCTAATGAACTAACGCCCAGCCATGTGTATTTTAACTTCGGTGGTCAGCGGAGTTTGGTTCACGTTTCGTCGTGGATTTTAGTAATAAATGCAGTAAACAAAAACTTGCAGCCTAAAACTTTCTCGCGAAAAAAACTTGACTGAAAAAAGATCGAACATATCAAAAACTTACTTCAAATTTCATTGTTTTTCTATAAGAATTACAGACATTGGGAAAAGCAAAAAGGTACAGTACACTCAAACTTTAGAATCTTAATGAAAAATTTAAAAAATACGAAGTGACTATTCACCTTCTGCCCTATTTTTAAGGTTGGAAACGTATTAGGTTTTTAAGGAAGGGAAAGGTATTAGATTGGTTTCCATGCGTTCATGTCACCTCCCATTTAAAATGCATTTAGGTTGGTTTCCGTGCGTTCAAGTCTCCCTTGTGTTAACATAGGCGTGCGAATAGAACTGACATTAAATTCATTATATCAATGAAACATCATTAATTTTAAACAAGTAGCTCGTTCAAACCCTTAAATCAAGGACTATTGTACTTTTGCCCCTCCTCTGTTGAGTATTTAATTACTGAAACTTTTTGTCGTATCTTAAATTAAACTTTTCTCCTTCCCGCCGACATTGTCGCAACATTTCGGAGGCTGCAAGACTAGATCAATGGAATCGCACAGGCTGAACCACTTTTAAGCGGACTGTACTTTTAGCAAGGCCGACCTTCTGAAGACAGGGCTATAAAAGCAAGTAAGTTGCCTGAGCGCCTTTACTCATCTTCGTCTTACTTTTCTATCACTTTACTTTCACGTAAAACATGAGACTCTCCGCAGGAACAGAATAATCCCGCCATTCGAAAGGCCCAGAGCTTCTTTGTGATCGCGTTTTACCGAAATAAGGATCAAGAAAACTAAAAATCACCAAAAGAAAACGCGTTTTTGATAGTCGATTTCCTTTTTTTTGTGTCAATTTCAAGGTTTTTTTCCCCCAAGACAGACTTAACAATAATAGCAACATTAATACAAAGCTATTGTTGAGCCATACTTCTTCGATAAAAGTAATGATATGGTTTTATCGATGTTTAATGTAATCAATTTTATATTTATTTTAGGTTTAAAACAGATATGGTAGAGACTTTCTGTATCAGACACAAACTTGAAAAGCGAGCTAAAAATCGCGTTCAATGAGAAAAATTCTTTAAAAAAACAATAAAATACTAACCACTATTTTTTAACGTGTACCAGTCGCTACGGGTTCGCCAATGATAGTTTTGCTGTAAATATCGGTCTTGAAATACTTTCATTAGAGAATTTAATTCTTCAAACTCAGCACTTAACAGTTATGGTCAATTTGACTGTGCTGACCTGCGAAACAAATTTAATTTAAGAAATTTTTATCGTAAACTTAAGAAAAAATCACGATTAAATCGTGAAACCATACGGTGAATGGTAGAACACAACAGGTAGATAATTCTTCCAGCAATATTTACCAAACATTTTAGTTTTCAATTTCGCATGCCAATAGAATGTATTCCCTGTTCACATTACTGTGAGTTGAGTAGTATAACACTACTTGAAAATACGCGTCTTATTCTCTGCGGCCTTGTCAAAGGGATAGAGTGGGGGGGAGACACAGTGGGGGGGGGGTTGGCTGAAACTTAGCTGAGGCTCGGTCACAGCAAAGGGTTCAAATATGTGTCAAAAGGTGAACAGCCCACGAAGCCATACTCCGAGGGGAAGGGAGGGGTATAACTTTCTGGTAAACGCCAGACAAAAGGGCAAACGAAGTAACTTTGGAGCGGGCGCTAAAACTTCTGACGTCATTACGTCAGAATTAAGTTGATCAAATCAGGAGACGATAAAGCTCGTATTCTATGCCTACATTAGTTAACGCAGACGCTACATCAAAAGCAAAACTATTCTAGAAGGAAGAAAAAGAAAACACTTCTTAAACGGCGCACACAAAAATTATTTGTGAAAAAATATTTTTCATCTAATGGGAAAACTTTTCCTTTGAACAGAAGAGATCGTCTTCAAAACAAGGGTGAAAAAAGATCTTGATCGAAGAAGGTCAACGTAACCTAACGTAACCTACGTTAACCTAACGTAGGTTAAGATAAGATAAAGTCACTTTGGTCAGGTTCACCTTGGTTAGGTTAGATCACGTGCCATGGATTGTGTACTGCCCCTCTGGGCTGTCGTTAAGCCTGATTTCACTGGCAGAACGTCGAGAAGTAAGCGGCATCAGGCTTGCTGATGATAGTTTGTATGCCTTCTGCCTTTCAGCATAGACAGAGTAACCCTAATCCAAAGTTACAGCATCAACGGAGAACACAAACCATACACAGGGTAACCGCCCTTAAAATTGCCAGTGACTGCAGTAAGACTCCCGAATGACGTTCTGGTGTTTGACACTTAGAAGGCAGTGATTTAATCAAAATGAGACACGGTCGTAGAAGAGAGCTTTTTAAACTAATTTACTTGAGAGCGCAGCTGTTTGATTAGGAGCGGAGTTGTCGCTTGGCAGAGAACGGTGCTGATTCCTGTGCTACACTCGATTGGTTTACTTTCCGCTACAGTGTTGATCTGCTAAGCACCTTACACGTATACAAACACGAGCGCTGTGTCAACAAAACAGCCAATCCACAGACTATCTATTCCATAAATCAGGGATTCCCTTTAAGGAAGGGATGCACACTCAGAGAACAAGGATGAAGTCAGATATTCTCGCCTCTGTTTATCGAAGTTTTTCCCTGATATGGAATCGTTTTATAGGCTACCATAAATCGCACTCGACGATATTGCTATACAACAAGCTACAATAATAGAAAAGAAATTTAAATTTGAATGGAAAGTCCTTGCATTGTCTTCAAAACGCAACGTGAATCAAAGGTTAGCTTTGAATATTTTAAGACACTATTAGCCAGAGTTAAATTAACCCAGATTAGGTTAGCTGCATTTAGGTTAAGCTATTTTTTCATGTTCCAGATCACATTAGAGAAGGTTATCCTGTTTGGCTTACCTACGTTAAAGAAGCCTGCCTTAAGTTAGCTTGCCGGTTGCCGAATTAACGCTCGCCAAGATTGCATAGGCCTGAAGTTAGACTATGTTAGGTTAATTTAAGTTAAATTAGCCTGGTTTAAGTTGGGGCTAGATCCGCATTGGGTACGTCTTGCCGTGTTCACTTTTCACATCTCGTCAAAATGTAGCACTTCTGGTAGCTAGGCAACCGCAATACACTCACGCACCGCCGGTTGCCTACCCTCACTCGCTCAGGATTCGGCGACCGCCTGTGGCAGAGTGCGAGATCCCCAATTATTGCGTGACGCATGTGGCGTGTGAGCCCCGTAAACGAGCCCAGACAAGCTGACCTACTCGCAGGCCTCTCAGGCCTACCTCTCTCAGCTAGGCCTCACCGAGGCCTACCCCTGCAGAGGCCGCACTGGCGATGCCTCGTTCCCCGAGAATATATTTCCCAGGTCGATAAAAGGAACACGACAAGCTGGGGCCACTGGCCACAGACTTCCACTCGGAGGAACGATCAAGTGTTCCGACTTCACAAGCGGGAATATTCGCTTAGAGACGAATTAAGCGGCTGATTCTTCGAAAATCGAGTGTTAATTTTTTTTTAAGTTTTAAGTTTGCTGGAATAAAACAAACACTGTGCATTTTTGAGCTTTGAGGGAATCACTGTTCATTAAAAACGAAATAATTACAGGTATATACCACCATGCAGAAAGGTCATAACTGAAAATTCTAGTACCGTAAGGTCATACCTTCTAAGCCGAAAATTTTAGTGCTTTTAGAATTCCAATGTCTACGCCTGCGGGCTGATTTCGGTAGACATTTCTCCTGGAAGGATACTTTGATATGTCAAGTTTGTATATGGTAGAAAAAAATACTGGATTTATCCTTCAGCGTAGAAATCAAAATTCGAAAAGCGCTAAGAAAAATTCAGGCTGGAATTTATGACCTAACATCACTGGGTTTTTCGGTTGTGACCTTCCTGCATGGAGGTATCGAATTTCGCTCCAGGGTTTCACATCAGAACAACGCATTAGCATATCCAAGAGACAGAAAATATTTCTTCATTTGTATATTTCTTCATTGATCAAAAAAATATAACTAATTTGGGGCGAAGGTAAATAAGGACTGTAACGTCCCTTTCGACCGTTTTCAGAATGTATCCACCCATGAGCATGATATCAATGGAAAGAGATCGGCACGAGCTTTCCATTGATATGGCTTCTTGTGAGTCTACAGTATATTGAAAACAAGTGAAAAATACTTCCATTCGTTCTACGAATATGGAAGTTAAACGACTTGTTCCCGTTTGGCCGATTCACCAAAATGGGTAAAGGTGAACTCAAAACAGGAAATACAGTATTTTAAACAAAGTTCTTACTCAGAGCTTCGAACATTTTCCATGCAAATAATAAGTTCTACGATACGATGCGAAAAATATCAGGATAAATTACCACTGATTTGACGAAACATTTCTGATACATCAACCACACCATTTCAAAAATTTAAAGCAAACATTCTTTTTTTTTGTTTTGTTTTAGAATAGTCTGTGCTGTAATATTTTTAACTGAGGATTTAAAAAATAATATTCGGAGAATGTATATTGAGTCGAAATGGCTTTTTAAAAGATGAAAATATTAGGAAAAGAATTGGCAGAGTTTGCCGATATAGCGACAGTAAACAGATTGCCAATAAAATTCAATTATTGTTCCGAGCTGAGAGGGCGAGAGAGACGGAAAGACCATGTATAAGTTGGTTTGCCTGCTGGGACAGCGACAAAATTTCATCTCGACGTCTACCAATCGCCGCCGTGATTTGAAAAATTGAACGCCCGTTTCCGGGTTTGCGGCGGGAAAGAGATAAAAGTACAGCCGAGACCAAAAGTCCCTCATGCATATTTTTATGCAGGTGGAGTTTGGGGATCTCTCAAGTCTTCCTCTCACCTAGCCTCGCATATATCCCATCTCAACCACATCTGACCTAACCTACGCTGCTGTAATGTTTCCTCTCTCGTCTTGGGCTAATTTTCCTGATGTGATAAAAGTTACCCGGCGTGGAAGTCATAATGTAGATAATGAAGTCTTAAAAACAGAGTGGTTAATGAAAGTCTATTTTTTATCACAAGGAGAGCCTTAACTGTGGATGATCTCTAACTGCAGAGGCGTTCGCGCATGGAAACCACATCTAACATCATGAAATCTCCAACTAAGACCACAAGCTACTGATCTGGCTAAGCACTAACTGGCGCGTTGTGTTTGAAAACTCCCCATTTTCAGAACTATTCGAGGGTTGGGGGCAGTGATCGGTGACTCTTATTGGTCCCAATATCAGTCATACTGAAGACTCTGTCCCTTTCTCAATTTTTGAGAACAAAATAACGACTGAAAATATATTGCAAGAGAGGTCCTTTATACGTCTGCGGTTAGAGTCCTTGATATACTAGATGCACTGGGCAGCAAACGTTTCTAACGGGGCCATGAAATGCATTGTAGCCTGCAGAGAAATTTCGGATACAAGATGGCGGCGCCTATGGTTTTGCACCATCAACGCCGCCTCTCGAGAGGGGGCACTGGGTAGCCATTTTGTTTCTTATGGGACCGTCAAATGCATTGTAGCTTGCAGAGAAACTTCGGAAACAAGATGGCGGCGCCCATGGTTTAGCACCCTCAATGCCGCATCGCTAATATATCCAGGACTCTACCTGTTGCAATCTCAAAAGCCCTTCATCTCTGCTGTCATTTTGCTTAATGTACCGTGGGCGTCAAAGGCACAGGAGAATAAAGAACACAAGAAGGTAGAAATTACGAGTTCCATAAGATGCGCCTCAATTACGTTGGGCATCCGCGCAGGGAAGTAGCCGATTGGTGCGAGTAAACAAGTGGTAAAAGCGCGCACCACCCTCTGCCATATTTGGCCATGCTTCCCGGGGCTTGCGTGTCGTCGTTTAGATAAGAGGAACACGGAGGGAACATGTTGCATGATGCCAAGGCGCTCTCATGGAAGGCTTTTGCGAATCGGTGATTTATTTGCACTTATTATCTCGTCACACATTTTAATTCGGCTCTCACGAGACAATGGAACATCACTTTCCAACAGACTTCGGTCCAGACGAGTTTATGGCCAAACATCAGAGGAAAATTTTACGCCTGAGGTTATTTCACACGGTGGAGATTAGTCTGGTTGGATTTAGTTCCATGAATCGCGCGAGGTTCGGTAATTTTAGATGTAAACTTAAACAGTACAAGCTTTGGATTTCTCGACACCTTGTGTGCTTGATTTTAGCTCTTAAATAAGTGAACTTTACTCAAACAAATAAAAAGAAAGTATTGATGTCAAGGGAAGGTTTTCGATGGGAAACATTTCCTAGAAAGATCCTAAAGGTAGTCAGAGCGAGAAAAATTTATCCAACATTTTTCAAGCAATAATTTGTGTACACATAAATTTATATTACATCGTTCTCTATCAATCGATCGCGCACTCAGCTTAACTTTCTTCGGAAAACCCTTAAAGGAATGAAAATGAAGGGAGAGTATGACCAATTACACATAATAAAATCGGAAGGATTGCAACCGTCAAAACTCGGTCTACGAACCCGAACGTAATCCTTTAGCACTTCCTTGTAATCATAACACAGGCTAATAACCGCTTCAAACTCTGTAAGTAAGAATTTCATGTTATCTGAGCGAATCTATATTTACTTCACGGTAAACCTATTTAGTTCCTTTTTCATCTTTTTTCATCCAGTTTAAAAAATAATTCACCGTAGGAAACTCGCGATATTTTCTACGCTATAATCAAGACGAACTAAGACATTCTGTTTTGACGGAGGAAACGTTGTACTTTCACCTTAAAACGAGAGTACTGTGGGACGATCAAGGGAAAGTGCTAAATCGACCGAGTCATTACCCTAATGCGAATGCCCGAACGACTGTCTGTAATAATAGGGTCGATGATATATTATCTTCCGATCGTCCATCTCGCTTGTATCGTATTTATGGTTTCAGAAATGCGATCAAAGATACGGAGTTCTTAAACACGGGAACTTCTCTCTTTTAATTTGGGTCCGTTAAAAGTTTAGACGCTGAATTATGAGTTCTTAAGGTCATGACGGGCTGCTCTGAGCAACGCCATAAAAATCGATTATTCACTAGCTGGGAGTGCGAAAAACGGCGTTTTGGAGTAGCGGGAAAAACACCAGAGGGGAGGGAGAAAAAGGGAGGAGAGGGGAGAAGACGAGAGAAGAGGGGGGAGACGAGAGGAGAGGGGGGAGACGAGAGGGGAGGGGGAAGATTAGAGGAGAGGGGGAGGGAGAGGGGTGGGGGAAGACGAGATGGGAGGGTAAAGAATGTGATAGAGGAGAGAGGAGACAGGGTAGGGGAGCGGGGAGGGGAGCGGGGAGGAGAGGGGAGGAGAGACGAGGGGAGGAGACGAGAAAAGAAGGGGGAGGGAAGAGGAGAAGGGAGGACGAGGGGTGGGCAGATGAGACGGGAGGGTACAGCACGTGATGGGAGAGGGGAGAGGAGAAGACAGGGGAAAGGAGATGGTTATAGTTAATGAGCAAAACATCATTAGGGCGCCAGAAACTTACCAGTCGGTGTTCTGGTCATCAATGACAAGCAGAGTAAAGCAGCGATCCTTGTTGTACGAGGGCCGAACAGCTGAGGCCGTCGAAACAGCCGCACCTGCAAAAGGACACCCAAGATGAGACAAACACAAAGCGAGCGCCAGGCTCCCCTATCAATCCTGCAGGCGGCCCGCTTCAAAGAACCCCCCCCCCCCCCAACGCCCCCCGCTAATGCGACAAATGAATCGGGGCAACAACAAGACACGGCAAGCAACATCCTATTCTGCCTTGCTTGACACCTGTCGGTAGAATAATTGTGTCAGCAAACGCTGTAATTTTGAAATGAGGAATCTTCATCATGTGATTCGTTTCCGAGAATCATCGAGCGGAATGGCAAGGAAGGGACAAGAACCGTGACGCCAGGGCAACATAACCTAAGTTAACGGTGGACAGGCTTGACCCGTTTACTTCAAGACGGAGCAGCATTTCACCTGGAAGTAAGCTTCATCAGGCTTGTCAACGGCGCAAGAAAGCGGCTCAAGGCATCTAACCTAAAGTGAACATAATCTACCCTTCGCGGTGGCATATCATAAATCCTCGTGGGGTGATAAAATATTTGACCAAAGTTAATTAAATACGCAATAAAAAATTTAAAAAAAAACGCGACCTTATTAAAGTGAGCTCTGTGCAATGTCAGTTCTAAAAGTTAAATGTTTTGAACTTCCTGTTAAAAACTCTGGTCCATCCTTTTGATAACCGTTTAAAACGTGTCAGTGTTCATACAAAGCGGTTAAAATAGCGGTCAATTCGTTCCGCATATTATTGGAAATATGGCTCAATATTGATATCCCGTCCCTTTTGGGAGCTTTCCCTTTCAAGCCCCCTTCCGTTTCCGCTTTGCACCGATGTTAGTGAGCTCTGTTTGAATTGGCAGAATCGACGCACGCACGGATTAATTGGGACTAAAGACAGCCTTTGTAGCGCTTTAAGCGGCTTCACGGCCACCAGGGGAACCGTTGCCAATCGGGGGGACTTCGTGACCAACTCGCTGGCCACAGCCTTGCGTCAGCACACAAAACAAACGTTCCAATCCCACACTGTAAATTTATAGGGCATTTCCTGCTTTTTAAGTTCTACACATCGTCGTGAAGCCGAATGGAGCGGTGCCTCACTAACCTAAACCTACTTTCATGCATTGTTCCTGGGCGGCAGTTACTGCCATCAAAGATACGCGCAACGAAGCGACGCAGGGCCCATAACCTGATATAATTTAACTATAAATTTGTAAGCTGGTATTTTTTTAAACCTTTTTTTGACCCCGGTTTATGGTCTCGAATTCTGTTATGATAAGAGTTGACTCGCAATTGCTTACGTTAGTCTAGATTAGGTTAAACACAAGTTTCGTTTAACCTACGACAGGTTACGAGCCTTTTGCCTCGTCGTCGCTCCACGGCTTGGCGACGAAAGCTACAGTCACAGGTATAT
>Ga0058701_10004127_pt1 | contig 11720 bp, 10 predicted proteins | sample AgamicOrMae_FD_97039 | JGI IMG/M metagenome (GOLD analysis project Ga0058701, IMG submission 97039) | Agave microbial communities from Guanajuato, Mexico - Or.Ma.e | ecosystem: Host-associated > Plants > Phyllosphere > Phylloplane/Leaf | place: Guanajuato, Mexico | collected 2012-06-04 | reverse complement strand
TAATTTCTAAAAAATAAAGACATTTTTTTCTAAAAAAAATGTGAAACATATGTTTTGAAAAATATCCTCGTGAAAAAAACCGAAAAAAACATATTTTTCAAATACTTTTCATGTTTTTTTTCCATGCTTTACAACCCTAAGTCTAACTTATTGGGGTCAACAATAGAGATCGTGTGACATTGGAGGTCAACGATTGAGGTCGTATTGCGTATGAGAGGCAAACTGCAATATTCGCTTCAAATTATGGGGTTAATTACATCGCGTTGATAATGTCTTGATCCTCAATTGATCGTCTAAATTGTATGAAAAAAAGTATGAGGGGAGTAGAAGTGATTGCGTTTTATTAGAAAATATTGTGATATTTTTTCAGGGCCTGTGATAGTGTAATTGAAGGCTCAACAATACCAACCTTATTTGCACTTTTGAGGTCGAACAACAGCAGTAACATTGCATTGTGTTTAACAATAAAGGCTTTTAGGGTTGCCTACAGTACCAGTCATATTGTTTTTGGTGTGAAAAAATTGCTTGACCGTGGGCGGGGAAAAAATAGCAATGGTATATCGGCGACTAGATAGGAATTACATTCGATGGACTACTTGTAACTATCATGAACATGATCATTGTTACGAGGTTTCAGACAACACTGACCAATGATATTCGCTGTGTAGTGTTAGGGGTCAAGTGCAGCAACTTCAAGGGATTCGCCTGTTCGGGTGTACGTAGCAACTTTAGCATAGTCCCCAGTTCATGTTTATATGTGCTCGAGACAACCGAGGAAATGCACGGAGACTTTACCGATGGGAATATGGGATGTATCCATTGCCATTCTCAATGGGCCTGTGACGGAATCGTCTACAGTAAGCGGAAATCCCCTCTGGGCACTCTTCAACCCACGGGGCTACTTCAGGAGGACTCGTGTTTACCGAACGGCGGTCTTGAAAAATTCGCCTCCAACTACTCGCGTAACCCTTTTCTTTCCAGGACTCTATGAATGTGATTTTTTCCCTATGAAGAAAACTTATGAACGATGATTTGGAATAGTCTCCCATCGCATACTTCTCAGACTCAAATTTTTGAATGCGTTTTTAACATATTCGTGATCATGGAAGACCTACATTCTAATAAAATACATGGTTTCGATGAATACTAACTGAAAAAGTAATCTTTTTGTCGTTCTTAAAAATATTTATATGCCAATATGAGAACCCCCCTCCCCGTTAAGGATCAGTGTCAATGTCCGGTTTTCAAGACTATTTTTTATTCAAACGGATAATAATTTTATAATGAGCTTGATTTGTTCGCCGTGACAACTAGAGTGAAGTTAAATCGATGGTTTTGGTAAAGCGTTTTTGGAGGGTGAGTCAATTTTTGGGACGGTTTCGCTATGTAACATCATGCATTCATTTTCGGTTTTAGGAACGCCGAGTAGTCTAAATTTTGCATAGCGTCTTATGATTACATCAATAAGGAATACTGAAAGCTGAAAACCTCTGCAATAGGACTACGGAAGAGTTACCCTAAGCTGGTCCCCTGCTCGCAGAACAACAAATTCATCTGCGTACATGACTCACGCCTCTTCACTAGCATTTTAATTCATCCGGTCCGTCAATCAAGCGAGTTTTATTTTAGAGTAACGACCTGAAATTTTGGTACAGCGTCTTTCCTCGTGTAGAAATACGCAAAAAGATCTATTTTTCCCCGCACCGACTGTACAATATAACATGTACGCGAAACGGGCATAATGGTTCTGGTGATCCATGTGTATCCCCTCCTCTCCCCTGACACGCGTGGTTTCCACCACCACTTTGAAATGGCCATAGAAAATAATGCTCAATATAAAATACCTTGGAGGACAGCGCACCCGCTACGCCCACCGGAAGATCGGACGCGAACTGCGAGCGCGAATTCGGCCAGAGGCCGTTTAGCTGCGGTAATGCACCTTCACCTTGTCGCCGATCCATGTCCGAAGCCAGCGTGGTCGTTCTTCGTCTCTCTCCGATTCCAAGAGTCTGCATAAGTCCGTCTCTGTCCCACCGGATTGCTTGCGCAACCAACGCACTAGATGAATGTACGCGTACGAACTATAGTGAAAACATTGTTTTGTTTGTAAGTAATGTTCGTTCCGACGTTGAGAAACAAGACCATGTTTATGCTCAGAGGAAGGGCTTAGGTTTGGCCAGCACAGGGAGTTTGCTGTGCTATATTGGAGCTCGGAGTAATGATCCCTTAGGCCAGTATATTTCATTAAACTGGAGATTTTAAGCTTGATGAATAACTGTACATTACGGGCGCGAGAGAATGCAGTTGCAACCAAAATTCGTTATGTAACCATTGAATTCTAAATTCTTAAGGATTACGTGAACGTTCTCACTTTATCATGGCGATAAATACTTAAAGAAAACGTGTCATGATCATTACCCTTTTCCATGCGTTTGCGCTCGAGTGCACATTCCTAAGATGTCACATGATTCCTGGCATTCCTTGTTGGAAACTGAAGATATGTCGCCTATTGTGTCTTATTCTGCATTCAGGGGCTTTCTTCCTCCTCTGCGGAATACTAAGATATTTCCTGCTTATTTACAGGTATGTCGGACTATGTCCTCGTTGTAACTTACAACTTGAGTCTAGAGACTGGTACCGAGTTCACGGGATTTACTGGGATCAACTTGCTTCTCAACAAAATTCTAGCACCACTCCTTTGTAATTGTCAAGGGACGTGTTCCCTCGGTGGTACCTGAAGACCATGATTCCTCCTAAGGGAGTTACCAACCCTTGCCAAAGGGATCCAAGAATCTGCTGATTTCCAGCTCAAGGGACCAGTGAAGACCACGTAAGGATCAAACGTACCTTGCTCTTCTGTTGGGTTCAATTCAGATCTTCTTCGTTTCAGGATCTCAATTATCTCCAATATTGCTCCTCTTCTCTTCTATCTATCGTTACCGGCTCCTTGGCTTGCAGACGAGTATATAATGATCGGTTGCATATGGTTCTGGATCGTCTTTTCTGCACATAGTGGGGATCCTCAAATGTGTTGAAGTTGAGATGTCAGAAATTAAGCTTTTGCTCGGATACCAGGACGCAGGATTTGTTGGTGGTTGATCCTGGTCCCAATGTCGGTTACTATACAGTGGGTCACAAAAGTCATGACCCCTGTTTCCATAAAAAATACATGGAACCAGGGGTCATGTCTGTTGTGGCCATCTGTAGGCCTACATCCTGGGAAACCACCTGTCGCGTAAGTCCATAGATCATTGCTCCTCGTCTTCACGACAACCAATCCGATGTTTCTGGCTACCTCTATTTTACTTTTCTAAAACTATCAGAGTTGGAAGGACGTTGACAAGTGGAACAGACCTTTAAATACTGTTTATGGGCAACGCAATAACCCTGCAGTTATCGCACATCACTAAGCCGAACGAAGAATCGTAAGTGATTTACTTGTTACTTGACGGAATTCGTCCCGCCTTGCAAAGGTTGTCTCACCGCGTCACCTGTAATTGAAAGAAATCGACATTTTTTTTACAGCAGCAATAAATTCCGCTACAAGAACGCGGCATTAATTTACCGGTGTTAGTGCGATGTCACGATTTAACCGTCAATTACTTTTTCGTAAGCATTTTTTGTTTTTTTCGTTTTCGAGTTGTACGTGCGAGTTCACAAGTTGAGAATAAAGCAGTGTACAGGGAAGAGCAAGAGTCTTTGTATCGTCGACTGTTGCCGTGCTGCTGATGGATTAAAGCAGAGGAATGGAAAAGGTAAACAGAAGGCAAGATGCATTGTATTTTATCAGGGCTTTGGCCGGTTAATGTTTTACTGGCGACTCTAAAATCCGGGCCTGACGCTGTATACATCAGGCAACAAGGTTTCACGGTGCTTAAAAAGTCGTTCTTATCGATTGCGTCAAAAACGATCGAAATATCGAAATTTTTCTTCGAACTTGTGCATGTGCGTACATTTGTTCTTATTCTAGTGTGATTAGTTTATCGACCTAGTCTATCTGAAACTCAGTTAATCCACAAGTAAGATCAGTCTATCTGGAAACCAATCCGGTCTTATATTAAATTTGTTCTTTCTGTACCAATACAACTTTTTTCAATAAATGTGTAGTTAAAACATTAATTAGATTAAGAAGATGAAGTAAGAAATAGACGACGGTAAACCTTATTTTTAGTTCCCCTGAACCAACTCCAACCATTAAACATTAAAAATTCAACAAAAAAAATCTGCTGATTTTTTTAAAAAAAAAGAAGGAAAAAAAAAACCTTTGAGTTGATCGGGAGGGTGAAAGAGTTTGTGAGTGGGAGGTCGGAGGGGATGACGTAAATGTGGAATTTCACTTCTTGCCGCGTTAAATCGACTGAATGTGTAACAGAAGACGGTTTAAACAATTTTCAATTCCCCTGCATCAGTTTCAACCATCAAACGTTCAAAATTCAAAAAAAGATCGACTGAAAATTCGAAAAAAAGCAAGGGGTACCCCCTAGGTTTTTTTTCCAAATTTTTGACCCAAATTTTTTTGTCGTATATTAATGGTCTGACGATTGGATTTGATTGTGGGAGCCTGAAAAATATTGGAACCGATGCCTATTGCTCCAATTAGTCGATTTTGAACCGATCGGGAGGGTGGAATTTTTGCGAGTGGGAGGTGAGAGGAGAAGGCACCACCCATAAAGAATGCCACCAGCTCGCAAGTATGCAGTTTACAGTATAAGATGCACCATTCTAATGCCTCCTTTAGGAGGAAAAAGAGATGGCGTTATGACAAACATTTGAAGGCCGTCTGTGAGAGTTTATAATAAACAAGGGGCTTTTGAGGTAATGTTTAGAGAAGCTGCGATTAAAACCACTTTTTTCCTTACTTCTCTGAGCTGTTCCATTATTTTAATCAAAGCGGGGTGTCTGTAATTTGCTCAGTCGTTACGGATTCTTTCTCTTCCTTTTATTTTCCTCTACTCGTCTCACTCTGTGGTTAGTTGAATTATCCTCACTCCGTCTGTCTCTTTCGTGTTTGTTTTTAAGGTTGGAAGGGCAATGGACAGAATTTAAATAATAGATTTCCTAAGACGATTTTAGGAAATGAGAATAATTGGTGTTCTGGGAACAGCCGGCTGGGGATCGTCCCTAAACGACGGACTTATCGTGGCTGTAATTAATTTTCTCTCTTTTACGCATGGCAGGGTAGGACGTTGCAATAACAAACGGAGGCATTGAAATAAAAATGTTGTTAAACCTGATTTAAAACGGCCGTGTATTTTACATTCGAAAACGAGACGAATGCATTGTAAAAATATTTACTTACATTTTCCACATCTTGTTGTCGACTTAAGTCACCGAGCGGAGCAGAACAAGGCACAAGGTACTTGACTTAACCAAGCCTAATTTTATCTGACCTAACGGTTTCCTAGTGCTTCTCTCTTCTTAGCGAAGTCGTTGCGGAGTGAAGCACAAGGCATGCTATCTGAACCGAAATAAATCGTGATCAAAGTTGGGGAATTCGCTTAATGTATTAAAAAGTTGAACCAGGATGTAAGACGGAACTCTAAAGTCAACGTATAAAGTGATGAGTCGAACCATTCTCCAAAACTTCGGAGTCATTCAAACACATTTGGAAAAACTTTGCTTCCAGTTTTGAATAATGCATGTGCCCTAAAACTTCTAATCATGCATTGTTATCTTTCCATTCATTTTGACAGTTTATTCAAAGTTTGAAAAACGTGGCGGCCCATTTGTTTTCATTCTAATCTTCCAGCACACTAAATTTTTGAGTGTTCCTCTCATTGTTGCAGCGAAATCATAAAATGATGAGAACAAAAGATGCAGAATAATTCGTTTTTATAAAATAGCGGTGATAAAAAGTTGGTGGCAGCTTAGGAAAGAGGTTCCGTCGGGAGTGAAATGTTGGCTGTTATTTCATCCAACTTGGTTTATATTGTCAGAAATGGGAAGATATTGGTAATTGAAAACTTGTATTGATTCTTCTCGACGGAGTCGACAATACGCCGGGAAGGGTTCAAGCCGCTGGTTTTAGTGTATTGTCGGTATTTGATGTCTATGATCTCGTTTTTGTTTCAAATGTCGCCAACAATCCGTGCATCAAGGAAAGAATAAAGCGCGGAAGCAATAGAGGGATTAGAGGTGAAATGGAAACCCGAAAGAAAGGAATAAATAGAGAATTTGCTCCCAAATGCAGGACATTGAAGAAGACGTAGACGAAAGAGGAGATACAATAAGAGCACGAGAGGTCGCTTTATTGGAAGACTAAATTGCTCCACAACAGTGATCAGGAGTCCGTAACGTCGTTTACTTATTTTCATGATGAATTCCCCGGAAAGATGAGTTTAAGTCGACAAGGATAAAACTGAAGGAGGGGAATTGAGTGCATATTTGGCGAGAAGAGAAAGAACTTTCTCGTCGCGGTTGATTTGTTAGATTTTCGGTTTGAAATTATATATCTCGCAAAGTGCAGGGGTAAAGTGCGGTCTGTAGTAAAAAATATGAAAGTTGTGTGCACGTTGAGTGTATAAGGGACGAACGAAGGGAGAAAACGCAATAGAAAAGAAGACAGAACGGAGCAGAGCGAATTGCACCCTTTTACCGGCTAGTCGTGACATGAATGCATTCAAGTATAGTCGCGTTAGGTAACCAGTTTGGAAGATCTTGGTACAGTCGAAGCCAAATTTATCTCCTTATGGATTAGGGTTATACTGGCCTGCTGCGTTGTTAGTACTCATTCTAAATTGGTATCGTTCTTTCTTAAGTGGATTTATCTTGCATGTAGCGGTTCTATGATTGCCTGTGGTTCTTCCATTGACTTGGATCGTATCGCGTTGCGATGCCGCTGAGGTGTTTTCGTTGGAGCGCAATGTGTTAAGTCTGAATAAACCTATGAGAGTTCATGGAGTCGTACCGTAACATGTTAATTGCTAGTGTCAACTTGATTAAATTAGTTAAACAGTCAGTCATTTTCGCAGTGAGCTGTTTTTCATCCGAATCCAGATTCCATCTAGATTGGATTCGTAGTTGTTCCCCAGTCGAGAAGAAATACGTTTTAGCCATCTTGGTTGGAGTTGTGAGTGGCATTGTAGAAAATATTGGTGGTGAAGATACATGGTTCCGTCTCATATGGTGACTACCTTAATAAATTTCTTTATTTGTAGTGGATTCGTGGATGATGATACGAGGGCAAGGTAATGATTCTTGAAGTGAAGGAAGCCAGCGATAATGGTGACAAACAAGAGCATGAACTTGTCTTAAGACGTCGAAGTCCTCAAGACTATTGTTTGATCCCTGGAATTTTTACTTAGGTTTATCTTCTGCCTGTCGTGCCCTACCTTGGTTCAACCTTTCATTACATCCCAGAAGGAAAGAAATATAACTGTCAAGGTTTGGTTAACCCAGGTTTGAGAAGCCTCGCTATCGTTATGGTAGGCGGTCGCCTTGCCTGATGCCGCTCACCTCTGTCAGTTTGACTTCTGCCATCGAGAAGTATTCGGCGGCAAGACTGGACAATTATAACCTAACTTAGGCAAACTTAGGGAAGGTTTACTTAGGTCAAGTGCCTTGCGCCTCGTTCTGCTCGGTGTGGAAGTACGTGGAACACAGAAGGTAAAGATGTGGAACCTTCAAGATTTACAGTGGTTTTCCGAGATTGTTTTAAGGAAGTTTACAGTGGAGCTTCGGTTCGAAAAGTCTTCTCGAACTTTAGACAGCATTAGAGGAAACCGGCGAAGCGGATCGAAAAGCTATTAAGAAGAACCGATTGGAGAAAGAGCATTGGAAAGAAAGGTTATCCAGTTTTCCAAAGGAGATCACCGTGGTCTAAGTTTCATGCAGGTATTAGGACGATTCTGACGGGTGTAGGTACGTCTAAATCGACACCTGCGTCGATCTTTGTTCACTTCAACGTTGTGGAAGAGAGAATAACATTCAGTCCATTTTGAGGTTAGGTGTAGATTCTTTACTCTGTGGTTTCTGGTTCTGTGATGACAGAAGCCTATGTGATTGCAGGCTGAGAGATTTTGTTTATTTGTTTTCTGTGCGCCGCACCGTAGACTACATGCTTTAATTAGAATTTTTATAATTGCGCGGTTTGGTGAGTTAATTGACCAACGTGTCTCGGTACACTTGCTGGTATTTTGAAGCAACTTCTTGAAGATGAAGTTTGTTGTTTAATATTAGAGCGAATGAAAAATGTATGCGCTCATAGCAGTTGAACGCTATGGTGTCGTGTTTAACACGATCGTGTTTTCTACCTCTTGTGTTCCAGCCCGGTTCCACCTTACATTATGAAGATTCGACCGCATAGGCTAGGTAAACCTAGCTTACTTTGAGCTCGGTTAGGTTTAGTGCTTAAACTGTCGTGTAGATAGGGTGTCATCAATCGTGGTACCACTCACTTCTCATCGATCGGCTGTGGCCACAGAGAACTCATGGGCACCAGTTTTGGCAATATGAGGTTAGGTATGTTTTTTCAACGCTCCGCTTAGCTTTGCGACGAAAAGAATAGAGCACAAAGAAGGAGAAAACGGACCTTTAAAATTTTTAACTCCTAGAATCGCTTTCTTTTTTCCCAGGTTAAAAAAATGTTCCTCTTTCGCAGGAATCCGGCAATACACTCTTTCTCCGGTGATATTGGAACATGCTGTAATAGTGTCGTTTTCCGCTCTGTTTTGTCGGAGAAACCCTACCCCGTGTCGCTTTTAACTGTGTCTAGGTCATCCGCCAGTTAAGCTCAATCGCCCTCAAAACGACGGCTAGCCAACCAAATTGATGCAAGTCTACAAACCGTTAGTACTCTCAAATTTCGTTCGACGCGCTGGAAGAGATTTTATACCGAGTTAAGACGTGATATGGTTAAATCATTTCTTAAGAAAAGGCTCAGGTGCGTTGAAGAGGATAAGATAAAATCGACTTTAGAAATAGTCAAGTGTATTGAAGAGGTGCCCGAAATACGGCTTTGGAATGCTTGCATAAGGTACATATGAAGTGGGCCCTTATGGTGTGTTATTTTAGATTATCAGTACTGTTGTAGAGTTATCGAAGATCGGAGCTTAAGAATCGCGGAGAGGAAGTCAATTCAGGGATGTGTGTATTAATACGTGCTTTGGCGACGCCATGTCGCTAAGGCATTTAGACAACTCCACGTAAACTTGCCCTACCGGTGGCTGAACATAGGCACTGATCGACGTCTGGTGGCAACAGCCACGTGAAGTGATAGAAAAGCAGGCGCAAGGCCCATGACTAGATTAAATTAAGCTGGGATAATCAAACCAAGGTTAACTAAACCTAGGTTGACTAACCCTAAGTTAACCAAACTTAGGTTAACTAACCATAGGTTAACTTAACCTAGGTTAACTAAACCTAGGTGAACTAAGCCTAGGTTAACTAAGCCTAGGTTAACTAAACCAATGTTGATTTAACCCAGGTTGACTTAACCAGGCAATTGTATGTCGTCAACACTCAAAATGTTGTGCAAAGTTGAACTAGTAGGTTGCACCTTTATTGATTGTCTACTGAAGAACAGAGGGGTTCGTCTCCTGGGGTGGTGCTAGCTCCGATTTCTATTTTGTGGAAATTTCGTGAATGCAGTGTTTGCAGATGGATGGAAGTGGCAACAGCGCCAACCGACGCGTGCCAAACGCCCTGCTTCGGGCAGGTCAGGGATCTGATCCTCCCCTCCTTCTCCTCGGGAACGTGCTGACGGTCGAGGCCATCAGCCGGCCGGGGCGCCCGCTCGAGCTCGCCGAGGATGGCGTCGGCAGACTGCCTGTCGTCGACTTTGCAGCCGCCAAAATGCCTCTCCACGCCTGCCTCTCCGCGCCCCGCTGCGAGGCCCGCCGCCGTGCCGCCGCCTCTCGTTGTGTCACACGGACTTGAAGCACCTTACTGACCCAGACACTGGCGGTTGGCACGCTCCCAGTGGGGAGCTTTTCGTGCCCAAGGATGTAAGGCTCTGCAACACTGTCAGGCCAATATTGTTGAGGATGGTCGATGATCTTGTTAGAGGATCCCCATCGCATGCTTGACAACGCTAAGACGCCAAAACTTTGCCACTGATCGGCAGGAAGTCAGCAATGGTGAAACGAGGAGCTTCCTAGGATTGGGTTGAAGGAGAATCGATGGTCAATGATCTTGGTTTGTGATTCATATAGCGTGCTTGGCTATTCTTACAGGTCAGTACCTTAATGCGGATCGATTCAAGTCAACAGTGCCATAGGAGGACAAGAGAGGAGGCAGATATTGTTGAAAACCGTCAATGATATGGATGAAAGGGATGATGTAGACACTTCGATACCTTTAACACTGATTACTACGAGTCAATATGGATAAAAGCGATGGTATTGACACGTCAATACTTTTAATAGTGATTAATACGAATCAGTAGTACGAGGAGAATCGAGGAAACGGTTTTCAAGAAGAGGTGTTGATGTGGTCGATATTGTTGACGGTGGCCCAAATTTTCTGGTGAGGGAATTCACATCCCTGTAGCAGACTCGAGAACATTGAAATGTCGATATTTTTAAACAGATCAGTTTAAGTCAACAGTAAGGAAGTCCAAGAAGCAGCTGATTAGGAAGGCCAGTAGTATTGCGCGTGGTCAAGAAGATTCTCTAGAAATCTACAATCTTCTCCGCTTTTGACGTTTATTAGATCCATACCTCAATCAGTATTTGTTTATTGAACTACATGAACGATTTCCTCTGTTCAACCGAATTTCCTGTCAAACAAATACCTTCTGAGTAGGACGGAGATGAAGTCCGCAATAATTCCCTCGGTGATCGCAACATCAGTAACACAACGTTTGAATTTTTTCAAAATGTGGCGGGTTTTTAGTAATTGAGGTAGATAAATACCCTATCGTATGTACTCTCGTTCAACCTTTGAATGATACCCGGTCAAAATTAAAATCATTTTAGAACCAAAAATCGACTATTCCGATTTCTGTATATTTTGGTTTCAATGAAAGAATCATTCGCAAGATTTTACTGCGTACTCGATATCGTCTTAGTTTGTCAAATATGAGGTCTTATCTTCTGGAAACAGCATCGAGAGATGTAAAGAGCCTCGAACATGAAGCATTGTTTAGGAGGTTTACTCTGACGGGAATACCCTGCCAACTTGGACTGGTTTCAATGTTCGCTTCCTCTAAAACAGAAATTGTTTCGCCAAGAAAGCAAGGAAGTTATTTAATCATACTGCTTCCTAATTCGCTATGATAAATTCACTTCTTTAGCGATCCATTTTTTTTAGCGGAGCGATTGCGCACTTCCCAAGAAAACTTATTTGAAAAATCAGACTACTTATCTTAAACTTTTAGGGTCCAGAGCTGATTTGCTTCAAGAGCGTAATAGCCTCCAAGTATCCAATAGTTTATACCATTTCTCGTTGATCCAATCAAAAAGTTTATCCGTATCCCCAAACTGTCCATTGTTCTGTCGTAACTAAAGGATTTCTTTTATTTTTCTCCACTGATTAATTACTCACCCTATTTTTATCTTTCTATTATCCTCTTTTTCTCTTTCATACGCATCTGTTGATTTGTATAGAAAGCCCAACATTACTTTGACTAGAGGCAGTCGAGACGATCTACAGAAAGTTTGGCCTTATTCTACTGTTGCGTTGAGTATGATTTTGTCTGTTCTTCAAGTGGTCTCCCATAATTACAATCATATCATTATGTTTTGAGGTCGACTCCAGCTCTGAGCGCTGGAAAGGGGCTC
>Ga0058701_10004126_pt1 | contig 11720 bp, 9 predicted proteins | sample AgamicOrMae_FD_97039 | JGI IMG/M metagenome (GOLD analysis project Ga0058701, IMG submission 97039) | Agave microbial communities from Guanajuato, Mexico - Or.Ma.e | ecosystem: Host-associated > Plants > Phyllosphere > Phylloplane/Leaf | place: Guanajuato, Mexico | collected 2012-06-04 | reverse complement strand
TTCACAGACACCTTCGAAGAGTACATAACATTGTGACTACGCTTTTTGGATTAACAGGTTGGCTATATGCGTTCTGAGAAACACGGGGGCACCAGTAACTCTACAAGGCGGTGAGTTATTTTCTGTGTTTATTTTTTTTCAAAAGTGAGGTTACCGATGTCGACTTAAATACGAGGTTATTACGGAAAAAATCAATTTATTAATCTGTATTGTCCGTAAATACCTTAATGACAGATAGAGTGCATCTCTCTTCTCATTTTAGCGGGAGGGAATGCACTACAATGTCCAGCATCACGATTAGGTCAAGTGATGGGTCAATCACTTGAACTTTATCTAGATTCTTACAAGATTAAATCGAAAACACCGGTGTGACAGGTAAAATCTTTACAATGTAATTCTTTGATCATAAGCTACGAAGGTCAGGATCTTTCGGACAAATAACTCGAGCGACTTTGTTTATAGGTTAGGGTTCGCTGGTGACGTTTCAATTTCTCACATGGTGCTGTCACGGAAAGATTTGGGCATGGAAGATACAACGGTGGCTCCAGTTCGAGTCGCCGTGCGGATCCGGCCTCTACTCGCCACTGACCGACTGCACGAAATCGTTTGCGCGTATGCTACGCCACACCAGCCACCACAGCCGGGTCAAGTTATACTCGGAAACTCAGTCCACGAATTTGATCATGCTTTTAACGCTGATGCAACACAGAACCAGATATTTCAAACTGCAGTCTCTCCTCTTATGGACCAGCTACTTGAAGGCTATGATACTTCAGTTGTTATGTACGGAAATTCCAATACGGGCAAGACTCACACCTTATTTGGTCCTGGAGTTCATTGTGTGTACAGTGAAGCTGAGTATGGGATCATTCCTAGAGCTACAAGACATATTTATGGTAAGCTCATGAAAGCTCGCAATGTTAGGTTCAGTGTAAAAGTGACATTCTTAGAAGTGTGCATCGATTCAATCAGAGACTTGTTAGCGACAAATCAGTATCAACAGGAAGTGTTATTAGATGAAAATGCAGAGGGATATCCTGTTATAATAGGTGCAGAGGAAGTAGGGTGTGAAAATGTTAGTGAGGTTTTCAACTGTCTTCATGCGGGTATGAATGCTCGTCAACTGGCTTGGAATATTGATGGCTATTCTGTATGCCATTACATTTTTCAAATTCTTGTGGAACAGAAGTGGATAACACCAGAGGGTCTGGAGGAAACTCGTTTATCACAAGCTACATTTGCAGACTTGGGGAGCTGTGTCAATCATAGTCTAAGCCGGGAGAGCTTTAATATGGATTGTGGTCTTATAGCTCTGAACAATGTTGTAGAGTCATTTATACAGAGGCGCACTAAGGATAACTCTTATCAGCAGTCAGTACTAACTCGTTTGCTGAAGGAATCATTTGGTGGACGTTCTTATACTTTAGTCATTAGCTGTATATCTCCTGCTTCTCTCAATTTTGATGAGTCCTTGATGACCTTAAGGTTTGCAGATAGAGTTAAAAATGTACATAATACTCCAAAAGTCAGTGCTTTGTTGAGAGTAATTGAGCCAATGAACAGCAAAGACGTGGATCAGGCCGATGACGACCCGGCGAATGCTGATACATTCAGGCTAGAATTTGCTGCGACCCAATGGTACAAACTTGTCCATAATGCTGAAGGCCTATTCAAGACGCTTGTCAGCAAGAATTTGTTGTCAGAAGATGAGAAGGAACAAATCGAACAGTGGCTTTGTCTGAAGGAAGAATGCGAAGAGGTTGTAGCAAGCGACGAAGAGGAGACGGGGCCGGCGGGGAAAGACAACAGGCTGGAGAAAATCGACGAGGTCACAGAGACAGAAGACAAGACTGATTCTTCCAAAGATGGAGAATCGCCTCCGAAGGTAGCTGAAACTTGCGAAGAAAAGGAATCCGAGACGGAGAGCGAGGCGGAAGAGCGTCCAGACTTCCACGAGAGGCTGGAAGAACACATGGACAAACTGAGGGAGACGATGGAAGAGGCAGTCGCGATCCACGAGGACATCCTGCAGGTACCAGAGAATGAAGAGACAGATTCGCAGTTCGAAGAGACGAACGTTCATTCGGTCAGAGGGTGCTTTCCGAAAGTCGAGCGACGTCGCAGCGTTGATCCCGAGACGGATCGGCCGCTGATGAGACTCGCGCAGCAGAAAGTTTGCTCGAAGCCTAACCCTGAAATCGACGAGGAAATCGAAGATGAAGAAGCCAACCCGGCCCAAGCTCAAGGGGATACCCCTACCAGAGCTCGTCTCCAGTACTTGGACCCGCAGCAGCAGCTGAAGCTCTTGTCTGCGGCAAACGAAGCGAAGCAGCATCAGATCAAGGAAGTACTGGCGGACCTCGAAGGAGCGACCAATCAACTCAGTGAACTTCAACGAACCATCCAGATCAAAGAGGAATTCATTGGGGACATGATGAAGAACACCGACACCCGCACGAACGCCAAGCAGAAGTGCCAACGGAAACGAACGAAACTCACAGAGGCCTACTACAAGATCATGGCTCAACTCACTCAGGCTCAAAATACTCTTTCGGTCGCGAGCAGTCTCAATGAAGATAAAGCGAAGCTCAAAAGTGAGGTTGAGAAGTACTCGAAGCAGGCTAAACATTACGATAAACGGATCAAGCATGTCGATGCGATCAAACAGATCGCTGCCGACAGCGCGAAGAGGGCCCTGGAGCTGGAGAACAGTCTACAGGCATCGAAGCGACAGATGGAGAAGTTGAAGCAACGTCTTCAGCGTGCTGAAGCTCGCAAGATCGCCCTGGAACAAGAACTCTTGGAGGATCAGCACAAGATAAAGGAACTGGAAGACAAGTTCCAGCAGCAGGAACAAGATGTTGACAAGGAGCAGAGTAACGCGTCGTCAACGGAAGGAGAGAGACTGCAGTGGATCCAAGTGGAGGAGGAACGGCTCATGAAGCTCCGCGAATCTTCTCAGCGTTTCCAGGAGCAGCTTATCCAGCAACAGTCGATTTTGGAGAAGAGAGAAGCTTTCCTCAAAGAGAAGATCTGCCTGGAGAAGCAGCGCAACAAGAGCATGATGGAAGTGAGCGCGCGCATTTCCCATCTGGACCAGGTGCTCAAGGAAAAATCGACGGACCTGGAGCACATCAAAGATGCTCACGAGAAAGAAGCACTTCGTCTTGAGATCCACCACTTGCGCTCCACGCGAGACTGCCTTATTGAGCAGCGCTGCACGCTCGACACAAAGTTCCAGAAAGACAAGGTGCTCAGCACGATGGAGGAGAGGAAACTGCTTGAGTGCGACGAAGCGATCGAGGCCATCGACGCGGCGATTGAATACAAAAACGAGCTGATCTGCGGACGGAAAGGTGGTCTAGATAGCGACAGCGCGGCTCGGGAGAAGGGGGAACAGATGCTTATGGCGCGCCTTAACAAACTGTCTCCGATGGAGATGAGAATGCTGCTGTACAAGTACTTCCAAAAGGTGATCGACTTGAGGGAAACGTGCCGGAAAATGGAGGTGCAGATAGCGGAGAAGGAGCTGCATATAGACAGCCAGATGTGGCATATTCACGCCCTCTCGAATCTACTCAAACAGCAGCAGCTGAAAGAAGAGCAGCAGTTGGTGCAGATGAACCGTCAGTACCAAGGAACGGTCAACCACTTCTTGCGAATGTTCGCGGAGGGCTCAAGTACCGAAGGCGGAGCGAGCTCCAGCAATGAAGCAGCTGTACGCCTAAGGGCCGAAACTCCTGCGGCGGAGCGAGCGGAGGCCAAGAGCGACAGGCGCAACGAAGGCAAGATTCAATTCAGAAAGTTCCTAGGTTTAGAAAGAGGTCGGACGCCTGGCCCGATCCCACACAAGAATCTCAAAACTCTACAAGGTTCGGGAAAATCCTCCAATGCCACCGTGACGGTGGGAAAGAACAAGCTCATCATAGAGCAAAAAGAGCCGCGGAAACCCACCGCTGGAAACCGATAAAACAACAAAAAAAAAATGTCTGACGAAGATTCTGTGATATCATTTGGTCCTAAATTTCACTACGGAATTCGAATTTTATTTCCTGACAAATTTTTAAAAGACTGACTTTGCTGATGAATTGATTCGTGTAGTGCGCTTCTGCTCTATGTGCAGTATTTTGAAAATCAACAACCAGTAAAAGTAAAGTTTGTAGTGTGTGAATTATGATGACTACTAGTGTTGGTTGAAGTAGTTGAGCATTTTTTTTCAGTAAGATAAACTGTGAATATCATACAGGGTAAGAAACTATTTATTATTTGTGTACTTTTGCTAGGTATTTCTTTAGTATTTTAATACATCTTACCCTTTAATTATACCAACTTGTTTTACGTAACGATAACTAACCACCTTACTAAAATATAAACTGAGAACAGTCGAGGGCATGTGTGGCTGACAGCGGGTGTGTTTTGTTTCCCAATTTCTAAAATTCAAACGAAGGACATGAATTTATTCATTTCACTTTCCTCTTCGTTGGCATCATCAACAAAGACACCATGCATTGCCATCGTTAAAAATCGGTAAATAAAAAGTTCCCGCCGTCAGCCATTTATGCCCTCGACTGTAAAACTGTCACTAAAACCCTCAATGTTCCTGCCCTGATAAAGTATTTGTATTTAGTTAACTTTCAACAAGGTTGATATTATATTAAAATAGATTTTATGAATAGGTCGATTTTGACTCGATTGTTATTTATTTTACCTAAAAATAGGCTGCCTTACAGTTAGAAAAAAAAAATCTCGCACCAGTAGTCTTTTATATAGTATTTTTTAAAAGTTATCTGCGATAATTGCAGCTATTATGCTGCTATTCTATTTTGGTATGAAACGGAATCTGTTGAAATATAAATAACGGAAAAGAAACTGTCTTACCATCACTATTTTTTATATGACAATACGATTTTTGTACAACTGTGTAACACCTAACTCGTCAGTGCAGCTTTCGTAAATTTTTTATGAAATGGCCTAAGATATATCATTGATACTGCAGACTGTCAAATGTATGATTAAATTTTCGACTCACTAATCACCAGAAAAATAAATGGGTCTTGTGTTTTGAAATGTGTTTTTACTGTCTCGCTTTTCCATCTAAAAGAAAGGGTGTCAACCAACCGGGAAATCCGGGAGATGACCGGGAATTGATTTCGCATCGGGGGAAAGCGGGAAATTACGGATTTTAAAAAGTATAAACCAGGATTTTAATACTTTCTGCTTTAAAATCACAGAAAAATATTACTAAAAAATATTAAAACATTAATTTATATGTGGGTACTTCTTACGACGACTGCGGACGTTTTGAAGAATGGGTTTACATGCGTATGAAATTGCATTCGATTAAAAGGCCCATCTAATTAATACTCTGAGATGACTTTAAAAGAATGTAGTAAGCAGAAAAAAAAAGCAACAAAAGAAGGACTGGTTCCTACCCGAAGAGGTATTTCAATCGACCAAGCAGAGGTGCAGTCTGCAACTCAAGTTATTCAATCACATTTCTTGATTTCATATATTGAACGTTACTTTCCAGCCAGTATCTTCGGAGCCACTACAGGATACCTACATTCATTCATAAATACCCACAAACGGACTCGAACAAAACTATAAAGCCCTTCTTCAAAAGGAGTTAAGCTTAAAAGTCAGAAAATCGCTTCACTAAAATTCAACGATTTTAAAATTTCAAATTCCGCTTTGCTAGCGATTGTTCATCGTAACTCTGCCAGAGTAAACAGGAAAGACTTAAAATTATCCCGGAAAAATCGGAAATCGCTAAACACAGTGACGACGCTACGTTTAGGAATAAAATCATGTAAGTTGAAAATTATTCAAAAAAAAAATCGCGGTGCGCAATAAATTAATTGAAAATATGAGGAAAACCGTACCTCTGGATCTGGGACATGAAGCACATCGTTGGCGGAAGAGTCCTCCTCCCACGGTATGTCCCCAGTAGGATCCCTCATAAAACTAACGAGCGATTGAACAGATAACTGGCGATCATAGTCCTTGTGGAATTCGCCGTCTTTATAATGTCGTAATACCGTTGGCTCAGGGTTTACTTTTAGTTTCTTGCACATTTTCTTGGACTCTCTGGAAAAAAGTAAAACAAAATTAATGATGTCTTATCGGCAAAAAGCTGTAGGGTGAAAAAACGTGGATACCGACAATTAGTAACATCGGTCCGACATCGATCGCCAACATCTTATAAAATTGTCGGATCACAAGTCTTTTTTTTTTTTTATTTATTTTTTTAACGACCGTGTTGCAAAGAAATGGCGGAATAAAACACCCATCAAAACCTGTGATTTTTCCACAACATTTTTTTAAAATGAAAATTCGTGGTTAAGAAAAAAAGTTAGATTAAAACATTAATTTAAAAATCCTCCGGGGATATCAGGAAAAAGTCCAGTTAATAGGCGGGCTATTTCTTATCGCTTTATAACCGGAAAACAAGTAACGTTCAATCACTACACGAAATACCACCGGAGATTTTTTTTTGGGGGGGGGCTCTGGAACCTTGTTGCACATGGTGCTCACCCTGATTTTGAAAAATTATATTAACTATTTAACCTGTCGAGTTAGTTACAACAAGAGTCACTTACCCTGAACAATCAATGAATACAGTTGTGCCCTGACCACGAATGATTCCTGCTGCTTCCTTGAATATTTTGTAAACTGAAGAGGCTGCTTTCAATGAGCTTGCAAATAGCACCAGAACATTATTCTTAGTACGCAAAAGCTTTTTGAAGTCTTTAATATCTGAAATTTCTTCAACAGCTTGATGTTGTTGCCCTCGTTGAGCATTCAGATTAGCTACAAGACAGGTGGCCACCTATAAAAAGGAGGGTAAGTTAAAATCAGAGAAACAGAAATTCCTAGATGAGTGTTAACACAGAAGATATGTATCAAGTTGGGTTACTTTGTGAATACAGTGTGCATTGAATACTTCCAAAATTTATGTAAAACTATCATTACTGCTAAAGACTTTTTCAAATAATTTATTGCACAGATACAATGGCCTGGAATTTTCTGGAAATGTCAGAGAAATAAGTACAAATGTAAACAAACAGGTTGTTTACATAAGATATTCTGCATTAAGGAACGTAAACTACAGCTTGAGAAGTGCAATTTCGACACATTAAATAATTTGGAACAAAAAATTAATACAAATTTTTGTTTAAAATCATTTTATATTCAGAGAATTATTGTTTTTCTTAAAAAGTTAGGAACATTGTTATCAGTTCACGATGCACCGGTCTTCGACACAACAAGTATTATAGAGCCATTCAAAGCGCATGAGGGACGCAAAATATATTTCAAACAGTAAGAAGCACTTACAAAAATTAAAATGGGTATTAAATATCTCATGTTTACGAAGAAAAATGTTTACTCTTGCGATTAATCAAACATTGACACTTGATCAACGTGTCTCGTCTGCACCGATTGCGGCTGGATTGCGGTCTGCTCTACAGAGCTACCAACTTTCAAGTATGCCTGAAACAAAGCGGAACAATTTTTTTGAAAATAGATTTCCATTCTTCATAAAATATCGCGAATGTCTGAAATGTTTTTAAAATTGATTGAAGAAATATTTTCTTTCGGGAAGAAGTGATCTTGAAATTTGGTAAAACTTTTGTTGTTTTGCGCTGTTGGTGCTGCAGCGCCCTGTAGTTTTTGATGTTTGAGTTTTCTCTGCGTCTTTTGCAAAGCAGTGATTTGTAAGTTTCCCGCGCAAATACTTCTGCTGCGTTTAGGGTTAGCCGGTCTTTGTGTCGTCGGCTGGAATATTGTTTTTTAATTAATTAATAATTATTCGCACGTATTTATTGCGCCTCTTTTAAGTTGCTTGGATTAAGTGCCTTTTAAATCGCCGCTATGGATGTTGCTGATCGCCAAATCGGCCAGCTGAAAGTTAAAGACGAAGTAGGAGTCCGTTGTCAAAAGCTCTTTCAGGATTTTCTCGAAGGGTACGTACTTGCCACGGCCACGTTCTTTTTTTGTTAACTTGTCTGTGTATTGTTCACTCTTTTATTGGCGTTTGAGCTAACGTAAGATTTTGCTCTGATTGAATCTGAAGATGGAGATGTTGGAACAACTTTAGTGCATGGCTGACTGTGATGCTTTTCAGGTTCAAGGAAGATGGTGTCTTGAAGTATTTAGAAGGAGCAAAGCTACTCAAAGAGCCAGAGAGGAACACTCTAGAAGTGTGCTTTGATGATGTCGAGAAGTTTAATCAGGGTTTGGCCTCATCTATTATTGAAGAATATTACAGGTAAGGTTACATGCTCCTGCCTTTGTAGTATCCACTGACTGTGTGTTTCAATCCTACAAACCTTTCTCTGTATATGTTTAACCACAGAATCTATCCCTACCTCTGCCAAGCTGTCTGCAATTTCGCCAAGGACTATGGTGATTCAAAAAAGGATAAGGAATGTTACGTTAGCTTTGTGGAAGTACCAACCCGTCACAAGGTCAGAGAACTGAATACCACCAAGATTGGCTCACTAGTCCGTATATCTGGTCAAGTGGTCCGAACTCACCCAGTTCATCCTGAGTTGGTGTTGGGCACATTTGTCTGCTTAGACTGTCAGACAGCCATCCCAGATGTTGAACAACAGTTTAAGGTAATCACTGCTTTACACTTCATCAATCTACTTGCAGCAGTTGCAGTAATATTTTTGTCCTTTTTTCAGTTTACTCAGCCAGCTATCTGCCGTAACCCTGTTTGCAGCAACCGCAGGAAATTTATGTTGAATGTGGATAAATCAACTTTTGTTGACTTCCAAAAAGTGCGCATCCAAGAAACTCAGGCAGAGTTACCCCGTGGTACCATTCCAAGAAGGTAACACTATTATTCCCAAGATATATTGTTTGTTTCACCGATTGATTCCTATGAATTGGAACTAGAAATCCCTTTGGGTATTGTTTATGATTCTGATTTATGTTAATTATTTTATGCCTTTTATTGTTACAGTGTGGAAGTGATTCTCCGAGCTGAGCAGGTAGAGACTGTCCAAGCAGGTGATAGGTATGACTTTACTGGTACTTTGATAGTTGTGCCAGATATTGGTGTTCTTGCGGCGCCGGGAGCGCGCGCCGAGACTAACGCTAGGCACAAGGCCGGCGAAACTTCCTCGGAGGGAGTTCGAGGTTTGAAAGCGTTGGGTGTTCGCGACTTGAATTACCGTATGGCCTTCCTGGCATGCAGCGTTCAACCCACCAGCACAAGAGTAAGTAATTTGAATTATGAGCCCATAAGTTTGTATCGTTTAGAATTCGAACTTGGAAAAATTCGGGTGATTTCCTTTGGACCAACCGGAGGTTACTCATTTGAAATGGGTCGAGAACTGCGGAGGGATTTATTCTTCGACTCGGTGACTTATAGAATGAATGTTGAAGTGAATTTTGCCTTGCAGTTCGGAGGATTCGATCAGCTCGGCGAGGAAATGTCCGCGGAAACGATGAAGAAGCATATGACAAACGAGGAATGGAACAAAATTTACGAAATGAGCCGTGACCGAAACTTGTACCAAAATTTGACGACGAGCTTGTTTCCATCAGTCCACGGGAACGATCAAGTCAAGAAAGGCAAGCATTCTATTCCCCGAAGTCTTTAACCGATTTGTGTGCTCAGGAGATGCTAAAAAGTTTTTTTCCCTCAGCAATACCGTTCAAAGACAGCTCAAATGACCTAAGATTATTATTATTATTTTTTTAGCAGCATCATTAAGTTTTGATTTTTTTTTAAGTACTGCAATACGTACTTATTTTCGCCAAAAAGTCTTATCCGCACATTTAAATGCTAGAAAATCTCGGAAAACCTCTATAGCTATATTTTTGTTGAAATACTCTGGGCTCTGAAGGGTCAATCATACATCTGTATCCATTAAAATATATATATTTATTTTGCATATTTTAAAAGGCATGAAAAATTAACTCAAAGAACAAATAATTAAAATAAAAACAAACAAAATAGAATATTTAAACCGATGAAAATTCTGAGTGTAGCAAAGCTGAAGTTGCATATTTTTGATCAAAATAGTCAAATTACATTGAGATTTTTGTCGTTAAGTATGTAGTGTGTCTAGGATAGTCCGTGAAGAATTCAATGAGATAAAACTTATCCTTGTTACACCATTTCACCAATCTTTTTTTTTTCCAGGTATTGTGTTGATGTTGTTTGGCGGAGTGCCGAAGACGACAACCGAAGGGACGACGCTCCGAGGTGACATCAACTGTTGCATCGTCGGTGATCCCAGCACAGCGAAATCTCAGTTACTTAAACAGGTATGTTTTATGCGTTTGAGAAATCAGGGAATGCCTTTGTTTGGAAAAGACACACGATAACTGTTTTAACTCATTTAGCTCGATTTTCACCGTTCTGATAAAATCTGGAAAAGTGATTTTTTTTAACCGGAAAAATAAGGCAACCCCCTTCGGATCAAAGCTCAACAACGCTTCTTATTTCCTCAAAGGTATACCGTTTTTCAACAGTTTATGTCAGAACAAACCTCCTTACGTTTACTGTAAATCAACTCGCCTGTGTACAGTTTAGATCGTAAGACGTGTCGCATTCCTGCCAGGTGACTTATTTTCACGAGTGTTGGTAATTGAAGTGCAGTTAAATACGTGAGACCTCGTGTTCGGCCAGGTCATTTCAATGGTATTACCAACACGAATTTCCAGAAACAAAAATTCCCCAGATTTGAATGTCATGCGACTGCGGATTTCCACTGTTCCACGCGCATTCGGGTTTTCGATACGAAGACTGGGTTTGATAAAACTGCGTCTAAGGAATGGGTTTTGTTGTTCACTACTAAATTTATCATGAAAACTGTAATTCTCTGTACATGTGATGGCTTAAAATATCTTTTAATAGTTGAGATACCGTGAAAATGAAAAGGTGGTTGTGTTTGTAGGTCGCGGACTTCAGTCCGCGCGCCGTGTACACTTCCGGTAAGGCCTCAACGGCGGCTGGTCTGACTGCTGCGGTTGTGAGGGATGAGGAGTCGTCAGATTTCGTTATTGAGGCCGGCGCTCTCATGCTGGCCGACAACGGTGTTTGTTGCATAGACGAATTCGACAAAATGGATCCAAGAGACCAAGTAGCGATCCACGAAGCCATGGAACAGCAAACCATCTCGATTGCCAAAGTAAGGAAAATCAGGATCAATGGCAAGTTAGCTGCCTAGTAAGAGCTTTCAAAATAAAAATTGGCCTTCATCTATTGTTTGATCGGCTACAATGGTGCCGGATTTCGCGACTACATCAAATTTAAACGCGATTAACCTCTTGTCTAGTTAAGATATCCTTGCGAACCGCAAGGGATTGCTTGATGAGAGTGATCCGAAACATTGAATACATGCAGGGTTATCTCTCTTACGTCAGTTTCTAAGTTTTATGTACTGCCTGCCTTTAAAGTGAACCATCTGCTAATAAAAAAAAAAGTTAAAATCCGCGGTTACATTCGACGAAACTGTCGCATAAGTTAACCTAGGTTGTTGGCCTTACTCAATGTAGCCCATGCTTATTTATCCAAGCAAAGTTTATTCAAGAAAACATGTAGACCGGAAAGTTTCAAAAGTGTAAAAACTGAATACATACACTGTAATTTTTTAAGGTAGCATTTTCAACCTTTTGGTTTAAATTTGGTGCTACCCTCCGTCGTCAAGCCGAGCGGAGAGATAGCGGATCGAGGCAAAAGGCATCCAACCTAGCCCAAC
>Ga0058701_10004125_pt1 | contig 11721 bp, 7 predicted proteins | sample AgamicOrMae_FD_97039 | JGI IMG/M metagenome (GOLD analysis project Ga0058701, IMG submission 97039) | Agave microbial communities from Guanajuato, Mexico - Or.Ma.e | ecosystem: Host-associated > Plants > Phyllosphere > Phylloplane/Leaf | place: Guanajuato, Mexico | collected 2012-06-04 | reverse complement strand
ATTTAAAATGTATTAGGTTGGGTTCCGTGCGTTCAAGTCACCTCCCATTTAAAATGCATTAGGTGGGTTACGTGCGTTCAAGTCTGGCTATATTAATGCATGTCGGGTCAATAGCAACACCTAAAATATATTTCCCATGAAATGACCATGCTTAAGGGACGATAATTACTCTAAAGACTTGTTTTCCGAGGCTCAATTTAGTATTAGATAAAAGCGTTCGTTTAAGTGTTTGGAGAAAGTTGTTGTTAAGGCTCATTTTTATCTGAGGAATCGATTTACTCTTACCTGCATTCGTTTTACGCTTAGCCGCACGTTGTTTTGTATAAATGGAGAGAATACGTCCAAATCGAAGGGATCAACGTTCTCCTCAAGCGCTTGGCAATTTTGTTGAGCTTTCGTTGAGAGTGCCTGAAAAAACACAAACGGGTGTTGACCCCAGAGCTCGCATGCGCAAGCAAGCGTTTAAACCTACCTTGTGGGTTCGGGGAATGAGTAGGGCACTAAGGAATTTGGTGTCCAGGAGAAGCTGCAGTGCTTGTGGCTGCGATAACTTGGCTGTTGATCCGTCCTCGTTGCTTAAGGATGTAGCTCCTTTGTACAGGTCCAAGATCGATATAACTAGGTTTTCGACAAACTCTGCTCGAACCGAACTGCACAAAAGATTCCAAAAATTACGATGCGAAGTGTTGTTGAAATGGCCTAGAATGGAGGGTTTGATATTGGGTCGTTTGAACAGTATGAAAACGATCGCTTCAAAATTTTTAATGAAAGTCTTTTTGTAAGATAGAGCGATACTTTGATCGGGTGATTGATTTTGGTAGAATGGGTTTCCAATGGAATTAACTTACGTTGATTGACGGTTGGGCTGGTTTTCACAAAAAAACCTAACGGCAAAGCGATTTTAGTTTCTTCGGGTTCAGTTCCAAGGACGAACGTCGAAATCCGCGAATTTTCGAATGGCAGTAATTAGTAAGAATAGATGGAAACTGTTCAAGGCTAACTTTGCAGCGCAGTTCTTTCGATTTCACAATAAGATACCAAGCGATTTCGGTGACCAACTCTTTCGTTCAGAATGGTCTGTCGTTTGGGAGGGCAGTGCCCAAATCTGAGAGTATATTCGAATCGCACGTGTCTAATGAATTTTAAAACACACAATGCGAATGCAAAAGTCAAAAACAAGTTTTTCCTTTCCAGATACTTTTATCGATTTTCGATGCACTGATACAACTTCCGGGGAAAATACGCACTGTTCTTTAAACACTTACCTTGGAATGGTATGAGGCTGAGCAGCCCCTAGTATTTGGCAGGCTTGGCTTAACACAAACTGCAATCCAAAGCTTGGTTGCGCGGGAACTCGAATGAGAGATTTTAATCGGTCGCCTGTTTCGCTTTGTTCCTCGACGTACTGCTCGTCCCATTGCTGAAAACAAACCCCCGCAAAATCAGTCGAAAGCGAATTGATTTAGAAAGCGAAAAAGAGGAAAATCCGTCTCACCGGTGCTGAATGGAGGAGGACGAGACCTAAACTGTCGAGTCTCGGAAGAAGTTGCTCTTCTGACAAGCGTTGTAATCTTGCATTCACCAATTTTTGCCACACTTCCCACGTCTTCTCGCTACCGGTTCGTAGCGTTTTTACGATATCTGACCACGCAACGCAAGTTCGTCCGGCGATCTGAAATCAATCGGTAAGGCATCTACAATTTCTATTTCAGGGGTGGTGTTTTCCACCTCGTACCCTAGTTAAATTTTTACACATTATGAGGATCAACGACGTATAATCGCGTAGGTTAGATTGACCGGGGTAAGGTTATCTTAGTTCCGCTCGGGCGTCGCCAAGCTTGATGCCGCGTATTTTCTGGCAGTATGAACTGTCGCCGAGAAGTAAGCCGCATCAAGCGTAGCGACCGTTAGCTACGTTAAACTATAGTTTGTCAGGTTATGGGCCTCGCTCTGCTCGGCTTGGCTACTTAAGGTAGAACATACGAGGTGGAAACAACATCTCCAGTATCCACATATACCAATAGATATTTATCTACATCAATTCAGCGGAGGGTAGATTGGTATCACTTACCTTCGAAGTTGGAGTTTGATCGCTTGTCACTGGTGAGAAACATTTTTGAAGAGCCGGGCAGAGTTCGGTGAGAGCCCCGAGCAACCGTGCAACCAGAACAATACTGCCCTCATCTCTAGCAACAGCGCCGTTTAGACAGTCCTCCTCAACGTGTTTCCATAACCTGTACAGGAAATAAGTCAAACCTCAGTTGTACGACCCTCACTTACACGATACATGTCGTTGTGGGACGTATATGAAACCATTCGTCTACACCAAGTTTTGGGTCATTTCCTTGAGCGTTGAGTAAATGAGGTTGCATGAAGCTAAAAGTTAAAGAGGAATCCATCCATAGCTAAGCTGCAGTCCTTTTTAGCATGTCCCAATCGGTTTTCTTCCTGCGTTGATGCACGTCGAAAACGGTTTTGATTTTCTTACATGGGGTTACATATCGCGGCAAGTGTACGATAAAAAAAAGATGGCTTACTCGTTCACGTAGAAGGCGCTCTTCTCCTGCAAGTGTGTTATAAGTTGTATGCATTCGGTTTCAGACTCATCCGACATGTAAGACGAAAGCTCTTCTAACATTTCAGACAGTGCTTTGTCCAGAATCGAACAGAGCCCTTCGATTTTCGGCGAGTATCCGCGACTCTTAAGGAATAGACCTTAAAAAAAAAACAAAAAAACAAGGAAGACCACTTCATTAGAAAAATAAACGCTCAGACGATCGCAAATCAGCTAATATGCGTTTTCGAAGACTTTCGATAATTCTATTTAAGGATATTCCCCCGTGGCAAACTAATCAAGCTCACATTGAGCTGTCAAATGTACGTTTAAAAATAATCTAGAGCTTAGAATCGCTTCAAGACAGACTAATTTACGGGTCCAATACTTATCTACCATTACACTAGTTGATGTCGAATTAAAAAAAAATCTACAGTTGCTGATTTGACTCATTTTTCACGAAAAATGCGTGTTCTTTTGAGATTTTTCTCGGATTTTTCTCAAACTAAACGGTGAAGTTTCAACCTTTTGAGCTCAAAAGTTTTGTAATGGGGTTTATACCGAAAGAAATATTTTTTTACTCACTCGTCTTCACTAGGTATAACTAAATTTCTCCATTATGCACTTTCTTCAATGATGTCTCCATTTATCACCGTGTATTTTTTGTGACTTGACAAGCTCAAACTCGGAAACTAGAAGGTGAAACTTGTTTTAATTTTACAACTATGCGAGAATGTATGATAGCTACAAACTTCATCGATTTCAGCTTTTCATCTTCATTCTCTCAACGCGGGGTAATATCCTTAAGCTAAAATTCAGACTTCTTCAACAATCATTGAGCAACAAAATATCATTCCATTAGCAATAATTGGAGAAGTTTAACGCAAGCCTAGATTATTAGTTCGGGATGTTCACGCGGGTGTCTACTTCGGAAAGCCGCTTTTTTGACGGCAATAGCATTTGCTTTGAACTTGAGTCCATGAAAAAACGCAAACAAATCGCTCCATTTCTCCAACGCAAAACTGATCTGGATCTTACCACAGTATTGCTGCTTTGCATTGACTTGACAGGGTTGGGGAAGGTCCGTTGCTCTTTCTTTCCAAACGAACCATCGCAAATCGTTTTCGGGTTGCGATCCCCTGCAAAATGAAACAGTTTCGGTAACTCGAGGCAGACGATTACCCAGTTACAGAGATTTCAACGCACACGCGTTCAGTCATTTTCGAAATGAATGGCCCGTTCGGATTTCCTGATCCCACAAGCATTGAAGTTAATAAACGCTCCTCACCTTTCTCTAAGTGTCTCTCGTAATGAATCAGCCAGCCGTTCTCGAAGGGTAGCAAGAGCGGTTTTCCACTGAGCTTCAACCAGTGATTGGACGTGGGCGGTAACTACAGGTTGATAATACGTCGACCAAATTTCCGATCGTCTTTTTAAGGCACTGTCCCAACTCCTGCCATTTGCTACAAGAAATATTTTCACATTAGTCATTAGCATCTGATGTTTGTGCTGCAAATTTGAAGCTTTTTGTACCGTTGTCATTCAGAGCCTCTTCTCGTATACTCTGGACCCCGCTGATGCCTGTCACTAATTTCAGGACATTGGCGAGTTGAGACTGAAGGAACACACTTATACCGCTTAACCAATTTGAGCACAATTCGCTGACCTCTTCCACGGAAAGGGGCTGAGTTGATGCGGGACTTGAAGGCCTGAAAATTCATTAATAGGGTTTTCAAAGCCGTCCAGTAAAGTTGAATCATTTACATTGAAATTTTTGTTCGTAATACCATAAGTGGATGTATTTTAGCTCAAGTCAGCTTCAAAAAATGACCTTGACCAAGTGAGCCTGCTTAATAGCTCTCGATCGCTAATGCAAAATGCTGTTAGAAGAGGCATATTTTGCTGAACAGAATCAGGTTTTGTGGTAAAATAGACGGAAATTTGTAGCTTGATTACATGAAACATTGAGGTTCGGTTGGTTTTTGAAACCTAGTCATTTTTTTGAGATTTTTTCCCTCTTACGATACATTAAAAAAAAATAGACAAATTTTTTGGATAGCCACTTAAAAGTAACAACTTTTTTTTTCCTACAAAGAAAACCTTTCAAACTTTTTTTTTCGATCGGAGGATACCGGATACTCCTGTTTTATTCACCAACGAGAAGTCTGTTATTGTTTAAGTAACTCGACGTAGGGTACCGTAAAACCTGCCATTGGCCTAAAGTGGCTCGGTGCGGAGTTGAAAATTTCGAACTCGTGTTTCTTGCGAGAGATCTTTTTCCCCCCCAAGATAAATTACCTAAATTCGCAAACGACTGACGGGATGAACCTAAGCGTAGCTGGATCCAGCGGTAACGAATCCAGCAATTCCGACGTAGGTGCCGCTCCAGTTGTTGGATCTAAGGAACCACTCGTAGACTGATTGCTTAGGTTCTGTAGTTGTTGCCATACCAGACCCCCGGCTGATCCAGACCGTGATTCTGTGCAGTTTAAAGTCATGACACAAAAAATGAAAGTTGGACATAAATAAAAAAAAAGCAGTTTCGGACTGGTTATGAGACCGTGATATTCAGTGCTTATGGCGCTCCCGGCCGGGAAGAGTTTCATGTTAAATTACCTTTAAAGCACAAAGTGGTTAATGATAAAGTGTGTAGCAGAATAAGCAGACTGGACGCTACTCGGAGTTTGACCTTGTCGTCGCCCGATAAACTGGTCTCCAGAGCACTTTTCCTCAGAGAAAGGAATCGTTCCACAAGACTTTGTGCATTGAAGCCACTGAGGAGGACCAACACACACAGACAGCTTGTGGCAAACTGCAAGAGAAATCCATGACAGAGAAATCTGTAAGATAATTAGAACTGGAAAGCAGGAATTGCATCTACCTCAGGTGTAATATCAGTGCGTAACAGTGCTCTCTCTGCGCCAGAAATTAATTTGCTTTGAAATTGAGAAATTAGTTCCCATTGGCTCAAAAGTGAGGGTCTGAGCCTTGCCAGTGGACCAGACTGTTCCAAGAGAACTCCTGAAAGCACAAAGGAATATTCAATATCAATTCAAAGGAATGTTTGATTCAATATCAAGGAATATTCTTCAAGTCAATGTGACAGTGGGTTTAAGTTAATATGAAGCATGAGTATACTGACCTGTTTTAATGTGCCTTGCAAGTAAAAAATACTGCGCCCCTCTCAAGAAATCATTTTTTTCTGACGATCTCCATATGTATTCTGGTATTGTCATTAATATTTTTGCCTGCACTGATGCAGATATTGTTGCTATATCATTTCTGATTTTTGGGGAGAGAAAGTTGCCATCAGTTCAACTGGCACTGGGAATATATGTGTTCAAGAAGTTCACGTACCTGTGTATTGAGGTGTGAGTGGTGGGATCTATCTGAAATCCAAGCAAGTGCCGTTGCTGGAACACTGAACAAAGATCTTCCATGGCTCGAATTTTGTTTATAACTCCAGTAGAAGTTACTTGCATAGCAGTAATTGTGTCCGCGGCCATGATCAGGTCGCGGTATCTCTCTCTGTAAATTTATTAACACAATTTGCTCTTTAAACAACATTACAAATAATATGTACATATTTCACCGGGCTGACAGCAACAGTAACCGGGCTGACAGCAACAGTAAGAGTTTGTTTTGGGGTTTGGTTGTCATCCAAGTAATACAATTAGTAGGTTGTCAACCCAACCAACTTTATGTGAATCGAGGAAAAAAAATTACATGCGAAAGGAGATCATAACGTAGGTGCCAAATAATAGAAACACTTTAATTTGTGTTAAAGTTCGTTAGAATCTATTGTAAAAGAGTGCTTCTTCGTACACGTCCCAAAGCAACATAACCTAACTGTCAAACAGCTAAACCTACCCAACCATCGTCCGGAGCTCCTCTCTCTTTCTTTCCACTTCATCCTGAATCTTTTTTTGTATTTCTTCAATTTCAGCGATTGACCGCTCTTCAAATAATACGTCTGGATCTAATTCAAGCACATTTTGTGAATGCATTATGATTTTGTTTTGGTGTGGTTATTTTGCCACCATGTCAGCTAGTAGCAGACGCCTTTTAGTATTTCCATCAGTTCACCAGCGAGTTGTGAAAGGCCGTGCAAAGAACCGCGCGTATATTTAAAACCAGTTCAAGAATTAGAAGAAGTGGACTGGCTCGCTCTTATTCAGAGCGAGATTATTTCGGAAATTTCTTGCAACCAGCGTTACTCCATGTGAGTATAACATGGTTACTCCACGCCTAAGGTACTGTACCGGTACTCTACCGGTACCTACCATCATGCTCTATAAAGCCCCGGCGCCGCCGAGACTTCTTGTGGCAGAGCCGCATGAAATGTGCGATGAGGAGACGTGGTTCCACAGCCGAAAGAACCAGGTTTTGTTCTTAGTTAATATGGTTTTGCCTTACGGTAACGTGGTGGCGTGGATGGGTGGTTAGCGAGTTCGCCTTTTAACCGCCCAACGTGGGTTCGATTCCCACTGTCCGTGGGAATTTTTCCTTCTTTCTTTCACGGAGGCCTCGGTCGCTGAAGTACACCTCTGAACACCGTTGGTAGATGTCTTCTCAGTGGCCGAGTGGTTAGCGTTACAACGTTAACAGTGATGGTGTGTAGATTCGGTTCGTGGTTCGTATCCGCGATGAAATGCCGCGCGCAGCCTCGCAAAATCGCGGAGATCCTTGGAATCTGGCCGGATGGGTAACACCTCGCCAGCCACGGAGCTGCTGAGATGACATCTACTTGGCCTCAGATCTGACGAATTGCGCGTCAGGAGGTAGCCCCTCAAACACCCCATCCCGTAAGATCTGGTAAGTTAAGGGGGGGCTTAACCACGGGTAGTTTTTTTTTTCAAGTTTATTTACGCTGTTGTTGATAGAGGAGGAAGAGAGGCCATTCCGGTTATTAGTTTTCCATACAAGATTCAGGAGGGAGTAGTTGGAAACCAAAAGTCAATGCGTGGCAAGATCGAATCAGTGAAGCAACAGCATGATCGACTAAAAGCATTATCAAGCCAAGTTCATTATTTGCGATAGGGGCGCGGGTTAGGGCGAGTGGGTGGAAGAAGTAGATGTCTGTTCCGGCCAGTGGTGGGTGCGTGGAGCCCGACGTTCAGCGACTTCCTTGTGGTTGGGCTCCGGGTTAACTGGAAGACTGAAATAAAACTCTCAAAATAAGCAAAGAGCCGAAAGAAAAAAAGATTTAGAGTAGAATCAAACAAGTTTATCAAAACGTAACCAAACCTTTGTAAACAATAGTTTTCGGCATTTTTAGGCGTTGTTAGTGCGATAATTTACGCGCTGCTCTCTTCGTGTCGTTCTGTCAAGCACGTCATTTGGTTTTGAAAGTTAGGTATAGAAAACAATTAGAACGTGGAGCAGAAGATGCGGCGGAACACGGTCGAAGTCATCTGAATAACCTATTGTGCAATGCGTGTTGCCTAACCAATATTCAGCAAATCCTTCAGGGTCGATGCAAAACCGCAGGGCATCACCCCAAAAATCTTTAAAAAAAATATGAGTTACCTCTGCCACTCAGAACAACTTTTCCGCATTAAGGCGTCTGGGGAGAAAAACTTTTCCTTTTTTTTAGATACGCCGTAATACTTTCGCCACTGATCTCATACCTGACAATGGTCTTTTACAAGTCTTACATGCATGGAAAATATTCAGTGTGTATTTTTAGCCTGACCGAAGAACGTTCAGGGGTACGCCGCTCCATCAGTGGTGTTTTACAAAGGAAACTTAACACACCCGCATCGTCCAGTGCGATGCCCTCTCATTGAGAACGTGCGGATTTTCTTGGGAGAAAATTAATTAACATATTTGTTTCAGGGAACAGGATCATGAAGTGACCAGTGCTTCTGGAAAACAGAAAAGAAAAGCAGGACAACGGCATATTCGAGGTGAGTTTCGTTATACTCCTTATTCACCCAACAAAAATCTGCGGCAATGAAATTTCAAACGATAGCCAGTACTAGTGCCCTTCTGAAAACCGACTCAGGTGTCGTTGTACCGCGGTAATTTAAGACAGCTTAAAGCTCTCTTGGGTACCTTCTTTAACTTTCTCTGCTCCGAGCTCGGATAAGATTCCACCTAAAAGAAGAAATATCTTTGAATCCACATGGAATTTTTATAATTTTTATTTGTCTTTTATTTAGACAAACAAAGCTAAAACAAAAAAAAGAAGTTATGTCCTAGTTTTGTTTACGGATTCTAAAGATACATTTTTTTTTTCGAAACTGTCAGTAAAGAAAAAGGACAGTGAAATACAGAATCAAGATTGAAATAAGGTTCTAATCGTTTTTTTTTCTTTTTTTTTCTTTTCGGTTGATTAGAAAAAATTTAGAGAAAACTCATCAGTGTCTAATGAATATCTAATATGTCTCATCAACTTGATCAGATCTTTTTGGGTATGCTGGCAATCACCGACCTCGTTCATATTAACGTGGTAATCCATCGAAATCGCTACTGACTGTGAACTTGGATAGTGACATTGGCCAAACTAAGTGTCTGTTTAGCTCACATCGTCATCCCTTTAAGTCTTGCCCAACATTCGTCCTCACATACTATAATAAAGGGTGTTGCTATTGACCCTACATGCATTAATATAGGAAGACTTGAACGCACGGGACCCAACCTAATACATCTCAATGGAAGGTGACTTGAACGCACGGAACCCAACCTAATACATTTCAAATGGGGCAGTCGGGTCAATAGACACTCCCAAAAATATTTTTTCCCAGAATTAATGTGCGATGATAAAAAGTGCTCAACGCTCTGAAACAAAGTCTCTGGTGTTGACCAAAACGAAAATATTTTGTATTAACACATCCAATGAGGGACTTGCGCCAAAAAGAAAAAAAGAAGTTGCCTCAAAACAAACCGAGCCGTGACGAGCTTTGCCTGCCCCGGTGTAGTACCTCGTCCATGGTCGGATCAGCCGATTCAAGGAGCATGGCGGCGTTAACACAGTTCATCAGCAGTGCAATGCGTACTTTTTGGCCGTGGTTATGTTGTATGTGTTTTTTTGTTATTTTTTTCCTCCTTAAACCGTGAAAATTTATCAAAACAACCATGGGCGGCCGATCCGGTCATAGACGAGATATTACACCGGGGCAGGCTAGGCTCGTCACGTCTTGGTTTGTTTTGAGGCAACTTCTTTTTTTCTTTTTGGCGCAAGTCCCTCATTGAATTAAGTTGCACTCGAAGAAAATGCGTACACCTTGCCCGTAATCGGTGATAATGAGACTAAATATCTCGGGCTAAGTAGCCGGGATATAATAGTTGTCTACGAAGCGTGCGATAGAGGTGGCGGTTAAGGCTCAGGTGCGGTTCTCTCACCACAACATTCTTGTTTCCATTCCGAAGTGCGATTTGCTGCAGCAAACAGCGCGGCAAACTGCACACTTTGTGGGTGACAGGCGAGGGCCTTGGTTCGTTACTACTCGTTCGTTACCAGCGTTACAAGTCATTCAACTGAAATTCATCGCATCGTGCGGTTATAGTTTTAAGTCATCGTATAGCGATTGAAGGAGTATCTCGGAAATGACATAGAAGAGTTATGGATGCATCAATTGGAGCCCGGGCTCGATACATAGGCCAAAACTGGAAGGGAGTGTCTATTGACCCGACTGCCCCATTTAAAATGTATTAGGTTATGGGTTCCGTGCGCGTCTAAGTAAGTCACCTCCCGTTCCAAATGCACTGCGTTCAAGTCTCCATATATTTATGCATGTCGAACAATAGCAACACCCATACGGGCAAAGAGATAGACTTGTTCCGAGAAAGTCCCTAGACGGATGATCCATACTCTCAGGAGAGAAAAGCCTTCCTGTGGAAAAGTCATCATCCAAAAGAGGAAAGTCCTCCTTTGTAAGATTATTTTTCTGGGTGTGCAAATCATGGCCTTGGGAAAGCACGGAAAATTCAGGCAGATCGGGTTTTCCAAGTAGTGCTCTATCACATGAAGATCAGCTTTATTGAGTTACTAAACTAGACTTCTTTTAAAAATTATTCATTGACTTATGTGTTTTTTTTGCACAATGTTGATGTGGATCTTTAAGTACCAGTACCGTATTGTTAAAGTTGGACCAAGCATGTTTATAAGATGACTTGCTGAAAATCGTCGGTGAAGAACGAACAAACTGTTGTGTCCTTTTCTTACATCCTCGACGAGCAGGGAAAAAAAATAAACAGAGAAACACAAAAGAGTTTTCCGCCGTTTAACCGGATGAACAACGCACTGGTACGATATGGAGCGTACGTTGTGCTATGATATGAGGTTGTTTTATTCAAGAGGTGCACGAATGGTATGAAAGTGTCAAAGATTGAGTTATATCAGGCCCATATTTTTGTCACCTCGAAAATGTGGTTCTTTTGTGCTCTTACAGAAAGAGTCTTGAAAATCCCATATGCTCTGAAAATCCGATGTTGTGCGCTAGACTACAATGGGATTCTTAAACTTTGTCTGGTGAGCATCCAAAAGATCGAAAGGAATTGGTAGTAAAAAGAGTATCAACCCGCAATATGTGATCGCGCACCTTATAGTGGCCTCAAAGGTTAATGGGCGAGTTCGATTGGCAAGAGCGGTCACGTGACACGTTGGCGACGCTCCTTTTACTAGTCTCTGTGAGGCTTGCTGCACGTCTCAAAACTTTTACAAAATACTAGAGCTCTTAAAAGTAGAGAGGTGAAAATGGTGACCCCCTCACCCAGAAAAAAGTAGTCTCAAAAGAAGAGGAAAATGCGCCATCAAAATTCCTCTCGCAATTTCCTCTTAATTTGAGAGTATTCCTCTCATTATGAGTATTGCCTCTTACGACAAAACGAAAATTCCTCTTAATTGGAGACGTAAAACCGTCTCACAAATCCTCTTAAGGGGAGTTAGTATTCTCCCAATACTTTATGCGTTGTTTTTCAACCTTGCACCAGATCTCGTCGTTGCACCAGGTATCCGCAAAGTGTACTCATGCATATGATGCTCGCGCTTTGAAAGGTTTTTGACTCAAGGTGACCTGGTGAAGATATTCCTCTTTTCATTTTTCAGTTTGCACCACGGGTGTAAAGCGCTACGGCAGAAAGGTCGCCGATGACACCCTTAGCGACATATTTTTCAAAATCTAGGCTCATGGCTCGGTTTCAATCGCACCAAGGTGTCCGTT
>Ga0058701_10004124_pt1 | contig 11722 bp, 4 predicted proteins | sample AgamicOrMae_FD_97039 | JGI IMG/M metagenome (GOLD analysis project Ga0058701, IMG submission 97039) | Agave microbial communities from Guanajuato, Mexico - Or.Ma.e | ecosystem: Host-associated > Plants > Phyllosphere > Phylloplane/Leaf | place: Guanajuato, Mexico | collected 2012-06-04 | reverse complement strand
TGAATTTGGTTCGTTTTCTCGCCGAGGAGGTGAAAATTCGACCTTTCAACCCATCATGATTTCGTCATTTCATCAAGTTTACTTGTTTTGAAGAAGAGCATATCCTTTAAAACAAACTTCAAATGTCACTCTCGTACCTTTTCTTTTTTTTTCAGACTTACCGAAAACAAGTAACTTTTCTTGCTTATTTTATTCAATAGAACGTAGACCAGCAGGCTGACGACCTTTTTTTAATATGGCGATCTTTTGAAATATTGCCACAGCTTACTGTGCTTCTTTTGTTCAAAGTACTTTGGATATAAGCGGTACATTTGTCGACTGACCTTTGTAGTCGAGACCAAACGCCTTACGGTCAATCAATTAAACTATTTCATTGCTGAGGATCGTACGACTGTTCTTGCTATTCCCCTCAATTTCTCACTAAATTAGTACCTTTCTTTGTCGATTTCGACGCACTCGCACTCGATCAACTCAAAATACATAAATAAATAAACACGTCTTGTTCTCGTTCACGGGTAATTTCCCTCTTTGATTATATCTCCGTTCACAAAGTAAGCAAACAACAACAGAAAAATTAGCTTGCCTCGGCAATATACAACTACTTCTGTCAACTCACAATAGGGTTAGCCAAACAATGATTCTTTATGGATGCACAAAAGCCACCGCGCTCGGGAAAGCATTTAAATTAACTTAGAAACCGCAAGAGCTACTGTGCACAGCAGAACGGATGTATTGAGTATGAAAAATGTAGAATGCCCTCCGGTACATGTTAAACTCGAAGGCCGTGCAAATTCTAGTGCTAAACTGTCAAGGAGATCTCCAGAAGTAACGGCAAGGCAAGAGACTAGAAGAATGGGTAACGCGAAAAGAAGAACCCCTTGGGGCTGTTTAAATTTTCAAGACAGTTCAGCCTTTTCATGAAGCTAGAAGTGTTAGTGCGTAATTTTTTCTGACGTCGATGTCCCGGCCTATCCGGTACTCACTTGCCAAAAGTTGAGTTGAATTGGTGTGTAGCTGTAAAATATTCCTTTAATAATATAAAATCGTGGCCGCGATAGCAAACCTAAACAAAAATTACTACAGAATTTACCTTCATATCAATCGTATTTCCCCTCTCCTTCTCTTTCAACCGCTTTTAACCACCCTCCAACATGCAGTAATATATATCCAACATATTCAGAGCAAGGTTCGGTAAAGAACAATGTGGTGACAAAGCTGTGACAATCATCTTTTGAAATAATTAGGCTAATAATTACTTTCTAAGCAGACCAAAGAAATTAAGGAAAAAAAATAAATATGCAGAAAATAATAACACCAAAGAAATTTTTGTAAAACTCGAATTAGAAAAAAGATGTTTTTTGGACTAAAAATGTAACGGCTTTCTCCGTTATCCTGTTCGTCTTCTCTCGATGTGCACGTCTTGTTTCACCGGGCCGCGACCTGATCTTTCTCACTCCTGCATAGTCCTTTCCCTCCCTCCATCCCTTACGTGGGCTGATGATCCGGTGTCGGGATTGGCTGGCGTCCGCCGCGAGAGGGATCCGCCTGCAACGGCACGGATTTCGGCCAGGGCTTCGTTGATCAAGACAGGACTGAGCGGAGAGATCGGCCGTGGAGCGATCAGCTGAGCTTTGCTGACAGTTTCGTTGTTACCCCGCCAAGTTTGGTGGTGACCTTGTGAGTCATTTGGTTTGCCTTCCACGTTACGTGTCCTGAAGTGCCCTTCACTAAGCTAATTACCTCGTGGCCAACTTGAACGTGTTCTAAGTGTTCGTACAACAGTGTTCTATGGTGAGTTTGGTAGCTTTTACTGGCGAATGAAGTGACATTAGGGATTCTGAGATCTCATTTACGTGATGTATTTTTCATATATTAGTTTCGGTTTTCTGTTTTAAGCTGGCCTTTTGAAATTTTAATCATCACAGAGCGTAATTACTCTTGTGCCTCTCTTAAAAAACATTAATTAGCCTGTTTGCTTTTTCTGTCCGAAAACACTTGAAGACTTTGGTTCTTGCGTTGTCACACAACTGGACAGAACAGATCAAGTTGGAGAAGACGAAATGGACAGTATTTGAATGTTGGGAGAAGCTAGTGATAAATTGGATAAACATTTGATTATTCTTAATGAAGACTGGGAGCGTGTTTTGTTTTCAGTATCTGCTTCTGTTTGCGCAGTGAAGAAACAGTGCCAAGACTAGCTTTAGTGTGAGGTTAATCTTAAACCGTCATTGATGTGAACCTCTCGACGTTAAAATCAAATCAACCGCCTTTTCTAACCTCAATGTTTAACCGCATTCCATTTGGATCGCTTGTGTTGATTAACACTAGAATGCCCGACAATCTTTACCCCCCTAGAATGCCCATCGAGTCATTTTGACTCCTCGAGTTTGTGAGTGAAACAGTGCGTTCTTTTGTAGAATTTTGATGATATGCCAATGCTATAATATTATTTAAAGGTCCGTGATGGTTTGTTTTATTCATTTGAGATTTTATTCATTTTCTTTAACTAATGAAAGTTTGAAGTAGGCTATACGATGAGACTCCTAGTCTCATGGCTATACTGAATGGGCAACCGTAGGAAAAATATTGATCGGACCGCACTATTGTCGCAGTCTTTATACTAAACCGAAAAAAAACACTGAAATCTTAAGTAATGGTAAAGTAAACAATCGCTGATAACGTCTTTTCTTTTTGAAAAACGTATTTAAAAAAGCCGAGGTGCCGAGACGTCAGCGGCCCGGCCAGCCAGTCAGCCAGGTGCTGATGCTCGGTCTGCCAGGCTCATTGTTGCGCTGCGCAGCAATCATATCATAATAACGCAAAACCTACAATAAAGAATAAAGATGGTTGAAGGTACGCCTAAACGGGTCGAATTCTTACTCTATGGACACTTCATTATTGCATATCCTACAATCACCATTGATCTGGTCGAAAAAATCACTTTCTTAGGTAGTTGCACTTAGGCCCTTGGTCAAAGTATTTTAGCCACAAACATGCAGACACAATACCACAGGAATGTCAAGAACTGTTTGCTATAATGCTAGTTTCACGACCAGCAATGAGATAACGAGCTAAAAATACGGAAAATTGAAACGCAATGCGAAGAATACTAAAGGAGTCAAAATGACTCCCTTGGGAATTCTAGTGTTAACGGCATGGAAGAGAACCGCACTTCTTCGAAGAGGCGTTCAACAATAGTAATGCTGGAGTATAGTGAACTGGGGGTTGACGTATCCATTCCGAAAGATATCAGTGCATCGAGTGAAGCGATGAGGCGACGGGACGCTGCGTAGATTCAATATCATCGCCTCCTCTACTCTGTGACGGTGGCGGCTTTTTCCTGGCGATGACTTTTACAAAGAGCAAAGCGGATAATGCTCTGCCATTTGTTACTAATGGCTTGAGCCCCTCTTCATCTCTCAAATGGAACGTCACCGAAATAAAAAGCGCGACTATCAACTCGAGCTACGCTTGATTACCTTCACATTCGGTCAAAAGCTAATTATTTTTGCTGGGTGACTGTGACCACTTACCACATGAGTGGCCTAGTCACCCTCAGTGTTAATGGCTTCATTTCCTTTCTCTTGTTCGCTCTGTCGGTTCCAAGAACTGAGCGAAGAACACGCCACCTAGTCTAGTACGATCTTTTTGTTCGCCACAAAACCGAGAGCAGAGACAGGTTTGGGAACAGAACTTAAACTGCCTTCGGCAATGGTGCTGTCGCATCCTTCTCTTGGGGTAGTTTCGACGATATTTGAACTGAGTTTTACGGGGACAGTGCTGAGCTATTGAGTGCTGTTGTTTGTGTGAGCTGTACTCGCGAAGACTACCAGCGACGATTTTCATACATTTTCAAATCCAACCAGAATAGTTAGAGGATATCCTTGAGCCATCCCAGAACGTTCGCCACTGTTCGATTGAAGGATCTTCGGTGTTGCCGAGTCCGAGAAAGGCCTCTGGATACTCGGAATCCTGTTACCTTTCAGTGTTCACTCAGCGATACAAACTACATACACTGTCCAGTACAGGTAATCGAGAAGCAGATGCCGAATCTATCTCACTGAGGTATTTCGTATTAAATATCACCGGTCCGAGATTTTTTATTACTTTTGAGTCGTGAAATCAAGCCTTTGGCAAATGATAAAACTTTAATGAAAGCGCGTTATTGGTTTTACCAATAGCGTTCTTATTTTTTAAAAAAAATATCGAGCAGTATGATGGTTTAGCTCAAATATTCCGGAGGCCTCCAAAAACAAATCTCGTAATTTATTATTAGCGGTTGTTACTTTTGTAGTAACAATTGCGAGGAATATTAAAAAAAAATTATCTTGCAGTGTTAGGTGTTTTCTTGAATATTATTGATACTTATAATTTAAAAATGCTCTTACGATCAGTTTTGTACTGGTGCTTTGGTTCAAATTTGAATAGGGACAATACTTAAAGAAGTGATGGTGTGTGCTCGAAAGTTCATTGTCTATCGATATGCGTTCCGAAATTCCGTTTCGAAATTCAGTTTGTAGTCCCGGATTTAAGTTTTTTTTTTTTTCGCGATTGGTCTCGTAAATTTTTAATTGGACGATGATCTTTAACTCACTGTTGACGGTCAATATTCACCCAAAATTTCACCGGCCATGATTGCTCGGAAATTGTTTTCACGATGTATCAGTTCTCGAAAAGACGCATCGTTGGGTTATGGTGGACGTGGTGCTCTCGCCGGGGCTCTCTAGAGAGCTGTTAACGCATGCGAGGGGCAGGACATGCCACAGGATGCGAGAGCTGCATGCGACACTCAGTGCTCCCCTTTATTGAAGCCACATTATTACTATTTGCTCGGATTGAGGCAGGTGCAAGGCAGGCGCGGGTGATAGAGATGTGCCTTTTGTCACATTGCCTTGATTAGACCGGCCATCAGAAGGAGAATGTTTACAGATACAAAGCTATCATAGTCCATCACGTTTATGAGCAGCGTAATTCCCCCACGGCATAAAAGGTTTTGTTATACCAACAAAATCATTTTTTAAAATAGGGATAACAGAAATATTTTGTTACAGCAACAAAATGTTTAGTTCTGTCAACAAAACGTTTGGTTGCTGTAGCAAAATTTTTGTTTGCAAGAAAAAAATTATTTGTTGTCCCTAATTTTGTTGCCGTAACAAACCCATTTTTTCCGTGCCATATGAAGTGGGCCTAGGGCTTTGAATACAGTAAATCCACCGTTAGGTTTAGTTTACTGAGCAGTGGAAATGACTACAATCGGATATTGACAAAAAGGCTGTTTTTTCTTACAAATTAATGAAAAAGTACTATTCATTATGAGGATTACAGGGTTACATATGGAGTGTGTGAAATAACAAGGGATTATGATGTAATATCGAAAGAAATGACGTGAGACGACTTGGAATGATGTGTGATTTGGAGGTATTGCATGATCTTACCAGGGAAAAGATCTGAGTTCTGATGATTTGTATGAGATTTCTAAGAGGTTCTTGAAATTGCGAGAGATTGTAATTAAAGATACTCAGTGTACTTAGAAAGCCAATGACATTGAACGTAGACGTTTCCTAAGATACTTTTCAAGCCCGCGCCGCCTTTCGGATCGATACCACCATGCAGGAAAGTTATAACTAAACAAATCAGTGCTCTTAGGTCATAACTTTCCGCCTGAAAATTTTCGCGCTTTTGGAATTCTGATTTCTACGCTCACGGATACATTTTCCAGCATTTATTTTTCTTTCAAGCGCAAACTTTTACACCTCAAACTAGGCTACCGTCATGAAATATTCACCAAAATTAGCCCGTGCTCGCAGAAATTGAAATTCTAAAAAGCACTCATTTTCGGCCTAAAAGTCATGACCTCACAGCACTGGGTTTCTCACTTATGAACTTACTACATGGAGGTAGTTGCAGGTACATTGGTTATTCGTTACTTAGCCTAAAAACCTCATCTCTCGAAAGAAAAGCACTCTTTTTTTGTTAGCTTAGCTTGGATTACTAAAATGTTTTGCACGTGTTGCTATCCGTGTAAAGAACAGCTTTTTTTGCGCGGACATTGTTCTCCGCTGTCACATTGTTTGAGCGCACCCGGATGTGTGTAGTTTGGGAGCACGACGATGCATGGCTTTACATTCACGCCAAACACAAGACTCGAGTGAAATATAGGAAATAACGGAAAAATCAATAGCGTGGGAATAACTTTTCTGCTGTACGTTTGAGAAAACTATGTCTCCACCACCGGGAACAGGCCAGTATCCACCGACTAGTTTAGTGAAATCTTCACAATGTCGCCGCATACTAAGGAACGTTTCCAGATTTTGAAAAGTGATCTTTTACTTTTTTTTTCCTGGATCATTGTCCATGGAGTCATATCAATGGTATCATATTGAGGAGTACCTTATGATTGCCAGCCTATTTTAAATTACTGTATCACAGAAAAATTACATTTATGATTATTATTAATGCATCTATAGTTTGGTCGAGGGTTATGTCTTCAGGTTATGAGGAATCCCTCGCCTGACCCTCACCGGGCAAACAGAAGTATACTGTTCAGCAAAGCAGAATACGCCAGCAACCGGAAAACATGGTGTAAACAAACACGCTTGGACTGTCTCTCGTAATTTATGAAAAAGTTCCAGAAGACAAGAACTGAGGCAATGTGTTTCTACGACCAAAAATATAATTTCAAATTAATATGCGTAGGAGCAAAGAATATCCCAGAAGCCGCACTAATCAAAGGTCGTGTTTGTTTTACTAGTAAACGAGCTCTGGTACCAAAAGTGGATAAAGTTGGTAAACTTAATTTGAAACGGCCTACGCAGTTTTTGATGAGATGAAAGAACGACTTCCCACAGCAGTTAGTGGTTCATCTTCGAGTGGTCTATGTTCTCCGTTGAAGTAACACTTTTATAAGGAACCGGCAGAAGCGAATTGAGTAGGTTATATCCTTTACGGCACCTTAATGTTAGTATTGTCCAATTCCAAACGCTGTGTAATGTGGCAAGCACGCGAAATCTCTTTTTTCACCGCTGACCATGATTGTTGTTTGTGTGCTTTGGATGAGAATCTCTAGAGAATAAAATCCAGAACGTGGGGAAATGTTTCTACATTGTAATTATTGTTACTCAAACAATTTAAATGTTAGCAGCAAAAAAAAAAAAAAAAAAACTTCTTGACTCCTTATATTGAAAACTTCGACAATTGAAAAATTAATAATTTGATGCTTCGGCCGCATGTCTTAGTTTACTAGATTTTTTCAAAGCCAAGAGTTTTGTTTTGAGGGTAGTAGAAAACTTTTTTATTTTTTTTCTTCTCGTTGAAACTGTGTTCTAGTGCGGTTTGCCAATGCATATAAGTAAATTCATTGTTGCTTACTTCATTCGATTTTTTTTTATTTTAACAAATCTATGGCTTTAAATATTAGCCTTTTTAATGAGCAGCTGTAATCAAAATTCACAGTGCCAAAAATGAAGACATCATATTTTCTTTGTCTATGTAAATCGAACATCAGCTCCGAGCGGGTTCCTGCACATTATAAACCAATACATACAGCTTGTCTGCTTTTAAAGACAAGGTAAATCTCCAAACTAAATAGGATTACTCGTTGGACCACATTAGCAGGCTGAAATCCAAAATCAACTGCCGTCAAATGCTGGTTATGAGGAACGCATTGCAGAATGAAATTGTATTCTTAGACTTGTTTCCTTGGTGATTGAATCACTTTCAGACAAATCAACCGATACACGTGTTGCTGTCTTTGCCGAGTCGTGGAGGTGATTTGGGAGAATGGGACAAATAAATTGGATTCGCAGAGGAGATGAGAAAAGGGGGAAAAGGATACTTTTCTATAAAATAGACTGTGATAGACATTAAAGTCTTGCAAGTACTTGGACAAGTACGCCTGATGTTACACCCGATAAAGTATCCTTGATGGGACGTACTTTGCAAAATCTTTTTCCAGTCCCTTGCCCTCTTCAAAAAAGCAACTCAATAAAGTCGGCGTGGGCCGACAAATTCACAATGTCCGTGGCTGAATGCATGCTTCAGGGAGCCTTGTGTGGACAGCTCACCGTGTGTAAATTTGGAAAGCTGCAGCCATCATTGTTTTCGTGTTTGGTAGGTTATCAGAAGGCCTTATTATTTAGCCCGTACCAATTAGAGTCAATCTGTGATACCGTTTGTCCACTTAAGGTTTTCGGTCGGTCCTCAGAAAAGCGTGTGATTGTTCGCGGGAATTCGTTTACTCGCTCGCGGTCATTTTAAATGGGTCCTTTTGAGAAAGACCTATAAGCAGTATTTCTTGTCGATGAGATGTTGCTTGGAGTTGGATGTAGCGCTAGGAAACTATGGTGGTGAAATTACGTTGTCGACTGTCGACGCAGAAGTTGTACCAAAGAATAGTAGTGCCTGAATTCTTACACAGTGTTGACTGCCAGGAAGAGTTTGACGTGAAGTACTCGAAACCTCGAGCAAAGCCGCAAGTTGCATCAAAGACATACATTTAGAAACGCATTCTAATGCTGACTCAGTAAAGTAAATGTACTTGCAAGCAGAGTTTTAAGACAGTAATTCTTAGACGTGAATTGAAGTTCTTTAATGAAGTAAAATCATTAAAACTGCTCCACTAGTTAGCTAGAGTTTCGGGGAATGTTGAACTGCACATGGTATCGACTATAGGTATTGTATTGCGGGTCTTCCTAACCACTTCTGGAAATTGCGCGTGCAGACTTCAACACGCTGAAAGTTCTCATGAGGTGAGGTTATTAGAAGCCGACGGTGGTACTGTACGTACAATGGTTAGCACACTAGTCCTTTCGACGATATATCCTTGTTTTCATTCTCGCTCATCTGACATTTTTTCCTTACTGCTCTTTGCCATCGATAGATACAGTCTTATTGAAGTCAAACCTGAATTCGTTGTATTACCTTATTGAGTAGCGGTACTGAGACTCTTACTGTTAGTTCATCCCATATTCTCTTATGACATGTATACAAGTACGGCTGTAGTCACACGTTCGTACCGATCTAGTGAAGCCCGCTATTTTCTGGTGTTTAAATGTTTGGTAGGTTTACAAACGTTCGGGGATTCGGCTGTGTTCGTCGGTATTCCGCACTATATGCACTGCGTCATTGGAGGATTGTTTGAGTGGTGTGCCATGAGGATCCACGGCTTGTCTCGTATTTTTCGTTATCTTATTACCGTTAAAAAATTATTGGATTGCGGAGGAAAAACATCGCAATAACTGAAATATACGGGTGACTTCTTGAATTGTTACAGTTATCTGTTGTTTCTTTTCCTAACGATCCTTTCCAAACACCGCCATTGTCATTAACATGAGCATCAAAGATTTTTTTACCAGTTATTTATTTTTCCTGAGCATTTGGCATCTTTTGATGAATCTTGGATTTTTTTAGATGAATTTCGGTCGCAAAATGTATGCTGAAGTTAGTAGAAATATTGCAACTTCCAGTTTGCATCGAGCTGCGAGCTTGTTCGAGTGTGACCCACTCAAACCGTCATTTCCGGAGGCTGGGTTGGAGTTCAGTGCAATCACTGAGGACATGAAGGAGAGACGGGTGCGGAAGAAATACAAAATAAGGAGATAGACTGGATATTAGAGAATCATTTTCAGATTTTCTTGAGGTAAATTGAAAACTCCAACCTTGGTCGCTTCACGATGGGATCGCTTCGAGACGGCCTCAATTTCCTCGGCAAGTCAACGAATTGATAGAGCCTGATGTCTCGAATATACGACTTCGGGTATGTTCGTGTCTCTTTACACTTGCTTCGGCATTTATCGTGCAATTTTGCGTCTGCTACCTTATCTCAGTGTGACGTGGTTTTCGCCTCGGCTATGCTCACTTCTGCTTCGGCTGTTTTCGTGAAACTCCTCGCGCCTTATTCGTCTATTCTCGGCTGACTTCGCGTCGCTACCGCTCTATACGGCTGTCACCAAACCTGAAGCCGCTTACAGCTCGTCAGCAACCAATGCTGACCAATAAGTAACCTGCATCAATTTTGACGACTTTCATCGTCCAAGTTAAGTTTGGTACTCTGTGTCTCGATCAGCTATCCTTGACGATAAAATTTGATACACCATGGGAGGAAATACCCAAAATTTTACAGTTAAATTTGTTCGAATGCGGCCATGGTAAACTAACCTTGCAAGGTTTTTTCTTCATACCGAAGTGACTATCGACACCCCGACGACACTGCAAACTTTCATTAACCCTCAAATGAGGTGAAAGTGCAGATTCTATGTGCCGTTATTGTCGTTTATTGTATCACCGCGGCCCTTTTATCATGTGACTCTTGGCCCAGACGAGAGTAGCTACTGGCCGCGCTTTATTCGGAGTGGCATTGTTGTGATATGGATTGACCCACCCTTCCCATACAGAAACAAAACTTTCATTGATCGCAGCTAAACTGAGCGCCTATCAAAGTGTTCTCAGATAACAACGGTCCTGCACACATTGAAAATAAGCGTCCATTTCATTCAGACCCGAAAAATTTGATGAGCAAGCGGAATCGTTCGAAACATAAAAAGATGATTTTTATGTTTCGACCATTTTTTTCGTATAATTTTTGGCTTGTTTTTTATTTATTTCCAGAGAAATGCAATTTTTCTACTTATCTTTTTTACGTAAAAATAAATATTTATCTATAAAATTAAAACAATTTCTTTTCCTAAAAGTGCAAATTATCGCGAAAAAGAGAACAAGAAAAACATAGCCTTCAACGGTAGGATAGAGATGATCATTGTAAATTTTTTAGATTACGTTTGGAAGGTCTATTCAACGTGTTCCACTTGAAGCATCCATCACTTCATTATAAGGGTCATCGAAATAATATCGTTGATCAGATTTACTCACAGGCTAAATGCTTTGCTCCTAAATCTGTTCTTTCACTTGTCTATTGCCGTGCTTGGTGCACCTTGCTTCTGGTTGGCTGCAGACTGATCCCGAGAAGGAAATGGCAGAAGAATTGATGACCGTTCGCTGAGATGAGGTGCCTTCTTTCTCCATCGGTTCCGCTTGCCGATGAAAGATATAACACAAGGAAATACAACTTGGAAAAAATATTTATGGTGTGAAGCAACCTTGACTGTTGTTATCCCCAACCCATCGCCATTTTCATCCCGTATCGACTTGACGGACAGGCATACGTGTTTTATAGACAAGACCTTCCCTAGTCGTATCTTGACGCACCTTTAGCCGGATTCTCCTCTCGTGCGTCAATTCGGGCACCTCCGCCCTCAACCCGAAGCCACCCCTTACCTCCCCGAAAATGCCGCCCGTAGCTTTATGACCGAACGTAAAGCAAACTTTCTCGACAAACGCTCAGGCCATCCAGCAAAGCTAGAGAGTACCGAACTCCACATGGCATATATATACTTCATTTTGCGTAACTAAAAATTCTAATGATGTGGCGAACGGTTTAAGGTGGTAGGAGTGACCTTGGTCGAGTGATCAGAATCGCTTCAAAATTCTGTGGCAAGCTCTTTAGGACACGCCGAATCCATTTTTCACAAGAAAACCCTCTGTCCCCGAACTCAATTTTGATGTTCTTATGGGAAAACGCACATCCTTGCTTTTGTTTATGTTATTTTTAAGTTTACACTATGAGTGATCTGAATTTTCTGAAAAACAAACCGGAAGCTCTTTTCAAGGAGGAAAACAAATAGAAAAAATAAAATGTGGGGGTCACCGATCAAATAACGACAATAAT
>Ga0058701_10004123_pt1 | contig 11722 bp, 6 predicted proteins | sample AgamicOrMae_FD_97039 | JGI IMG/M metagenome (GOLD analysis project Ga0058701, IMG submission 97039) | Agave microbial communities from Guanajuato, Mexico - Or.Ma.e | ecosystem: Host-associated > Plants > Phyllosphere > Phylloplane/Leaf | place: Guanajuato, Mexico | collected 2012-06-04 | reverse complement strand
GTAGCCTAACGTAACCTTTATTTATTAGCCCAACGTAACCATATTTAGCCTAATCGAACCTGGTAAGCTGGAGGTGACGGTGGTCAAGCTGAGCGAAGTGGTAGCGGAAGGAATCAATCGCACCTAGATTAAACCTAACTTTCTGAGGCCGACTGCAGTTAGCACTCAGCCCCTTCGGCCCTATAAAGCGCGTCCATGCAGCCGAACATGGCCGCTGTCCGGGACAAGCCAAGCTGAACGAAGTGGAGCCGCAGGTGCATTGTCCTTTTGCAGGATTTCGTGTAAATGAGATGTAATTGTTTAAGCGAAGAAATCTTGTCGACTAATACGCATGACCCTGGCTTTATAACTCGGGAACAAAGGGTCATAAATGCGAGCTCCGGGCGCTGAATCGTTTCCCCATAAAAGTATTCTAAGTGGGGCGTTAACACAGTTAGGCAAATTTCAGTTTGACGCAGAGTGCTACGCAAGTCCGGGAACGGCCGAATCACTGCGGGGAGAAAGTGCCCTTCACCGTTCTCCGTCGGAGGTAGCTGCGTGAACAAATAACCTAGCCTGATCAGAAGGGAGCCCACCAGTAATTACATGCCCCGCTCCAAGTTACGTCTTTTCGTTCTACCTGATTTTGAACCCTTTTGTGTTAACCATCTTCATCAAAGTTTAGTTCAGTTTATCTTTATTTATTTATTTCAAGTGTTTTTTGAATTGACAAAATTTTAGCTTGTATACTCATTAAAATATTTTTTTTGATCGTGATCTATCGCAAACCGACTCATATCTTATTGTCACTAGTGTAACGGTACACAGCTTAACTCCGTAACTGAACCTAAACCTGCCATATCTAACCTAACGTATCCCTACTCAATATGGCGTCACCAACCGACCCTAACGGTCACACCTTACACAAACGAACGCTAGTCTACCGAGCCTAACGATATCTTATCTAACCTTACATAATCGACCGGTACTAAGCCTAAACTAACCAAGTGATAATCAACCAAACTTATTCTGAACCTAACGCTACCGAATCTGAATCACAATTTAATCCAACTCAATCTGTCTTAACCTTTGTTTAACCTAGTCTTATTGAACCTCTGCACACCCAACCTAACTTATCGCAACTCTACCCCCAAACCAACTACGCATAATACTCCCCAACCGAACCAATACCAATCAGTTAATATTTTCTAAAGAAGAATGAAATCCGGGGAGCTTTCCAATCGGTGAAATCATCTGAACAAAGGGATGCGATATTTAGAAGCGCATCGCTCGAGACTTAATCTAAAAGAGATTAAAAATCGCCTTTATCAGAGGAATATCAATGGTTTGCTAATTACTTGGGATAAATCATAAAAGCTGCAGCAGATTTTCCATTGCATTTGAAGTTCAATTGCAGCCTCGCAATGAAATGCTTAGGGAATGAGAAATCCAACGCTCAAACGGTCCATTTCACGTCCTCATGGAGTGGAACAAACTGCTCTATCAGCTTGATCGTGAACCAATCACGACATCGTAAAGACCTGTAATCTATTGTCATTTCACTGGCCACCGATCGTCTCATTACGTTTCGAAAAACAATAACTTCAAAGCTGAATCGACACCTTTGTAACCCAGGGCTACCAGTGAGTCACTATTATCATTCTTATTGTCACTTTCTTGTCAGTATTTGTCACTAATTTTAAGATCCTTGTCTCTTAGCAAGAACCAGGTGCCACTGGAAAATTCAGTGGAATCCCACTGGAAATTCAGTGAAAATCTACTGGAAACCAATGAATATTTACTGGAAACCAGTTCAACTTCACTGAATGACCAGTGCCACGGCACTGAAATTCCCAGTGGCACCTGGGTCACTGGAGCTTGCTAAAAGTGTTCTTTGCAAGTCCCATTCGTTGAGAAAGTGCATGTTTTTGCGCGGGCCGATGATCCTCAAATATGATCGTTCATTCGCGGCCTGCCTTCGCGCAGAAGAGCATTGTAAATTACGCCATTCCCCTTCAACCTCCCGGCTGTGAACTGCCGCCTCTCCTGGCCCGTTTAAAATTGGATAGATTGACCAACAGACATGGGTTTCTGATATTTTTGGGTCCCTCAGTCAAATTCAATCTTTAAAAGCTTTTTTCTTTTTTAAGTACACAAATAGAAAAAACGGGCCCAAAAACCAAAGAGAATACTTTCACAATGCCTGTCTTTTCACGATTTTCCGTTTGTTGGGACCCAGAAAAGGCAGCCAATCATTTTCCGTCGTTGAAACAACAATGACAAAAATCTAGTTGCAAAGAGTTTTCATTTTTTTAAAAATAAGCATAGGCTTTAATAGTTTGTAAAAAGTCACAATCAGAAAATTTGCCGTCGCTTTTATTTGGCTAAACTGTTGCTGAAGTCAATTTTTAGAGATGAAACTATGCAGCCCTGTCTTAACATAGAGGCACAACCTAACATAGCCCAGGTTTACCTAACCCGAAAGTATGAAAAGCCTGATGCCGCTTACTCTTCTGTCACGGTATTAGGCTAGGGGGACAGTCGAACCAAAGCACCTGAAGTAACATTGTTCGCGGTTGCATATCGTAGATCATTAGAAAAATAAACGCAAGGTGGAACGCAATAGGTCACGTACAAAATTCCATCTTTAAAGTTTGCTGTGAACGAAAAAAAGTTCTAGTGGAACTATTCTTGTATCTCGCCTCCACATTGAAGCAGCTTCTCCGGAATGTAGTTGTGTTGAAAGCCAGGCTCACGTCGTTGCCTCCACTGACAGGGTCCCGCGATTAACGTCTTTGCATTGCGAGGCCGCATTGCAGACATTTATTCGCTGGCACGCCAAACATGTAAGATGGTGTGGACCAAGGTTCCTTCGGGTCGTGAGTGACGTAAGAATGCCATGGTATTGTTTGGGGAACCTACACAGGTATTAGGCGGCGCCAGACAGTCTCCCACCTTGTAACGTCTCATCTCGGTATGGACCGATAATAATAACAATAAATCTATCCTTAGTTAAACTAAGTTAATTAAATATTTTATTTTAAAACGCCGTCATTTGGTCAAGGAAAAAACCAACTAACAAATAAGTGGTAGAGAAAAACGGAAGTAAAAAAAAGGCGATCGAAGTAGCATGGAGACACAAGCCGTCCAACCCATAAGACAAAAGAACTCTCACAAGTTTGGGAACAGGAAGGAGGCCTGCTGGAGAATGGTAGGCCTTGCCCCAGCATGCATTATACCGTATGTTATGCGTGAAAGAGAACAATCGCCTTTTGAAACTCGGCAATAAGTCTCATAAATTAAGAGTTTTCTTTATCAGGAGAGGACGACGCACATTAGGCTTTATTTTTGAATAAACAGTGTGAAGAAACGGCCAAATTTTCCAACTTTTGCGTTTCGTCTTACGCCACCAAGGCAAGTGGAGCAGGACACAAGACACGTGTATCTTACTCCCCGTATAATTTTTCTTTCATCTCATTTGAATAAACGACATGCAAGAACGTGGGTGCGGTTAAGCTAGGTCAGGCCTACTTAGAATACGCTGGAATAGTTAATTTAAATTGGGCTGGGTTAACCACGGTAAGATTAGTTGCCTTGTGTTTCGCTTCGATGCAGCTGCTTCGTAACACCCGTTTTAGGGACTGCTTTGTGGAACTAAAACGGGTGGGTAGTACGTATTAAAAAAATAAAAATAAAAGATAGACCTGGGCTTAGCCGCATCATTTCAAAGGGCTTGGCGAGAGCTTTCTATTGATGTGGCTGAGCATAGGTCTATCTTGAGAAATAATCGCCAAATATCGTACTACCCCCGTTTTAGTTCCAATTCCAAATCTAGGTTTAGAGCGCCTGGCTAGCGTTTTTATTACTGTGATTCAGGAGCATTAGAAACCCCGAGGATAACAGGGGTTAAGGTGAGTGTCTTGTGCGTCACTCCGCTGTTCATCCGCTCAGTGTCAGCCCAAGAGGCTGGAAATTCAATCTTTTATGATTATAATGTAGAATAGACACTATCAACAGCTGTTATCATGCTATTATTTCCTTTGAAGCTGACAACGTTTGATATTATTGTTACCATCCCAGAGGGTTATTTAATAGGCGACCTTTTTCGACACGGGGATAGTCTGTTAGCTGAGGTCGGTGGGAGAGGTCGGGCGCAAGGCTCAAATTCATAGTTTGCATACCATGACCTTCAGGATAACTGCGTTGCGCTAGTCGGTCGGGCTCCGTGGTCGCAAGTAATTTTCCTCTTTCGCTGTCGTCTGCTTGAGTGGCTGTGAGCGCGCACCATAGAAAATATACTGCTCTCGCTCTTCTGCCCTCAAATTGATTTCCGCAAAAGTGGAATCGTAAGAACGTTACTCTCTCTCTATTGCGACACAAACTTGAATACTTTCGCAGAAATCCAAAACTTCCTCTTGCGACAAAATAAGTATAAACGCCAGGTGAGTTGATTGCCTATGGCATTTGGCAGGAAGCAGTCCTTTCATACACTCTTCTGTCCGACAAATGTCTATCTAAGTAAGATCACAAAACGAGTATGGGCACATATTTAGTCAGGATGTTTACATTCCTTCTAATTCACGCCCAACCGAAATTTACGAGTCTAAGTGAACCAAATTTTAGTTGAGCCATCGCAACGTAACCTAAGTTCACCAAAGTGAACATCTCCCAAGCCTAAACCTAGTACTCAACCAACATCACACCTAACTTAGTACGTATGAAGTCTTCCAGGTAGGCACAATATTTTTCTACCGAGCTCCACCTAAGAAACTTCATCTAAATGACCTTGTTCAGCTCATGTAAGCTTTATCGTTCTTAACTTGAACATGTTTTTTTTAAAGCCTTATTCCTTGCTAAACCAACGGAATCACTCCCAAAAATGTCTATTTGAACATTCATGCGCATTCGTGACTTGAACTGGACCCATGACTTCGTAGTTTCGATGGAATGTGGTCTGAAGAGAATCGGGACTAAAATCTAGTCACGTCATCGAGCAAGAAGTCGTGGAAAACATTTGCACTGTGTCCTGTGCCAAAGTCATCAAAAACAGTTAAATATTTCCAGCCATTTGTTGCGCTTCTAAGAAGTTGTTTGAAGATTGAGAGGTTATATCTAAGCAAGCACAGGTCTAGGATCAATTGACCAGCAAGCGTGAAGCCTTTCCTCAGTTTGAAGACAGGTCAAAAAAGTTTTGCTTTCTTTAAAGTAACATCCTTTGTTTTTAGATGATTACAGAATCTTCCAAGTTTGATGCAAAAGCTACGAAACACTTTCCTAATAATTTGAAAGTTTCCTGTTGAATGTAATACCGGCGAAGAAACGCGTATTTTTTTCCGAGACTAAAGTCTGTGTGGATGAATCCTCATCACACGGTAATTTCCCTACTTTCTCTCCCTGAAACTTTACCCCACTGATTCATATGTTTTACCAAATCATTTTTGTTTTTGCGATTGCAATTAAGCTTTTGCGTTTGTTACGTGAATGCTCTTGTATATGTATGCCAATGAGATAGCATTGGTATTTTCGGACTTGTGTGTTCGAAGACGAGTTGTGGTTGCTTGGGGCGAAAAGATAGCCGTCAAGAATGTATTTTGCGGTAATAATCTTCCAAGTGGGTGGTGTGAATATACTGGGCGCTTTGCTGATCGGTAGCGCCTGCTTGCACCCCAGGGCTGTAAGGGTTACCTTGTGCGCGGGAGCCTGTAATTGCGCGTTTGAAGGACACTCAAGATCAAAAACAAACCCTGAATCATTCAACCATCAGCAAACATTTCGCGGTGATGTCTCGTTCTACTTGTGCATTTCGTTTACATTGTTTTCTACTTTGTGACTGCATGAATGACACGTTTATTTGGCAACAAAAGGCCATTTGCGAAGAGTTCTTATGTGTCAATAACAGTTGACTTTTGGCAGAATCTGTGAAGTCTTCTTTATTATTTTGGCACATAAGCAAGGCCCCCTTTTTTATGTTTTCGCTTTTGGAGATACTCTCTTTTTATTCCAGTGGCTGTCTTGTCCATTTTTAATTTCTCTTCTCTGAGCTGCGAACTGCTGGTAGAAATCTCAGACTTCGTAGAGTGTTTCTCGGATTTTACAGAGGGGAGGCATTGACACTGTCCTGAAAAGGATTGTTGTAGCTGACCTTGCGAATCTCAGCAAAAGGATTCACAGCGCTTGAACCTTATGACTACTCGAGTTGTTGTGCAAAGGAGTGGTCTGAGCCGTGGGTTACTGGACAGCAAGGAGTGTGGACAGAGGAGCATCTGGCGAGGGTTGAAATGGAGAGGGTGGCATCTAGGCAGGCACGTGTCTAGGTAGTCGAGCAAACGGGATGAGGATAGCTTAGAGTATCTGAAAAGACGGTAATCAAAACGGTGCATTATCTGGACATTAGGGTATTTTGACCCTTTGGTACGTCGACTCTGAAGTATCTGGCTGGACTATTGATTAGCTGGGGAAGGTGGTATTTGGACACTTGACTTTCTGGACAATGGAATAACTGGATTTTTTTTTGGTAAAAGGTTATGTGGACAATGGGGTATCTCGAAGATGGGGTATCTGGACGATGGGGTATTTGGACAATGGATAATTAAATTGAAGGGTAACTAGACATTGCATTGTCTGGACAACAAAGTATTTGGACATATGGGTATCTGGACGACGAATTATCTGAACTTCTGAATATCACGACAACGCATGGTTTCTGAACACAAAATAATTTTCTGAGTACTTAGAGATCCAGTTAGGAGGAAGAACATGATTTCGTTTTAGACTATTGAGTTAACTGGATCTTAGGAATAAGGAAAAAGAATCTGTGCTCAAGGATTTCCTGGGAACCAAAGTATCAGTATTTTTCATAGGTGTAGTCTTTGACAAACGAGACAATGTTCTGGACTTGTTTTCTCTGTGAAAACAAATCAAGTCGGAAGATGGGAAAACCGGGAAAGTTCGACAGGTGAAAGTTGGGAAAGTGGAATGCGGTGTAAGAAAGGCTTTTCCTATTTACTTATGAGCGGCTCAGTGTCCACCCTATCGAATGTCCCGGACGTGACTGGGGTTAGTTTGTCCGTGGTATCGGACTAGCAAGTGGACTTAATTTAATCTTCCGTCTGCGGCAACCACGACGCATTGGCTTTCTCAATCAACAGACTACCTTCATCTTCGCCTCTGCTCATCGCCGACCCTTGTTATTCGCACTATGCTCTGCGAATACAACTATTTGCACGAAGCCAGCGCGCCAAGCCCCTCCGTCTTATTGACCCTCTCTTCGTTATTTACACAAGCTCTACTCAAAGCTTCCATCAACGCAGACTACAGTTTCTGGTGTAAAGTGCCTTCTTAAAATCAGTTAACAAGATTCTTTCTAAGAATTGTTAATGTTGAACCCGCTAATCATATCTCCTCCGTGAGTAAAATTACTTAAAAAAAACTTCCCTGATAGGTAATAATTTTTTATCAGAAAACATAAAAGATACCCAAAGAACTTTTTCTATAAATAAGGATGGCATCCCCTCCCCCCCAAAAAAATTTTAATCATTTTTATATCACCGCTGTCAACTTTACTCGGTAAGCTAATTAACCTTCAATTCGAGTTGTCTTATTCAAGAGCTTCTTTGCCCTAAAATAAAAAAGAGGACTTTGAATACAACACGATTGCTCCTCAACCGGCAAAAAAGATTTCCGCGTTAACTGTCCAGAAAATCGTTTTACTACCCTGAGTTACAACTCGAAAAGTTTTAGACCAATTTGAGTTCCTAAATCGCCCTCCACCCAAAAGTGTATTCACGCGAAATGTCGCGCTACCGCAAGTTATTGGTAGCAATATAACCAATTATGGAGTTATTAGCTCTTGTCCGGTCGCTTCCCCCACTTTCTCTCTTCGTCTCAATTAAATCAATTCGCTTAAATTAATCTCCACGTCTCACTAATTGGACGATAATTCATTCTGCAATGTCCAGGCATTACAGTCTTCCCTAGTGACCAACTCTACTTTTCAAAAGACGCCAACCTTTTAATTAGTTCTGCTTCTCGAAGTTTATTATTTTGCGCTGTCGATAAAAGATCCGGTAAAAAGAGAAGTTGATTATGTCACAGCTTTGTTACAGCTCCTCCGTGACTACCCTAGTTTCAAACTCAATAGGAAATCGAGTTCGCTCTGTCTCAGAACATTTAAACAATGCTGGTAACTTTTTCAAGCTTTTCAGATTTAGGGCAAGCTGACGACAAAGTAATATCTGCTGAAGTCTACATTGTTTTTAGTTGTGTGATGTCACAAATGGTACATGCTTCTGTATTACCTTATAATCTAAATCTCTGGTCATGAACTTACCTTACGCGCTCATATGTTGTCCCCATTTTTAACCCCGTCTCCTCTCGGAGGAGGGCTTTATTTAAATATATATTTTAATGGAATGTACCTGCACTGTATACAGCCATATTACATATTAATGGAAAGCTCTTGATGACACTGGATCGGTGATATGACAAAAAGTGATTCATTAACTTGAAAAATAATCCTTACACTAAGTATTCTCTTTCTGATGGGACACTGAAAAGAGAGGTCAAATCTTCTCATTCTTTTCCTCGTCGCAAGTGCTAATCCAAGTGGAGATGGCACAAAGTACGTAACCTAACTTAAGCTAACCTGTCAGTCATTAGATAGATGCAGCTGACTTTCGTACCATTCACCGGAAAGTGCAGAGGAACAAGGCACGGCGTCTAGGTTAATCCATTCTAACCTTCGCGATTATAACTCTTTATACTTATTAATGAAAATATTTATTAAACTACGGTGGATCTCGGAAAATATTTGAAATTTAGGGTTGGCGCCAGAGCAGGTACTCGCTTTGTAGTTTCTCGCTAGATCTCAAGGCATCGTCGTTTGAAGTTTTGCCTATTAGATAAGTAAAGGTTTAAAAGCTAATTTGCCCATGAAGACAGCATCAGAGGCTAAACTCGTCGGAACATAAAAGGTACTTTGTGCTTAAGAGAAGAAGGGTTAATGGCATTGCACCGTACCTGATTCCCACAATCACGAGTTCTCGTAATCTTGTTTTCGAGAAATGCGCGTTTTATCCTCCTCCTGAAACAAATGAAAACTCATTAAGTAAGAATGAAATCATTTTAAATATGCAAAGAAAAACCCTTCTGTTATCATAGTATTCAGGTTCCGATTGAACCAGATACCGCATTGACAATACATTCCACGCACGTGGAAAGTTAGCAATGACCGCTAACGCGTTAGTTGATGTATGGTAGGTACTATTACTTTTTGCTGTTATTGCTAACTTTTCACAAGTAGTGCTGTTACCTGCAGCTTCGTAAGATTTAAAAGTGGCCATGAAATGCGAAATTTTAATGGGTAAGAAGACACTGCTAAAGTTTTAGCTTACACAGCTAATGTTATAGTTGCGTAGAAATTGCCAATAACTGCTAAAATGAAAATTATCGGCTATGTCAATAAACACGATACCTGCCACTGCTAATGTGCGTGCGATAACGCTGCGTTCGCATTCAAAACATTGATTAAAAAAATATCTCAAGGAAACGTGACAAAGGCTTGGAGAGGCGAGGCTTTCTACGGCTAAGCCTAGGTCAGGTCACGCGTTGCTTGATGGTTAGGTAAGTCATTTTCTCATCCGAATATACTTGTTTTGAATCCACATTTCGAAATCTACACATCATTTTATCGTATAATAACGCTTTAGACCGGCATACTATCTGAATTTTATTTTGTTTCATTTTGTTTGTATCCTTCTGAAAAAGAGAACACGAGGTAAGTGTCATAATTTAAGGCAAATAATCATATAGACTGTCCGATACACAAAAAACGATTGTTGAGGCTTAAATTATGATTGAAAGGGTTAATTGTCTGAGTGGCCACCCATAAAAAAGGGTTTGCCAGGTGGTCGGAAGTGGTAATGCTCCGAGCGGGGGCCTATGGAATCGTGATAAATACCGTCATCGTGAGTATAAATCTCGATTTTGATTGGTTGATCGGTCTCTGCGCCATATCGGGGCACAGTAGCGACAAGGACGTGTTCTATTCAACCAGACCATCAGCTCGGTTTATCAAATAACACGATAAAAAAGAGAGCAAAAGATACTATTTCATGGGTTGCTGCGGATGTTTTTGGTCAGGATTTTTAGGTTCTTTTTTGCCATGCCGCAGAATATGGGGTATAGAGGCGGAAAGAATATGAAATACTTTATTGGGGCTATTAGCTCAAGATTAGGGCATTGGTTAATTGTTTTTCTTTGCTGTGCTTCGTATTTGGGGACATCATAAAAAATCATTTACTCTAATCCCATCTATTTGGAGACCCATGCCCAAACAAACACATATCAATGTCTTTTTTTTTAAAAAAAAAAACCTCAATGTCGGGTAGGATGTAACTTTAGGAAATATGTCTGAAAAATGAGGTTACGAAGGCTTAGGTAACGTACCATCAAGTCAGGTCCGGCCGTTACATAAGGTAAAATATGAGCAACCTTTGCACGGTTACTTTGAAAAGTTGACCATTGATTTATCACATCCAATTATTACTAGATGTATACGTTTCAGCATATCTTACTAAAATGCTTCTCAGTATTATGTTGTCTAGCAAAAACTGAGACGTATTAAAAAAATCGTGTCGCACTTAAATCTGGTGACTTTTAGTGTATTGGAATTTGCTACTTTGAATGCACTGGAATACAGGGGACATGCGCTGACCCTACGGATCGTCAGCGCATTTCAATGGTATTGCCAACATAAATTTCCAGAATCAAAAAGTCAATCGATTTGAATACGATTTTCCATGTCCTGATCCTTTTTATTAGGAAAAAAGTGAAGCCAAAAAACGCGTTCATTAAAAAAGTGCTCCTTACATCCAGGGAAATTTGAACAAAGTCAAACCTTGTCGTAGTCCATGCATTCAAGATCAGACCTCGTTAGAAGTTGGAACCCGCCAAAGCGGAAGTACGTAATTCGGGAGCGGAAGTACTTTTCAGCTTACTTGGTATTACTGCAAACTCCTGATGGGCGCTGGGTGCAGTAAACTTCTAGAAATCATTCCGCAAGGAACGCATAGTATTACTGTGCAATGGCCTTTCCCTCGTGCCTCTCTGAATGGAGAAGTTGTACAAATATTGTAGCAAAAAGATTCGAATAAGCGTCAGCTTAAATCCGTTTGTCTTGTGCGACGAAAATATCGCGATATTTGCGACCTACGCACGCACCTTCATCCGTTGCCAAAATACTCTTCATATTATTCGGTTTACAACTCGGTTGGATTTTATTTTCTAACATTCAAGGAAACTAAAATAAACCGAACGTTAAGCTGAATTGATGTAGCTTAACTTTCCCCTTGCTTAACCCCAATTCATATCGCCTATATTCACCTGTTTTGGGCGTGAAAATAAAACAGGGGTATAAATCCTTTTCTGGTTTATTTTCAAGATGGACCCATGTTCAGCCACATCAATGGAAATCTTTCGTCGAGACCTTAGATTTATCTATGGGTGACCACAGGTCTATCTAAATAGAGTACTTACTGTCCCCGTTTGGTTTTTACAGCCAAAACAGGAGAGAACCCACTCAATAGGTATTTCGTTTTTATTGTGATAACGTTCCCTTGCCTCAGCTATTAATCCTAGCCCATCCTTAGCCCAACTTAAATTTCCACTCTTGAAACAAACCGCTGTTTCAGGTAGGCCCGTAGCTGTTTACGGGATGAGGGTGCAAGTAACATGGGCGGGATTG
>Ga0058701_10004122_pt1 | contig 11723 bp, 7 predicted proteins | sample AgamicOrMae_FD_97039 | JGI IMG/M metagenome (GOLD analysis project Ga0058701, IMG submission 97039) | Agave microbial communities from Guanajuato, Mexico - Or.Ma.e | ecosystem: Host-associated > Plants > Phyllosphere > Phylloplane/Leaf | place: Guanajuato, Mexico | collected 2012-06-04 | reverse complement strand
GCAGTCCATGACAACCACCAAGACTCACGACGTTGGTGCCACCCTGCAGCAGATCGCCGCCTTGACCGCTGCAGGTTGTGACATCGTACGCGTCGCATGCCCAACCGATAAGGACGCCGAGGTGCTACCGATCATCGCCAAACGGTCCCAGATCCCGGTGATTGCCGATATCCACTTCCAGCCGAAGTACGTCTTCCAAGCGATCGAGGCTGGCTGTGGCGCGGTGCGCGTCAACCCCGGAAATATCCGCAAGTTCGACGACCAGATCGAATCGATTTGTCAGGCTGCCACCGAGCACGGTACGAGCATCCGAATCGGCGTGAATGCTGGGTCTCTCGACAAACGTCTGCTTGACAAATACGGAGCCCCGACCGCCGAGGCCATGGTGGAGTCGGCGCTGTGGGAGGCTAGCCTCTTTGAGCAATACGGATTCCGGGATTTCAAAATATCGGTGAAACACCACGACCCGGTTGTCATGATCCGTGCCTATGAACAGCTCGCCGCCAAATGCGATTATCCCCTTCATCTGGGCGTTACTGAGGCTGGTCCGGCCTTCCAAGGCACCATCAAGTCGGCGGTGGCCTTCGGGCACCTCCTTGCCGAGGGTATCGGCGACACCATACGCGTCTCCTTGTCGGCTGATCCGGTCGAGGAAGTCAAGGTGGGTATCAAGATCCTGGAGTCGCTCAACCTACGTCCTCGAGGTCTAGAGATCGTCTCCTGCCCCTCTTGCGGACGTTGCCAGGTCGATGTTCTAACGCTGGCCAATGACGTTACTGATGCCCTTGAAGGGATTGATGCTCCGCTGCGCGTCGCTGTCATGGGTTGCGTCGTCAATGGGCTCGGAGAAGGCCGCGAAGCTGACCTGGGTGTTGCCGCCGGCAATGGCAAGGGCAAGATCTTCAAGCATGGCGAGGTCATCCGTACCGTTCCGGAAGGCGAGATCGTTCAGTTCCTCGTTCAGGAGGCCAACCGGATGGCCGACGAGATGGACACCACCGGGGCCGTTGAGGTCACGGTCTCCTGAGGTGAGGACCCGCGTCAGGCAGCTCGACGACGCCGACCTGAGCCAGACCATCGAGTTCCTCTCGCGTGCCCCGGTCGCCAACGTCTTCCTGCTGTCGAGGATCCGTCAGGGCGGGCTGGACAGTGCCCGGCTAGGATGCCCGGTCCACGGCGTCTTCCGAGGCGGTGAACTCGTCGGGCTCGTCCACATCGGGGCCAATCTCGTGCCGGTGATCGACGATGGCCGGGACAGCGCCGTCGTTGACGCCTTGGCGTCGAAGATCGGACGTTGGCGGCGGTCCTCGTCGATCATGGGCGCGGACGTGGCGGTCCTTCCGTTGTACGAACGGCTGGCCCAGATCGGTCCGGACACCTGGGGAAGGCCGCGTGAGGTGCGCTCCTGCCAACCTCTGCTGGCCATGTCGGATCGGCCCCGAGTGGTCCCGGATGCTCGGGTGGTTCGGATCAATGAGCGACACTTCGAACCGTACTTCCGGGCCGCCGTTGCCATGTACACCGAGGAGGTCGGCGTCAGCCCGTTAGACCCCGGGGATGGGTACCGACGTCACATGCTCGAGCTCGTGCGGCAGGGGCGTGGTCTTGGCATCGTTGACGACGGTGACGTGCGCTGGAAGTCCGACGTCGCCGTCACGTGGGGGAATGTTTGCCAGATCCAGGGGGTGTGGATGGACCCGGCATGGCGTGGTCGTGGCCTGGCCGCCCCGGCGATGGCTGCCGTCGTCGAGCTGGCCCGGCGCGACCACGACACCGTCTCGCTGTACGTCAACGACTTCAACACCCGTGCCTTACGCACCTACCGGAGGGTCGGGTTCGAGCGGATCGGGACAATGGCGACACTTCTCTACTGAGGGTCTGTGACGTGCAAGCCGACCTCGAGATGGGCGCGATGAGTATCGTCTGCAACCCTGGCATGCCGATGATGTGGGGCTGTGCAATCCAGACGGAGCGCGAGTAGCCCGCGCGGGGCGACTAGCCAGCATGCCAAGAACACTGCGGTGGCCACGAGGACGATCGTCCCACCGGCCGGAAGGTCGATCGACCACGACAGGTACAAGCCCACCAGGGCGCTGAATCCGCCGATGACCGGTGCCAGGACCATCATCTGCCCCAGCCGGTCGGTGAGCAGCCGGGCGGTGGCGGCCGGCGTCACCAGCAGGGCCAGCACGAGGACGTTGCCGATGACCTGCACCGAGATGACGACGGTCATCGTCACCAGCACGTATAGCAACAGATCCAGGGCGAACACGGGCAAGTCCGAGGCCCGCGCCGTCTCACGGTCGAGTCCGACGGTGACAAGCTCCTTATGGACGGCCCATTCCAGGGCTAGCACAAGCGCCCCGGCGACGCACACCATGACGATGTCGTCGTCGGTAATACCGGTAATTGACCCGAAGAGGAACTGTTGCAGCGACCCGGAATACCCCGGCGCCCGCGAGATGATGACGATGCCCAGCGCGAAGGCCCCGACGAAGAGGATGCCGATCACCGAGTCCTCCTTGAGACGCCGGTTCTGCGAGACGACCGCCACGAGGATCGCGGTAGTCAGCCCGGCGATGGAGCCGCCCAGCAGCAGCGACCTCTGCATGAGGAAGGCCACGGCCAGCCCGGGAAACACCGAGTGGGCAACGGCGTCACCGATGAACGCCATCCCGCGCAGAACGACGTGCGAACCGATGACCCCGGCGACTACCGAGCACACCAGGGCGACGAGCAGCGCCTTAGGCAGAAAACTCAGCAGGGGATTGGTGAGGTCGGACAAGAAGTCGAGAGGGGAGAGCATGATCACCTTCGTTCAGGCGGCATCTGCGCCGACGATTCTCAGTAGAGGCGACGAGCCAGAGATCCCGAAGGTCTGCATCCACATGGCCGGGTCGCGCAGCTGCTGGGGGGGTCGAGTCGGCGATGACAGTCCGATTGACCAGGCACACTCGGTCGGCCGTGGCCATCGCCTGGGCCAGGTCGTGGGTCGTCATGACGAGGGTCGTCCCGGCCCCTGACAGCTCGATGAACAGCTCGGTGAGCTGCTCCTGGGTGGGCATATCGACACCGGTGAAAGGCTCGTCAAGCAGTAGCACTGACGGGCGCGTGGCCAGGGCGCGAGCAATGAGCACGCGCTGACGCTGGCCTCCCGATAATTCCCCGACGGTACGGTTGGCCAGTTCAGCCATTCCGGCAGTTCGCAAAGCGTCACGTACTGCGATGTGGTCGTCCTTGCAAGGCCGACGAAGCCACCCGATGTGGCGGGTACGTCCACTCATGACGACGCCGGCGACGCTGATCGGAAAATCCCACGCAAACTCGTGGCGCTGCGGAACATAACCAATATGGCGCCATCCCTTTCCAGGAGACGCGCCGGCGACTTTCACAGTGCCCTTAGCCGGCTTCACCAGGCCGAGCATGGTGCGCAGGATAGTTGTCTTGCCAGCACCGTTTGGGCCGAGCAGAGCCAGTAGGTCCCCCTTGCTGGCCGATATGTTCACGTCATGGAGCACCTGGAGCCCGCCCACATTGACGGCTACGTCTGTGATCTTGATGGATCCGAGGTCATTCATCTGGACTCGTTTCCGACATCTTTATGAGCTTCGCTTGCGCCAGTGTGTTCCTCGTTCCACACTTCGTCGCGTAATGTCTTCGATCTGGAGCGTCCCACCAAAGCGGCGATGATGATGCCAATGATGAGGGCTCCGGCCATGATCCCAGGCCCCCATAGGGTGCCAGCTCCGGAATCGTCAAAGGAGTTCTCAGTTGTGGCCGGAGCCGAGACGTTAGTAGCAGCGGCTGTTGACGAAGAAGATGCAGCGACCGATGGCGAAGGTCCTACGGCGCGGGCTTCGTTAGCGGGCCCTTTGTCACCGACAGCGAACCTCAACTTCGTCGAGTAAGAATGTTTAACCCCTGTGTCGTCGGTACCGCGAGCGTCGACGGAAATGGTCTGCGCTCCAGGATCAGAGAACACCCAGTTGGCATGAACGTGCGTATTGGCCTCCATATGAACCAGCTGCTCGCCAGGCTTGGTGGAGTTATACAGCGGCATGGGGGAGTCGAAACCGTTTTCAATGAACATGTGAGCTTGTCCCGGGCCTTCATGTCCTGTGAAGACGAGATCGGCTCCACGCGGGAAATTTTTGACGATCTCGGGGGCTTGGGTGTTCCAGCCCAGCCAGACGACTTTTTGGTCTTGGGTCTGAGGAATGACGTAGGCCTTTTCCCCGCGCATGTCCCCCAGGAAGGAATAGGTGTCATCGTTGGGCACGTCGATACGCGAAGCGTCCGCGACGCGCAGCACAGTGTCGTCAGTGTTGCGCCAGACTGGCGGGTTCGCGGAGTCGTCACGGGCCATGAGGGAGAACTTTCCGTCAACAATGCGAGGACCGATGTCGACGTGGCCGCGCTTGATCTCAGCCGGACCTTTCGCCACCTTCTCGTTATCTGAAATGGTCTGTTTGAGAGCGGGATCGGGCGGAATGGTGGGCGAGGCTTGGGCCGGCTGGGACAGGGTGGCGCCGGTGGCGAGCGCGATGAACATGGCAGACAAGGCTGCCAGCGGACGGTTGATCATGGATGCCTCCACAGTGGGCCTCATCCCAAGCACTTGGCTAGGGAGTCGGCATCGAATCTCATGAGGTCGATGTAGTTGGTGACGTGGTCATCGAAGGTGTCGCCATAGATGGGGCACACCGTGACGCTGTTTTCAGCAGCGATCGCAGCTAGCACCGAGGAACCGCGCAGCACGTTGGGTTCCAGAAACACCGCCGGCACTTTGAGGTCAGCGATAGTCTGATTGAGCTTGCGTCGCTGAGCCATGGACGGTTCCACACCGGGGTTGGCAGTGACGAATCCAGCGATGTGCATACCGTGAGCCTGGGCAAGGTAACCGTAAGCGTCGTGGCTTGTAATAAGCTGACGCCGTCCCCTCGGGATGCTCGCAATCTTGCGATCGACATAGTGCGATGTCTCTTCCAGTCTGGTTAGGTACCTTTTCGCGTTCTCGCGATAGGTCTGCGCCTCGTGAGGATCAGCCTTGATGAGAGAGTCACGGATGACCTGCACATAGGCTTTGGTGTTCTTAATGCTCATCCACAGGTGAGGGTCAATCTCACCGTGAACATGGGCGCCGAGAACAGCCTGAGGCAGCTGGTGGATCGGGGATCCGGGATGTCCCAGAAAGCGGAAAGCCGGCGATGGGGGTATCTCGGTGAGGGCTTTTGGGGGCACCCACACGACTGTTTTGTCGGGGTCCAGACGCTTCTGGGTACGTACGCCGCCACCTGTCGGGTCGGACAGGATTGTCATTGTGCCCTCGTCGATGTCGGCAGACAGGTCTGCATGTCCCTGATCGACAACAGTTCGATCGGCAAGTTCAGGGATCGTTCGCGGATCGGCCCCGACAGCGATCGTCAAGGTTTGGGCGCCGAACGAAGCGTTGCCCTGGGGAGTCGATAGGGTGGCCGCGAACACCGCTTTATACACCCCAGGTTTGCTAAAGGCCCACGACATGTGGGTGTGGGCGTCGGTGGGAAGCTCGACGTCGTCACGCTCGTCGACGCCGTCAGCCGTCGAGTAGTAGATCTGAGGTCGACCAAAGGTCCCAGTGATATAGGCGGTGAGGTCCCCAGGCCCCTCCACCGACGTCAGCTGGAGGTGGACCGAGGAAGAGCGGTCGGATCCCCGCCTGGCGCCCTTGCCAATGACGCGCAACCCCAGCCACACGGTGTCTAGGTTGGCATTTTCAACCAGCGGGATCACTTGTGCGCCGTACTTTTGGGCTTCCTCAGCCAGGGAGACATTGATAGATCCCGTAGGTAGGGAAGAGTCGATGGTCTTGATGACCGAATGAGGTTCGAGCATGAGGTAGTTCGATAGCGCGACTCTCGAATACACGACGGTCCGAACGTTACGCAGCGACGGCTCATAGGTGTGGGGGTCTGCTCCTGAAGGCACCATGGAGGTGACGGTGGCACGATCACCGGCAACCTGACGCGTCAAGTCGGCGAGGATAGGCGTGGTCGTTACTATGGAAAGCTTGTCACGGGACGTGGGAGCGTGGCCGAACCCAGCCAGCAGGCTCAGCGCGGCCACGAGGCATAACAGGCGTTTCTTCACCCGCGTCGTCTCCTCGCCAGAAGGAGAGCGCCAGCTACGCCGAGAACCACGAAGGTCCCGGACACCAGACCCTGGTTCGTATGAGAAATGATGCCGGTGTCACCGAACTCGCCGTTTTCACCGGAACCAGGCAGGCCGGCCGCCTTGAGATCACACGGCTTGCCATCGGGGGTACGTCCCACGATGGTGTAACCCGGGTCGGCGTTCTGGTCGGTCTTGGGCGAGGCAGACAACTTGCCCAAGGAAGCCGCAACCGGCGACGCATTAATACCTACCGCGAAGTGGAGGGTGCCAGTGGCGCTGAGCTTCTTTCCACTCTTGGTCGTGGCCGATTGAGTGACAGTTACGGTGTAGTGGCCCGGGGCGGTGAACACCCAATTCGGATGGGCATGGGTGTTCGCCGGGACGGTGTAACCGGTTGGTCCACCGACGTTGTCGAAAGCTCGCTGGCCCACGCCGCCACCGAAGGTGCCGGACATAAACACCGCCATCTTGCCAGGGCCGCTGACCTTGTCCAGGTGCATGTGGACCGGGCCGGTGGTCCCGTTAATGATGGACTCGTGCATCGTATTGACGCCTAGCCACGGCACGCCAGGTACCTGGGTGGCGCCGATGAGCCACACCTTGGTGCCCCCCTTGGCGATGAACTCCATGCCGGCAGGCGCGGTGGTATTGGCTTTGTCCCCAACTGCCATCACGATGCTCGAGGGATCGACCCACGTCGCCGGGGCAGAGCGATCATCTTTGAGGGCCGAGATGAGCTTGCCAGGCTGTAGTTGGACGCCCCAGTCGAAGTGGCCCTCGGTAGCGATGGCTGCCGACTGGCCAGCAGACCGAGCGACGGTCTTCTTCACGGCGGCCGCTTTGTTCGGGATCTTTACCGGGTGGCAGATCTCCTTCTTGATAGAGGAGCCGCTGCGTGTCACTCTCGTCGACCCATTCGAGCTGGCACTGTCATTTTCTAAGGTGTTATGGATCACGCCAAGGTCATCGAATGGCTTGTCGGAGCTACCCCTGTTGCTGTCTTTCTCGGGGGCCGGGGTGCCAGTGTTACTGCGAGCCGGGGAGCCGGCGACGCGGTCGGTTGAGCAGCTATTGGCGGCGATGGCCATGGAACCAACAGCCCAGGTGTAGGTGTGGGCTCCAGTGCTGACGGTCGTGCCGTTGCGAACGGCGGTGGCGTCAACCGTCATCTGGTAGAGACCGGGCTGGGTGAACACCCAGTTGGCATGTACGTGGGACGGCTGCTCGACGGTGATTGTGCCAGGCATGGTGTGTGAACCACCGTCGAGCAGAGTCTGAACGTTGCCGAAGGAGCTCTGCGAGAACAGGTGTACCTTGCCGGGTCCTTTGACGTTACGGACGTTGATCTTGACGTCGCTAAAACCATTGCGTTTGACGTCAAAGGTCTCCCATCCCGGCCATAGCAGATTCTGGTTCTGCGTCATGGGCAGCAGATAACCCTTGGGAGCACCGGGGTATCCCCTTGGGATGGTCGTCAAGGCAGAGTCCTTCACGGCCAGCAGCACGCTCTCCGGAGCATGGAGTACTCCTTCGCCGGTCACGTCCTCCTTGACCTTGAGATCAAGGCCGTTCTTGGCGGCCGATCCAACGCGGAAAACGTCGGAGTGACCATGGTCAAGGACCAACCTCTGGGTGCAGGGCGTCTTATTGGCTTTTGGCTTCAGAACTGGCTTACGGGTTTGTTCCCGGGGCTGGGATCGCTTCTGGGGTCGGGCGGGGGTTGGTTTCGGTGCGACCGAGGTCTTGGGCGGGGTGATGCTTGGAGTTGGGGACGGAGTGGGCGTCGGCGGCGGAGTTAGTTTTCCCCACGGTTCAGGGAGGGGAGTCGTGTCGCCGACCACCCAGGTGTAGGTGTGCGGCGTGGTCTGGAACTTCTTGCCGGACCTGTGCGCTGTGGCCTGAACGGTCATGGTGTACACGCCTGTCTTGCCAAACACCCAGTTAGCGTGCACGTGGGACGGCTGAGCGACAGTGATAGTGCCAGGTAGCTCGGTCGCGTTGCCGTCAAGCAGGGGCTGGACGGCACCGAAGGAACCTTGGGAGAACAGGTGTACTTTGCCGGGGCCCTTGACGTTGCTGACCGTGATCTTGACCGAATCGAAACCGTTACGCTTGACGTCGAAGGTCTCCCACCCTGGCCACAGCAGATCTTGGTTCTGCGTCAGCGGCAGGACATATCCCTGAGGGGCGCCAGGAAGGGTGGCCGGGATATCGGTGAGAGCGGAATCTTTGATTTTGAGAAGGACGTTCTCAGGGGCGTGGAGTGCCCCGTCACCGGTGACATCCTCTTTGAGCTTGAGGTCGATACCGCCGTCGGGGGCCGATCCCACCCGGAAGATATCGGCGTGTCCGTGGTCGAGCACGGTGCTGTCGTCGGCATCCGGTGAAGGAGAAATGTCGGTGGAATAGCGATCGTTGAGGTCATTGCTATCCCCGAGTACTTGAGTGGTGGGCCTGTCGGTTGCCTGATCCCCCTCGGTGAGGGCGGCGTCGACATGGCCGTTGTGCAGGAGCTCCTGGTCCGGCGCTGCCGCGTTCGCCGATGACGGGTTGATCATCAGGAACGTCAGTAGGGCGGCAAGGAGCGATGCGAACCGTTTCACGGTGGCCTCCATTGTCTTCCTGTGATGTTCGGCTAACTTATAATGAGAACGGTTATCGATTCTACTTGGGGTCGGCGATCCCGTACGAGACGGTGGTGCCTGCCGCTAGGATTCGACATGGCCGTGGCCGGTCACGCCGAAGGGCGGCGGAGGGTCGAGCGCGGTCGGAAAGGTACACGTCGTGTTGACGCGCATGTCACAGCTGTTCGTCCGAACCCTGCGAGAAGACCCGGCCGATGCCGAGGTCCCTAGCCACCGCTGGCTCGTCCGGGCTGGATATATCCGCCGGGTCGCTCCCGGCGTCTACTCGTGGCTCCCGCTCGGGCTCCGAGTGATGCGCAGGATCGAGGCCATCTGCCGCGAAGAGATGGCTAGCATCGGGGCTCAGGAGGTGAGTTTCCCCGCGCTACTCGCTTCTGACCCTTACAAGGAGACCGGACGCTGGGTCGAGTACGGCGATAACCTCTTCCGTCTCAAAGACCGTAAGGGGGTGGACATGCTGCTGGGACCGACCCATGAGGAGATGTTCACCCTCATGGTCAAGGACTTGTACTCCTCGTACAAGGACCTGCCACTGTGCCTCTATCAGATTCAGAACAAGTATCGCGACGAGGCTCGTCCGCGTGCCGGCATCCTGCGCGGTCGTGAGTTCGTCATGATGGATGCCTATTCCTTTGATGTCGCTCAGGAAGGGCTCGACGAGGCCTACCAGGCTCAACGCGACGCCTACATTCGCATTTTCAACCGACTTGGATTCGACTACGCCATTGTCAAGGCCATGTCCGGCCCAATGGGTGGATCTCGATCCGAGGAGTTCCTAGCCGTTGCAGCCAACGGTGAGGACACTTTCGTTCGTTCTTCCGGCGGTTACGCTGCCAATGTGGAGGCCGTCCGGATGGCCGTTCCTGATCCGCTGCCCATCGACGGGTTGCCGGAGGCTGAGGTTGTTGATACCCCTGACGCCCGGACCATCGAGTCGCTTGTCCGGATCGCCAATGAGGTGCGTCCGCGAGCGGACCGTCCGTGGACTGGGGCCGATACCCTGAAAAACGTTGTATTCATGGTGGCCCATCCTGACGGCACCCGCGAGCCATTAGCCATCGGGCTTCCTGGAGATCGTGACGTTGATGAGAAGCGACTGGAAGCGGTTCTGGAGCCCGCGGTGGTTGAACCCTTCACAGAAGAGGACTTTGCTGCCAATCCGCAGTTGGTAAAGGGCTACATCGGGCCGGGAGCCCTCGGCGAGGATAACTCCTCAAAGGTGCGGTACCTCGTTGATCCCCGCGTCGTGACCGGGACGTCATGGATTACCGGAGCTGACCAGAAGGATCGACATGTCTTCAATCTTGTAGCCGGTCGCGATTTCACCCCCGATGGCGTTATTGACGTCGCCGAGATTCGCGAAGGTGATCCGGCTCCTGACGGCAGTGGTGAACTCCACCTAGCCCGCGGCATCGAAATCGGCCACATCTTCCAGCTTGGTAAGAAATACGCTGATGCCCTTGGGCTCAAGGTGCTCGATCACAACGGCAAGCTGGTGACGGTCACCATGGGTTCTTATGGTCTGGGCGTCTCCCGCGCCGTGGCCGCTATCGCTGAGGGTACCTGTGACGAGAAGGGGTTGTGTTGGCCACGTGAGGTTGCCCCCTACGATGTCCAGGTGCTCGCCACCGGCAAGGGAACGGAGATCCTTGACGAGGCCACGCGCATTGCCAGTGAACTGGCCGAGGCTGGTCTCGAAGTCCTCCTAGACGATCGCAAGGCGTCCCCTGGAGTGAAGTTTGCTGATAGCGAGATTCTCGGCATGCCAACCTCTGTGGTCGTCGGCCGGGGGCTCAAGGATGGCCTAGTCGAAGTTCGCGACCGTAGTACGGGTGAGAACCGTCAGGTTAGCGTAGCCGAGGCTGTGTGCGCCGTCCTCAAGGAGGTGCGCGGGTGAAAGCTGAAGTGGCGTTGATCGTTTAACTGACCGACATCTGCACGTTGCTGTATGATCGCCAACTGTTCTCGAAAACTGGCGCGGAAGTGACCCAATAAACCCTGACAATGGTGCTCGTAAGTCAGGCTGAACGGCCCCTCGACCTTGCGAAAGGTGAATGATGCCCGAGAACGAAGACGAGTTGACCAGAAGTGTCGACAAAGCGGCCAGAAATACGCTGGGACGGCGGACGTTTCTTGGTGGTGTGACCCTGGTCGCCGCTGCGGCGGTGACCGGCACCACCCCAGCGTTGGCCCATGCGTCGAAGCGTCTCCATTCCACGTCCGGCACCACCCTTGAACAGGTGGGTCTGCTAGATCCGGGCAGCGGCTACCGCAGGATCAAGGCACAGCGCGGTTACCCGCTCGTCGTCCGTGAGGAACTCGCTAGGGGCAAGAGCGGACGCGACGACCGCCGCGATGGCTTGGCGTCCTTCGTCCAGGTGACCGACCTGCACGTGACTGACGTGCAGTCACCGATGAGGGTCGAGTTCCTGCATCCGCTGGCTGGCCCGGCCTTCCGCCCGCAGGAGGCGTTGGGGCCACTCGCTACGGCCTCTTTGGTGCGCCGAGTCAATTCGCTTCAGGGCGGTCCGGCTACTGGCCGGGCCTTTGACGCTCTCGTCAGCACTGGTGACAACACCGATAATCACGAACACGTGGAACTCGACTGGTATCTCACGTTGTTGGCCGGTGGCACGATCGTTCCCAATACCGGTGCCCGCGATCGCTGGGAAAGTGTGCAAACTTTCGGGAATCCGCTGTTCTACAATCCCGAATCGCATAGCAGTGACATATACAAGCGTGCCGGTTTTCCCCAGGTAGACGGCTATTTCCGTCGCGTTATGGCCCCCGTGACCTCCTCTGGCGTGAAGATTCCGTGGTATGCGGTATTCGGGAACCACGACGATTCGATCCAGGGCACCCTGCCTTCTGACTGGGGACTGCTGAAGACGATGTACACCAGTGATCGCAAAATCACCGGTTTCG
>Ga0058701_10004121_pt1 | contig 11724 bp, 6 predicted proteins | sample AgamicOrMae_FD_97039 | JGI IMG/M metagenome (GOLD analysis project Ga0058701, IMG submission 97039) | Agave microbial communities from Guanajuato, Mexico - Or.Ma.e | ecosystem: Host-associated > Plants > Phyllosphere > Phylloplane/Leaf | place: Guanajuato, Mexico | collected 2012-06-04 | reverse complement strand
CCAGCGCACTAAAAAAAAAAACAGTAAAAAAAAAAAAAACAATTTCTATGAAAACAATTTTGAGGTATGGTCATAAAGTACACCAACCTCGTTAAGTACTACCAGTCCAAAAGGTATTATTCGGTTTTAAGGGGATGTACATTGGGTACCAATGTGCTGCACGTCGAGAACCGGACGATTCCTGAGTGATAGAACGGTGTCACTGAAATCGACTTAAGACAATCGAATCGACTAGAAATCAGCTGGTAAAAACTGACTGGACAACTATATACTTAACACAAACTTGTCCTAGTTTTTTCGGCCAGTATTTAAGAAATCAAGAATGTAAACAAATATAAAAGGTTTGAAAGAAACATACACCCAAAATTGGGAAAAATAGTCTAGTGAGTACGAGCCATTCTTAAATGACTAAAATACTTTCTTCTTTTTTTGTCGATCCTCGTTGTTGGTCAACAAATAGTAGGAGGCACATTCCAGTAAGACGTCCTTCACACGTTGCGTTATGTAAAATATGATATCCGTCGCCAGTTCATCTCGATGTCGTTAAAAAGTCAACGTTGGTTTCTCCCGATGATCTAATATATCTGGAAATACATAAAAAAGGTCCTATAAGAAACTGAAACCAACCCTTACTTCTCCACCGTCGCAGACGAGAAATCAGTTTGATTTTGTTCGAGTCTCGAAATAAGTTAACTTTTCATACGTACCTTTGGCGATACTCCACCACGGCAACGTTATATAGGTAAGGAATGCGTTCAGAGGGACTGACTGTGCTCGTTTGTTTTCTTTCCAAAAATGGAATGTTTGCGTGAAGCCTCGCATCGTCCACAGTGGATTATACGCTCCGTCATCCAGTTCTACCAACAAAACAAAAAAAAGCACATGAGCAAAAATAATCCTGACTGAGGTCAGCCGCAAACGGGTTAACATGGTCTCGCTCGTCTCCACAACCATTTATCTACAATTGCTGGTTTCTAAACTTAGAAAATTTTACACAAACACATCCTTGCCTCAAAAAAAAAAGGTAACGAGGAAGCGGACTCCCTCGCTAAATCGACCGACGATAGACGAATGTTAGCGACATCGCTATGAGGATAGCGATTTTCTTCATTACATCAAAATGAAACACTTCCTACTTTACAGATTCTTTTTTCTTATCTCCCTTGTTCAACAGCCGAGACAAACGGCATCGGGGTCGGTGACGAAGGGTGAATCAAAAGGTGTAGAAGAGGCAACTTTTAAGGTTTTTAGAGGTTAAGACAAACACACTCACATTTAGGCTAATACAGAAAATCTACGTCTGACATTCAACGTCCACTTTCTGTATGACAGAAACTTAATTACATTTCACGTCAAGCAAATACTTAAGCTGCAAAAATGAAGCCACTCGCACATAAAAATTAACCAGTTACAAAGCGATAGAACAAGAACGATCACCAAGAATATGTACAATCAAATCAATCCACTTGAAAGAAAAAAATACTAAATTAGAAAAAAAAGAGCAGGGTGCATCCGTTTGATAGAAAATAAAATTTAACTGAAGTTGCAATAATGCCGATTTCGAGATAAAAAATAAAATACACGAAGCTTCTTCAAGAAGCCGGAATTGAGAGCTTCTGTGGGGATTAAATACTCTTATATTGCAAGGTCAATCTAGGGAAATCAAAAGAGTGGCTATGGAAATAAAAAAAAAATGAGGAACAATTTTTGAGGATGCATTTCTCTAACAGCGGGTAATATGCGAAAGACCAATGGTCAAAGCTAATTTGCTCTTTTGTAGTTGTTGCTAAAAGAATCTAAGAAAGCCCAGGAAAATAAATTCGAACAAAAGAAAAGAAAAAAAAGAAACTTTTAGAAATCAGATACGATCTCATTATTAGATCACGGAAAGGGTTGCCGTTAATTAAAAAGTAAACAAGTCCTTTTGAAATATTCCCTGGTATTAACCGTATTGAAGTCAAACTACCGTACGTGCTTTGTCGTAAAATAGAAGATGGACGAAATACGCCAAAAAATACCATTGACAGGCGAAAATAGCTACGACAGGACAAAATAAGGACATAACTAAAAAGCGCAAAACTAACCCACAAAAGCCCAAACTACTCTCCACAATATCTCAACAAGAATGCCAATCAATTTGAGGTTAAATTCGTTGCATCAGAGCATAAATTTGTAATTTTTTTAATTAATAGTACATGGGCTTAAATGGGTTCAAGCAATATGTTATAGAAACTATTTCTGAGGAAGAATGCAACCAACAATATCGTCGTAATACTCAACGAAAAAAATAGAGCTCGCTAACCGTACAAAAAATTAAAATATTTTGAGGACTCTGCGCGTCTCCCGCAACAAAATGATAAAAAAATCAGAAAGTGGGGCACAGCGCGACGTAGAATAAATAGAATATCAAGTAAGAGATTTGGCAGTAAAGTATGAACGCAAAGAAGAATAAAATTACAGAAGAGGAAGAAAATCAGGATCATTTGAAGAAGAACCTAGGAAGGGGCTTTGGATCTTAGAGCACGCAACCGCAGTGTCAACATTTATCAGTGCAGCAATAGAACGAGTGTGCAAAACGTTAAAAAAACGAGGTTTCAATCAAAATTAAAATACGTATCAGTAATTAAAATTAAAGCGATTAAAAAAAATCCTATAAGAGCCAGTTGGTTTATTTCAGGTGGGCGGTAGCTGGTAGCTAAAGCCGAAATCGACTTTCAGAAACATAGAAGAAAAGCATACGAGCGGAAAAAGTTTTGGTTCGCTAGGAGATCCGATTTTGACTGGAATTCTAACGAAAGCCGCTAATTATGACGAGTTTTCGAGCTTGAATGACTATTATATCAAATATTACACGCAGTTTGCATAGCCAATTTTATAATTTTTGATATCTACTGAGCGACCGGTGTATGTTTATATCTGCGCGTTCATCTACAAATTTCAAATGCGGAAGTAGTTTGTTGAATAACATTATGTGACTTGGTCACAAAATCACTCGGCAGCACAATATACATTCGTAACTTGGATTTTTTTCCTCTCGTGTTCCACGCCTTGTGTAATCTTTCATCATGAGGATTAACGACGTAAAACCACCTGAGTTAAGTAAACCTAAAATGGGTCGGGGTAGCCTAGGTTAAACTAGATCGCATACCTTGAGCATCGCTACCTCTAGGCTGTCGCCAAGCCTGATGCCGGCGGAAGTGAGCGGCATCAAGCTTGGCGACTGTTAAGTTGAGTTGACCTCGGCTACAAAAAACCTGTAGGTCAGGCCCTTCGAAAATAACCCGCTTTGTCATGAGTTCACCTCAGAGCTACCGCTAGGCTATATCGAAGATTCTCTACAACGAAACGTAAAATTCGAATCAAAGAGCGACGATGGATTTTGGGGTTGCTACGAGGGACGTGTGTAGTCGATAAATAAGATAATTCTCGATCGAGATTTATCGAGAATTATCTTTCGATCGAACTCGATAAATAAGAACAGCGATCGAGCGTGCGGGAAGAAAAGTTCCCGGGACAAGACAAGGAGACAAGGAGTCATGACCAATCGCCTAAACTGGTCTCGTTGCGTTCTGACGGCAAGAGAGGCCGCGGTCGGATAAAGTCCCCAGATGGTGCTCGGTCTTATTCCCTGTCGCAGAGACGTAAAAACTCGCGGAGAGTATTGCCCTGAGCTCGGCTCGGTTATTGGTTGCACTCATCCTTCGGAATAGCCAGTCGATCCGGCGAACGAACATACCGTGGTCAGCCTGGTCGGGAGGTCTGTCTGTCGCGTCACACCAGTAATAAATAGCCGTCCCATCGGGCATCACTCTATGGGGCACGGGGGTCTCGCACTTGGGCTCTGAGCTCTCTGAGCTCTCGGGCACGGCCGCCATGTCTCGAACGCTGGCCTCAGTCTTGCGTCTCCCTCTGAGTCGGGAAGGGGATTCAGGAGGGTTGGGGGGAAGGAGGGGGCGCTGCTGGCAGCGCGAGCACCGCCTGCCCGGCTCCGTCGCCTCAGGATCGGTCCGCCCATTCCTCCTCGCCAGCTCGTTCTCCTTCTCCAACAGCCTGACCTGCGCCTCGTGTTTCTCCCGCAGCTTGGCGAAGAACGGCCGCCGGTCCCCGCACAGAATGCAGCTCCCCGCCACGCCGTGTCTGCACCGCTTCTCGCAGTCTTCCGGTTCCTCCTCTACCTTCGAATCAGTCTTCTCAGTTTCCCGGAGCCTGCTCTCTTGATACGCCGCGCTCCCCGTATTGCCTTTGTGGTTATTGTTTATTGCCGATTTCTCGAGCGCGCAGCTCACGCAGTTTTCTGTTCGGTTGTGGACGCACACGTCTGTGGCGTCTCGCCACTCGTCGGCTCGGTGGAGAGGCGAGTCTTCGGGAGAGCCACTAGGCACCGGCGTCGCTTCGCTTAAACTAGATACACAGTCTTCAAACTCGTCGTCATCATCTTCGTCCTCCGCATTATTATTGAGACCTGCGGGGAGAAGAGCAGGGGAGTCCACAGGGTCGACAGGGGTGCCAACGGGGGTGGGCTCGTCAGTGCAATCATTGGTGCGTGCTTCAACAGGGTGTTGGTGAGACTCTTTTTCCTGGGAGTCGTGCTTCTCTGAAAGCGTACAAGGCGGTGAGACCGGAGACACGGGGCGGACCTTCACAGGGCTTTTTTCACGAGACTGGGTTTTGTTCACTGGAAAGAAGGACGCGATTATAGAAGGATGCGCATTGGGGAGGACAGGGGCGGGGATTACGTGGGGGGACAAGGAGGCGGAGACAGACTTTTTGCAAAACTCGCAATCTACAAACAAAAAGAAAAAGCAAAATAAACAAAAAAAATGTGGCGCTTTTACCTAAAAAAATAATAATAACGAGGGCCTTTGATTTACAGGGTAAAAAAACATGAAGAACACAGAAGCTCTCCTTAAAAAAAAGGGGAAAAAATATCAAAATAAAAACACCAACTGATTACATGCGCTTTTTCATTGAAAATCACTGAGCCAAGCAAAGAGTTTTTCAATCATTTTTTGATGCAATGCAAAGGAGTCGATGAAGAAACAGATATCGTGAGAGACGGGCTACCCTCCTCTCATGACGCTATGAAAATATCCGTCGTCTCATAACGGCGAGTGCCTGAGTATGCCGGAATAGGCAACCAGCGCAACGCCCGTGTCGTGATTTTGCCTATCCGTCATTACGCAGGCGCTCAATGGACTAGAGGACTTTTTCAATTTTAGTTCGAATCTTCCATTAGATAGAATACAACAAACGATAAATCATTGTTGTGGAGATTATTTACGGCTTGACAGAGTTTTTTTTTCAAAAAATTTTTGGCGATGATTTTAATATTGATCCAAGTTTCAATGGTGCTGCCAACACATATCTTTAAAAAAACTGAAATGCCGTTGATCTCCACCATGCAGATAGCCTTCCTTGGCTTACCATCTCGGATGTCGCCAGCTTCGATTTCGTTCAAACCGTTCGCAAGGGAATCCAAACCCTCGTTTTCGGAGCGCGACTTAGCTCCCGCGCTGTCTGCGGGCTTGGTCTTCCATCCGCCACGCACGAAATTGTTGATATTTGCACTGGGGTCGCTCAACCGACGCTGAAAAAAAAATACCCAATGAGCACCACGAAAGATCGCTTGATCTCTTCTCCGCCAGTTGTACCAACCTGATGTCGGTAAACGAAGAAATCTTCCGGATCCGAATCCCAATCGGAGTCCCACATATCCGTGGCGCAGTAGCCCGGCTCCGAAGTGGGAGTTTCGGCACCATAACCTACGAAAAAGAAAAACCACATCGTTATCTACCGTTAAGTCTACGAGAGCAAAGTTCTCCGATGAGAACGGAAAACAAAAAATAACACGGAATGTTAGATAAAAATAATAGTGTATCACTATCAGTTTCACGGATTTCTAGCAAAAACTTCGAATTTCCTGTGAACTTGGTCAATTTACCTTTAGGTTTCGTAACAGCCATCTCCGCATGGCCCTTTCCCTGAGGTCCCTTCATTCTTACAAATTCTACACGCTGGGAGGACGCGTTGGAGAAAAGGCCGAACGTCATTCTCTGAGCAACTTTTGAGCTCAGACTACTCTGTAAAAAAAAAGATGCAAAACTTATACAGCGATTTCCATGATAATTATTATGTTATGGATATGATATATTTACCCTGGCATCATAAACTCGCTTCAGAGCGTCGTATCTAATTGAGCCCAAAAAAATGACTCCTTGGACTGCGCCGTCTCGATCCGACGCCACTAGCTCGACGCACACCATTTCTCCATCTCGGACTAATATATCACAGAAAACCTGGAGAGGAAAAAAAAAAAAAGAAAAAAAAACTTAGTATGAAGCATTCTTAAATAAAACCTACTATGTCTCAAACTTACTTCATTAAAATTGTCCACCATGAAGCAGATGTTGGGGTAGGTCATTTCTTCTGACTCTGCTTTTGTGTCCATTCTTCTACGACTTGGTGATGCATACACTTTCTGAAAACCAAAAACAGTGATTAAACCAAAAGCAGAGGATACCATGGTGTGTCAAATACCAGGTGAAATATCACTTACCTGGGAATGCCTTTTTAATACCTGAAGTTCTTTGGGACTGGTACGTGTGCATATAGCAAGTGTCAGGGTATAGTCAAACTGATGAATTATGAGATTCAGGTACACTGTTTCCTCCCAATCCATGTCAGGATCACCAATAGGAAGTTTACGGCTTGCTTTGCGAAAAACATCTACTTCTGTCTGCATGAAGTAAATTCAAAATTATGACTAAGCAGGGAACATCTCCTAAAATGACAGTAGGTGTCATCAGCTGACTTACCTCAAACTTTGGTAAAAATCGTGATGAGCTCTTAATGTGTTTCTTCCGGACAAAGAAGAGTAGATCATCACAGTCAATGCAGTGTTCCGTTTGGAAAAGGAAATGTCTAACAAATAAGTCAGTCCAGTAAGATGTACCTTGCAAAACAACAAATCCTGAATCTGAAAACAAAGTTGTAAACAGTTATGTTTCACCATGTATCAAAATATTGGCTCACGGAAAAAAGCCGAGAATTAAGAGGTAAAATAGCTCAGTTTCTCACCATCCTTCATTAGCTGACGCATTTCTTTTGTCCGCTGGAAGTTGATTTCCTCCAATAGCTGCTCAAGAGCAGTTGGCGCCTTGAATAACGCCGAGCTCCCGGGTAGGGCCATGTTTTGATGCTGATTACTGCATTAATAACTACTGCAGTTACACCAACGGTGACTCATCGCTTGGGAGTTACCTCTCTGTTATTGGGCAGATGACAGTTCTTAATCTTGATTGCGTCCAAGCCGCAGTCTGGCTTCTGTTGTGTAAGCCACTTGCTCATAATTGTGTAGGCGTTCGTTTCATCGTCATAACTCCACCATAGTTCAGCATCTGAGGTAGTCTGTCGTCGTGTTTTCAATCGAATTAATTGTCGAAAAAACTAGGTTTTGCGGTAAAAATAGCTGCTTTCATAACTCCAGTAAATGTCACTCCAAACAGACTGCAGTAGCAGACAGATTTTTAGCAGACATTTTTTGGCAAACTTCGTACATTTCCGTGCGCCTTCGGGTGTACTCGGGTCGCCTGAGTCATCGCGATGAGCAGGCGGATCGATATGAGGCGCGAAATGTATGAATCAACCTCCTAAACGAACCATGAGACGACGCTAGTCTCATAAACGAACACGTGCTTTATTAAATACCCCCCCACACCAAAAAAAAAACAACTCTGTCGTACAAAAAGAATTAATTCTTTAAATCATGAGAGTTTCTCTCATGATTAAATAATCACTTCAGTAAATGAGATAATTAAGATAAGAATGAAAGTTTCAAGTAAACAAAGAGAATATTTTGTAAAGAAATGTATCGAAAAAAGAGTGACGGCCTCTTAAAAGTCCCAAACAAAGTAAGCGATCATTTCGCACTAAAAGTCTTTTTTTTTTGTCAAAAATTTTATGTACCGGTACCTGTACACATTGACCCAAAAATTATTCTGCCCAAATTCTCTCCCTTTCCCCCCGGCAAGAAAAATAGATTATTTTAAAAAATGTCAGCATATTCGCAGAAGAAAGGAAGTCAAAGAAGAGTGTTAGTCCGATATTTCCCGAAAAAAACAAAAATTTCCATAAATTAAAGAGAGCTTTCAGTTAAAGGTTTTCTAAATGTCACATTACTTATATAGGCAACCTCACTTTTTCCGGAATGTTCCTGCTGATTGTATGCAATATAAGTAAAAATAAACGTAAATACAATTTCAAAACAAACTAACTTTTCCGTTTATTCTCCTTGCATAAACTACATTGTCTCATGTCATGTTATCACATTTGATTCATCCTTTGTATGGCACAGTCTATGAATGTTCAACAGCAGCGGCAGAGCCACTGAAAATACTAAAAAATAATAACAGATGAAAAGCGCGCCATGTCATATATATCTGATACCCGTACGCGCGATTTCATGAACAAAAGTCAACAGCAAATGAGTCATCAACATTGAGCTTTGAAAATGGTTAAGTGGTATGCCTGGAATAAAACCCAAATCCTAACGAGATCCTACCGGTAATTTGGTCCCGTTGTAGTTAGGCTATCTAACTATATCAAGTTGGCTGCACTTATACAAAAAGTGCGAATGTCATATCGCAAGTGAGCGAGAAGTGGCGAGTTCGAACTCTCCTTGGACTTGAGTTCCAGCGAGGTCAGTTGGAAGACCTATCCAAAATGTAACAAGAAAGATAAACTCTTCGTATTAAACCATGGTGAAAACTCAAGTGGAGTGAATTACTTCTATCACTCATACCACTGAACTACAAGCATCCTATCAGCCTTACAGGCATTTCTCTTATCCTAACAGTCATGAGACTAGCCTAGTATCAAGAAACAGTACTATGCTACAGCTAAGAATTACAGCTAATTCATAAACCGTCTTCTTCTACGCTTTGGTTTTTCGGACTAGACGATCTTGATTTGAAGAGCGTTGCGAAGGAGATACACGCTAGGAACAGCAACCCGATTGCGATGAAATAACTTCCATACACCCAAAACTGCGAACAAACGTCAATTTAAGATTACGCTAGCCTTGCAGCAACATATCCAGATTTCACTAAGGAACAATCTAGACTTCAATGGCAGTTGCAAATAAACGACGTTCGGACAGTCTCTTAATGCCCAGGCCTTAAAGACATAACGTTGCATGAAAACAGCCCTTCTGGGACTTATCAAAGTGTACCTTAACGTGATAATGTTTGACTATTATTAGCTCATAGACGACAAGTGCGTACTAAATAAATTACGTTACGCTCTTTGGGGAAGAGGGATGGAGGTGAAGGCACTTGTCTATTTATTTGGTGCCGGTGTAAGGAAAAGTATAACCGTAGGGGGAGGGGGGTCCAACAGATGCATATTTTGCGCAACGGTGACAGTACACTGCTCCTTAACATCGTTTTTTTTGTTGTTTTTTTTTTGGAATAAGGATAACTTAGACTAGCTTACTACGTAGACTCGGCTATTGTGGCTTCAGCTCAATGATATGAAGTAAAACTCGGCATTGCGGACAAAAAGCGTGAACTGCAGATTTCTAAAGGGTGTACTTGTGTCTTTGTTGGGGCGTGCGAGCGGATTTCCAAAACTCACCTGTGTCCTGATCGGCAAGGCCAAACCTCGATCAGAAGCGACAATTAAAGTAAGAATGGTCTGGAAAATCAAGGCCAGGAAAGTGTTGAACCCGAAGACGAGCGCGCGGCAATCGGCAGAAGCACCTTTCGCCACCTCGGAACTAAAGCAGAAGATACACGTCGAAGAACAGTGCTTTTAAACCACGTGAAAGCAACACACCAGGACAAATCAACTGGATAAACTAAGCTTGGTTAAGCCATTTAGAATCGAAGCTGAAAAGTAATGTCTATGGCAATGAAAGCTGCAGATGTCTGAAAAGCGTGTGTATGGTATGTCAAGTGTCTTTTGTACTATCAGTCCAAACGGTACAGTCCGGCTCCGGTCGAGCAAGAAGGCGGTGGTCAATGTATTTCCCCATAAGGCGGGGCCTTCCTCCGCGATCAGAACCAGACAGTACTTTTTGGGCTGATAGTACCGTGAAGAGGCTTACCTGGCTAAAACCATCATAGAATGATAAACTATTTTGAATGATATGTAAAAGCTGTAATGAAGCCACATATTCCTCGAGGCGGCGCATGTCAAAATCAAAGCTCCGTCCAGCAGAGAGCAAAATGTCAAAATGAGTGACGAGAGCGCGGCGAGATTCAAGCGTTGTCGCCCAACCAGCCACAACACTGCCGAACCTGAACCATAAAAAAAGCTCTTCATATCTCAGAGTATACGACTAGCAAACGTTGAATGAAACTTGATGCGAACCGACTGATGACATCACGGCATCAACTGCGCCAGAATACAATGTTTCACCCAACCCACGTTCTTCCAGGGATTCTTCCCACAGAATCTGAATATACGACGATACCTGATAACAGCAAACAATACAGTAAGCGACAAAAACAAAACATCAAAGAAAAACATCGATATTCCACATGAAATATATTAGGATTCAAGATTTCTATTGGAAAGCACAATGTCCTGAATGAGGATTATGTTTCATAGATAGCATCGGTACCGCTACTCTTTGGTCAATAAGTATTTTACGTACTGATGCCGGAACGTAAAATACTTTGAAATGGTCCAATGTAAAAATGGTTTCAAAAAACAAAAAGCTGTTTTTACCAACTTATCTGGCTACTGCAGAGTGCAAAAACATTTTTGAGAAACCACCAACTTTCAAAATTTCGTAGTTTTCGTTGCGACCTTTCGACCAAACGCTAAATGGCCGCTCAATCAAAAACCCTAAACGGACGAAACGCCCATTTTTTTTAACATAAAAAAAAAACAAGTTAAGCCAGAGTACAAATCATCTGGGCTGGGATATAGCGCACAAAAAAATCTCACTTCGAACATGGAACAGCTTAGTTGGTAGATTTCCCATGAAGAGTGTGTTTGAGAGATAAAAATTGCATCTTCCTAAGGTAAGTGACCTAACATTACCATATCATTGCAAAAACCTTTCAAAAATACTTGCCTGTAAATAGCCACATGTCGCTAACGCCCACCACGCTGACCATCGCACTACGTCCAAATTTGAATAAGCCGCTAAAAAATCTCTCTTCATGGCCAATAAAGGTGCTATGCGCTCCGAATTTCTCATACTGTTACAGTTCTCTTGACGTGAGTCTATGCCGTTAGCGACGACAGTAAGACATATTTCATTCTCTGGACTATCTACCGCAGGCCGACGATGAAAGTATATACTCCGTGGAGGCATGGGCAGGAAGAGCGCAACAGCTGATGCAAGCCCTACGCCTACAAAAATCAATCAAAAATTACAAAATATACCTAAATAAAATAAGGAAATTTAGGAGTGAAAATGCAACCTACCAGCCAAAGTAAGGTAGTTCAATACAAATAGACTCTTTGATCCCAATATGCCTAGACTGACAATTGACTGAGATACAACACCAGAAGCAAAACGGCCCAATAGAATCCCAATTCTACTGTAGCTGGAAACTTCTTGATACTGCTGCTCATCGCTGACTGTATACATGTAAGTATAGTAAGCAATGTCTGATGCTGCAAAGAATCCATAGAAAAATTGGCCAATCTGTTGAAAGAAAAACAGATTTATGGATAGAAAATATTCCAGGTGTAATGAGAGAGTAACAT
>Ga0058701_10004120_pt1 | contig 11724 bp, 7 predicted proteins | sample AgamicOrMae_FD_97039 | JGI IMG/M metagenome (GOLD analysis project Ga0058701, IMG submission 97039) | Agave microbial communities from Guanajuato, Mexico - Or.Ma.e | ecosystem: Host-associated > Plants > Phyllosphere > Phylloplane/Leaf | place: Guanajuato, Mexico | collected 2012-06-04 | reverse complement strand
TTTCACTCCTTTTTATTTTTGAACTTTAACTATACTAAATAGGTTGTAGCTTAGGAATGTTTGAAAATACGGCCTATATTTTTTTAATTTCTAAAATTGAAATAAATATTTAACGAGTTTGCGAAAAACAGAAAAAAAGCTTGAAATGAAAAGATCAAATGGATAACTTTGTTACAAGGTGGGCCAAACGCAACATTTTCATTGTAAACAAAATGGAACTTTCGGTGCGAAATTTTTTTGCGCGAATAGTGGTGCTTAAAGAAATTTGTAAAATTGTAATTATTCCTCCTCATCATATCTGCCCAAAATATATACTTGTACACAATTGCACATATCAAATCCAATTCTAATTTGAACATTCACATTTTGAAAGACATAAAAAAGTATATGCTATCAAAACTCCACTGAAAACAAATTAAAACCGACAGTCCTTTTTCCCAACAACATGCCTCTTCAGTTTAAAATAATTTTATTCCTAAAACCCCTTTAAAAATGTGATTTTCTTAATTTTACACTTCGACTAGGCGTACAAAGTCAGCGGGAAAACCGATGCGTTCATGTTTGCCAACCGAAGACACCAAAACATTCGCACCCCGCCGTAGCGACTTTCACGTCAACGTTGAGCCAATAAGACCATTTTATTGGCAGCTCGGGTCACCGCCTTGCGGGAATATTCAACATCACAGCGTACCATGTAGTCTTTCTTCGGCATTGCAACAGAAATTGGCGTCGAATCAAGACGTCGTAAGATTCAAGCTCATTTCCTCATCCCGATCGACACTCTTTTCAATCAGCAATTAAACTTTCAATCAGCAAATATACTCAAACAGTTAAGAGAGAATTACGTTCCTTCTGATGCGATTATAAGCCTTTCGAGTCCTATCGAATAACTTTACTCTAAAAAACAAACACAAGTTCGTTATTCTGCAAAACTCGAATCAAGAATTTAACAACATAAAATTAATAGGTTTCTATAGACTTTGTGTACTGTAATATAGTACCTTCTCTCTGGCGAGGATGCATTGAATGCCAGGCCGTGAACATGTGTTAGGGAACTAGCATATGATTTCATAGGCCAATTTTCAAACTTCTACAACTTGCAAATGACTTTTATAAAATAATTTAAGAAAGGCTTTAAGTTTTTAGTTGTTCTTTTGAAACAAGAACCTCTTTAGACAGTAATAAAACTGGATTTTCTTAAAAGTAATGTTTGAAAAACTTTAAACAAAACTTTCCAGATAATTTCTCGAAAACTAAATTTTATCTTGATATTTTTTTTAAAATGCAGGATTTGCATATAATTTTTTTTTGTTTGTGGATATTTTTTGGATAAAATAGCTAAACAATAAACTGACAATGGGCTCTTGCGCTCGTGCACGAGCTCAATAAATTTAATATTTAAATGCGAGTGAAAATTAGGTTTCAAGTAAAGTTCCATCACGTAAAGAAAAATGAAGGAAAAAAGCCAGAAACATCCCTAAACACCGATTTGACTGTCTAAACGATCTCAATTGAGAGATTTCCCAAAACTTCAGAAAAGATTACGTCCTAGATATTATAAATACTCCGCAACCACCTTGACATCCGTGTACGTCACACTGCCTAACTCCAAACCAGCTTCAGCCAACGCGATGAAGCGAGAAAGAAACGCGGATACGACCGTTCAAACATTAGATTTATTGTAAAAGATTTCGCGGTAAACACTCTTCAATAATTGCAAACATTCTCCATTTTTTTAAAAATAAATATCTAATAAGGTCAACGTTTATGACTAAAATTTGTCCTTCAACATACTACTTTACAGACACACACCAAAAGAAGGTTGCGTTACCTGTGCTGTACCAACAGCACGATTTTCAGACCGAGTGGAGCGAGTGAGACAGGCAACAAAGATTACCTACAAACACCAAGCCACATGTCGCTTATTTTCTACGCGGAGGCTACTGCCGACGAGAAAATGAACACCGCTCTACTCTCGGCAAACCAAGCGGAGTGAAGCACAGGACACCAAACCTAACCGAACCTGACCCACGCGGTGACAATGTCATTCATGCGAGAAATGTAATGAAATATTGAGCGTAAGACAGAACACGAGAGGTTGGAAAATACGACCGCCCAGATTCCGAATTCAGTCGTAAAGGACGAACAAATTCACCTTCTTTTTGCTTGTATATACCACCATTTTTCCCAAAATAAGTCTTCAAACTGAAGGGGTTAAGAGCCTCAAGATAAGTTTTTTAAAAAAGTGCGAATGGATTCCTTGTTAGAAGAAATACACTTACATGAATGATCCCATGCTTTTTGGGTACAGCAGGAGGATTTTTTTTTCAGGAAGTTAGTGCTATTTTCTCGTTACAAAATGACCGACTTTCCACAGATTGATAATTGCCTCATGTTTAGGATAAAGTCGATCGTAAAAAATCACAAGCAAATTAATATTCGACACTTACTTCAGCGGAAGAGGTGTTCGACGTTATCTGGTGAGCCTGTTATTTTTCAAGGACACGGCAGCTGAGAAATTGGATTAACGGTCACAATCAGTCTTCATGGACAATGGCCTCCAAATCAAATTTAAATGGCCAACCAGTCAAAATTATTTACTAGTGTTTTGCTGTGGTTTGATAGAAACAAAAATAATATCTTATCGATACAAAGTATGCTAAAAACGGAAAGTTTTTCTTAAACTCCGAAGAAACTTGTGACAACGACTTCTTTCCTGCGAGAAAAATGGTTCATAATTAAAGAAAAATGATCATGAGCCTAGAATGTTAGTTTAGTAGTTTGCATTACGCATCGTCAAATTAAGCAATGCTGTCAAGTGAGCTAACAAATGACGAACAAAACTTATCAGTATATAAAGGTATGTACTATCAGTCTCAAAAGTATTGATCGCTTCAATTTTTCGAAACTACCGTAACTTTGAAACGGACAGAGATACGTCAGATATGCACAAAATAAAATAGCTTAGGAGATCTGTCCGTGTGACCTTGACTTTTCTGACGTATCTCTTTCCGTTCCAAAGTTACGGAGGTCTGAAATATCTGGAGCGACCAATACTTTTGAGACTGCTGGTACCAATATGTACCAATTCCTTATCAGGATACGGCCTATTTCTGATCAAAATCTGATCAAGACTTGATATAGCGATTGGAACCTGAATATCGCAATTGAACCCGACAAGACACTTTTATCAGGTCCTGATAAAATCCGTATTCCGTCCCGAGGCGATTGCTTTGTACACTAAAGTTATCAATAACAACGGAAACTCCCATCACTTCTTTTTCATTTCATAAAAAAATGAACGAAATAATAATAATTAGAATAATAATAATAATAAAAAACTTAAAAATAGAATAATAATAAAAAAACTCGTTCTTCTATCTTATGGGTACACTGAATGAATTTCCTACAAGATAAGAAGATTAGACAAGGTCTTCTCGCTATCACCGATCCATCAAGTGCAGTTAACATCCTCAGAAAGGCACCCAGAGATTTACTCATACAGGCCAGCCGGACGTGAAATGCATGGGTTGGGAGCACTACGCGGAGCGCCCCGGACGGAACGCAAAGGCAAAGGGTTCCTGGAATCAAATTGCGTAAACAAATAACGTGCGCCTTCAGGGCATAACGTCCGTTCTCCTCTCACAACTACTATCTTTTTCCCACTCCGCCTGTCGACTTCTACTTATTAGGCCTAATCGAAAATTGTTAAGCAAGAGGAGTGAGATGGACAAACGATCAGTTATTGATGATTCACGGAAAAAATGGTTCTGTTACGGCAACAAAATTAGGGACAACAAATGAATTTTTTGTTGCTTCAACCAAAAATTTTGCTGCAGTAACCATATGTTTTGTTGGTAGAACTAAACATTTTCTTGTTGTAACAAAATATTTTTGTTATCCCTACTTTAAAAAATGACTTTTTTGGTATAACAAAACCTTTTTTTCCTTGTTCTGATCTCGCGATTTTGCCGTAATCGAGTAACTCCAGATTACCAAGAAAGTTTGAAATGTTTTGGATGGCTTTCGCGCCGTGATCCAAAATGTTGTTGACATGTTTATCTGTACTAGTTTAAGAGTTGACCGCGTTTTAACGAGAGGGAATCGCGACATCTGGCAACACGAATTGAGATATAGGCAACAACCTTTCGCTGAATGCTCCCAAAAAAGGTATATTGCCTGCCCAGTCTTTCATGAAAGTTATGCAGTTTTTCTGATTCCAAAGCTTGTGACCAAAAACTATAGGAGCGTTAGTAAAACGACCAATTTATCCTTAGGAAGGATGTAGCTTTTGGGGGTTGAGATGCCTAGACGCGTCTTACTTCAATGTTCGGTAGATTGAACATAAGTTATTTTAGGTAGGACCATGACAAAAATAGCTTTATTTTTGTTAGTTTTTGAGGTGAATTATCACAAGTCATGTCAAAAGCAAGGTTTTAACTAGACCTACGCATTCATGAGAACTAAAATATTTTCATACCGCATGAACAACGGTGGGGATTCCCCCAAAAAGCAAGTTCGTTGTGTGAGTATCGGTGCCACCATAAGCTTTCAAAAATCTCATTTCCCGCCTTTCGGTTCCACTCTGGTTCAACCTTTTACTACACTATGTTACATTTACGAAATATAATCGAACCGCCCAAGTTGGACTAGAAAAGATCATAGCTTGAAATGTTTCACAGATTTTTCCACTGCATCTCAATCGGCTACTCTCACATAAAAATAACATAAAATCGAAAGCGAGAATCTTAACGTGATTTGCGCGTTCTATACTTTCCCAATGTCTCCAAATAATCATTCAACACGAATTTAATTCGTTCAAAATGTCACATTTACCGGTACTTATGTAGAGGGAAAATTATGCTAATACCTTCAAATATAAGACCTGGAAAGCACTCTGTGAGCACAAATGTGTTAAGGGTGGATTTAATCACAGGACGTGACAAATATCTGGGCGTGATGCAAGTTTGAGTCTGACCCAAATCTTTGTAAGAGAAAGGCATTGTCATGGTGACAGGAATCATTTTACTATACTGCAGCAACACAATAATTTCCTCCCAACCTAGAAAACAATTAGAAAATAGTAAAATAATATGCAATCCAGCTCCTCCCCGATCAGCTAATTTGCAATCTCATTGCGCACCTAGTAAGATACATTTCATCGAAAAAAACATTTTAAAGATTGAAAATTTTTAAAGATTAAATTTTATTAAAGATTAAATTTTTTTAAAGACTGAAAAATTTTAAAGATGGAAAATTTTTAAAGATTGAAAAATTTCAAAAATAAAATTTTAAAGCCTGAAAAATTTTAAAGATTGAAAAATTTTAAAGATACAAAAATTTTAAAGATTGAGAAATTTTAAAGATTAAAAAATTTTAAAGATTGAAAAATTTTAAAGATCGAAAAATTTTGAAGATCGAAAAATTTTAAAGATTAAAAATTTTGAAGATCGAAAAATTTTAAAAATTAAAAATTTTGAAGATTGAAAAAAAAAAAACACTTCAAGATTTAAGGCGAGTTTTTTTTTTTTTGTCAATGAAAATACTTTTCTTTTCTTTGAAAATGATTCCGGATATTCAAAATAATAACCAGCGCGGGAAATCAAACTAATCCACAGAAATGCATCGATACGAGAGAACGAATGTCTGGAATATTCTCATTGATAGTGTAAGAAGGGGAGGGCGCGGTAAGGCGGTAGGGCAACGAAGGCAGTTGCAACACGAGGTAGTAGGCTAGAAGGTCCGAAAGTGGATCAATGTGAATTGTGGATCAGTTGGGATTTACCTTCATTGCGTGTTTTATCTCAACAGAAACTAAAATGTGACTAGCATTCCCCTTGAAGGCCGCCGGCGTCATCGCCCCCCGCCTTCATGAGCGAAAGTTATGAGAACGGATTAATTCAGGCAGGAAAATCTACGCTCCTCTTTGACACTCTCTTTGTCGGCCAGCCACAAGAAGAGCTAACAATTCCTTTACGTCTTACACTTTAATTTTTAAGGATGCAATATCAACCTTTTGGTTCAACCTTTGGTCGTCAAATCGAGCGGAACGACAGCGGAGTGATGCAAGAGGCATCTAACCTAACTTAATCTATTATAACAAAGCCCCTTGCTTTTTACCAAGATTAGTTATAGTCACTTGTGCCTCGCTCCGCTGGGCTGTCGCCAAGCCTGATGCCGCTTATACTTCTTGGCGGCCCTAAATCGGCCACCGAGAAGAAAGCGGCATCAGGCTTGGTGACCTTTAATGAGGTAACCTCAGGTTAAGTTAGATTATGTAACGTATGCCTCGCTCCGCCCGGCTTAACGTCGTAGGGGTTGAACCAAAAGTTTTAAGATGCAACCATAAAAATTTAGTGTACAGACACACTTACTCGGGAAAGACGCACAGACAATGCGTAAAAGGTGCCATGTTTCTTCTCCTGTTCAATATTCCGTCGCCAAGACGAGCGAGGCAAAAGGTACCCAAGGAAAAATAACCGTAGTTAGCCTTAGTCACCGATCTGGATTCCACTTTAGCCCAACCTAACAAAGTGTTCATTATTAGAAAAACTACAATTCTAACAACGGGATCATTGTCAGAAAAGCTGCCCAGCTCAGCACTTTGAGAATTTTCTCCGCTATAGCCTGACTTGGTTTTTCATCAATAAAATTCTCATACGAAAAAGAAGGTGCGTGACATGTAAACCTTCAAACTCAATGCTCTACTGGGTGACTTCAACGCACGTTTGAACCACCATCATACTTAAAATCGGTCATTGCCGGGCAAAAAAATAACAAAAAATTAAAATAACTGTTTTTTTTCCGGATGGGCTTATTCCAAAAATCTACCACTGCACTGATCGTTGAACAAAATGAAGGAGAACACGCACATGAACGCACCCTAGAAAAGAGGTAAAACGATAAGAAATGTACTGGTTATGAAACGGATTAATTCGAAACCCAAGTCTAACATTTGATCCTTTATCTTGAGGGTAATTTCGTGTGACTTTGAACTCCTTGCAAAATGGTGAAGGAAACTGGTGCATGAGTTTTGAACTCTTACCGATTGGTGCATGAATCTTGAACGCGTGGTACAAGAATTGGGCATTTAAAAGACTATAGTGCGCTCAGCTGTGAAAAATATAGATTACATTCGTTGAAAGTTAATTGTTTCGTTAAAAAGCGGACGCTTATCGAATTCAGTGACAGAGGATACAAAATAAAGTTCAGGGCTATCACATTGTCGCAGTTTTCACCAACTTTAATTCTAATTTAAGTTTTATAAGCATACCCACCCTGCCTTAGTATAAAACCAGCATAAAACCCAACAACAGGTCAGCAATTCTCTAAAATTAACTGACACCATGTAAATACTAAAAAATAACACGATGTACAAATAGTTAAAATCCCACTGTTGCAAGTAAGCGTTGCATTGCTACTTATAAATATTTTATCTAAGCCTGTACACGTCATTTATCAGAAATCGGAAGTGTTTTCCTCCATTTTCTTCAATGTCAGTGATAAGTAGATCTACCAGTTACAATTTGAAAGATCCAAATTGACACTAATTAGTTACTTTACACAAAAAAATGATCTTGAAACCGTCTTGTTTTTTAACTTTACAGTATTTCAAAATAAATTGATTCAGGATAGCGGATGTGGGCTGGGTCCAATTCCACAAACTCCCAAGGAAGTTTTGTGAGTGACCTCTGAGTTCACACTCTTTGTAGGAGCGTCAAAGTTTCGATGTAGAATAAATTCGTTTATAACGGTGATAAAAGTACGCAGCTTCTATAAATGGACCTAAATCCGGTCAGCAAATCATTAATTCGCACGGAGTCGGTCGTAAAACCCAAGAATTTGCGCAGTTCAGACAAGGATTTTTTTATTTATGATTTATAATTGTAACGTTTAATTCAGCACGTTTTCTATTTAATGTTATGGCAATACATAAAATAGCTTCCAAGGAGCGCTCGTAAGATTTAAAACACTATGGATTAAAGAACTTTAACCAGATTCAGAGAATCTTACAGCACTGACTTCGCAGCGGTAAATCACAGGTTTTGAGAGTGGAATAACAAAGGCTCACGAAAATACTTACAAATTAAACTGCCGAAAAATTACATTAACAAAGGGGAAGTTACACACTGCTAGTCACGGTTCTCTCACTCAGAAAAACAGATTTCCTTTCCCAAGAAGAAAGAAAAAAAATGTTTTGGGTTTAGAATAAATAAACAAACTCAACTAAATTATAATGAAGACTACTAGATTTAAGACCGTTCGATAGGCCTGCGCTTATTACAAGATGCATTAACATAGAATAAGAAAAAGTGCACATCGAGACATTTTACCTTGGCCCCTGTTAGTTCTTCATGTTAAATAACTAACTTACAAAATGAAAAATGAGTTTAGAAAATTGTGACAGGTTTCCGGAGTTCACCTTTTAAATTAATTAAGCTTTTAAAAGTGATTACACCTTTCATCTGATGCCCTAATGCGTTTCTCAATCCTTGCGATTTTTATGATGAATGCTGCATAGAAAACAACTTTAACAAAAAAAGTGCACGGAAATGGATTCCAACGGCCCGATAGGTAAGGCAAGACTAGGTTTGGTCATGTTTGCTTGTCGGATAAGGCAATAATCGGCAACGTAAAAATAAAATGTAACCTTTTTAGAATAATTATGCAGTTATTTTAAAAACAGAATTAAATAATGGGAGTAGGACATCAAACGATTTAGTTTTAAGAAACTTCCTCTTTAAGGATGTTTGATCGCTTCAGTCTAGTCAAGTTCAGTTATAACTTTAAAATTAATGTAAAAAATTTGAAAAGCAATCAAAGCCATTCCCTTTGCGTAAATAAATCGTCCCGATTTGTATCCGACCAAAAATCAAGATTTTTCAATTTTACTGAGGCGCAAGAGTATCTGATTTGATTCATCTTCGCGTCAAAACGTGCTGATTTAGAGGTTTTTGTGTAATATTTCTGTTGAATGATCGCTGAGATATTTTTTTTTGGCTAAAAGTGTTCATTTTAAGGGTATTCAACAAAGGAGAAAGTTTTTTTACAGCAACTTCCGGGTTACTTTTTCCATCAAACGCTAAAAACTAGTATTTTTAGGTTAGCGTCCGTATGACACCGTGTAAAAATCGCAACCTTTAGCTCCTTGGAATATTAAAATCACTCCGGTAACCATAGATGCAAAAATTTAACCAACCATGCAAGACCATCTCAGCTATAAGTTTTGAGAGCTTTAATGACTGAGACCGGTGACCGTTAAACCGATCAATATCCTTAAGCAGTATAGCACTGCAATTATGCTTCATACTTTTGGACATTTTAATCAGGCAGAGATTGAGTTCTACATTCCGATTTCTTAACGTAAAGCAAGGTCACTGTTCGCACATTTACCAGTAAGCCTTCTGCGTAAAATGTTTCCTTTTCTTCAATGACCATGGATCACGTAGTGCAACGGCTTATGAGTGATTTCGCGGGTAATATTGCGTACAAAACAAAAATTAATGATGAATCAATGACCAAAGTTATTTACTTTGAAACTAACATAAGTAGTGAAACATTAAACATTTCAGTCGCTGTAAGTAAGTAAGGTTCCAGATGTACAGATTTTTTTTAAATTGCTGAGTAAAAGACAGTCAAGTTTTATTATTTCCAATACAGGTTGAAAAAATAGCGGAAAGGGAAAAATAATTGTCATATAATAGTACAATCATTTTCTCGATGTCTCAAAAAAACTATCAGATCCGGTCTGCTTCGCATTATTTTTCTATTTTGTGAATTTATCATAAGCAAAGCTAACAGTCTTACTCCCATTTTCAAATAAAATTGTTGAGTAATACTCTCTTAAAAGACTTATTAGAGTGAGATTCACACGTTTACATCCAAAACTCACCCACTCGAAGCTTCGGCATGGTCAGTTTTCGGTTTAAGCGATCGAAGTTCATTAAACGAGTGAATTTCACTCTAAGGTTTTTAGAGAGTACAAGTCTTGAAAGCTGAACGCCGAACAACACCCACAGCTCAATCATTGCTAACATGCAGTACACCTTAACCGATTTGACGCCTACCCCTTCGGATGAAAACGTCACCAAAAACTGCGAAGACTGGCGCTCTCAATACGCGACAAATCAAACCAATGCGTGGTAAAAATTGTATACAATCCACAGATAACCTACCCTTAATCTAATTGACACAGCCTAACCCTGCTACTTTAAATAAACGTATACCTATCAACCATGTGTCTTATATGTTTTAGGAGGTCATGTTGGTGAAACAGGCGTAATTTCGGGTAAAAATAACATTTCATAAGTTATCGAAGTAGGCTTATCAATAACTACATCAGGTGAAAGGGTCAGACGCAAGGATTGATGTAGGCATGCGAGTCAGAAATCGAATAATCCTCCTTTCCAAATATTTCTTTTTTCTTAAGACAATTCCTAAAAAGTAAGTCAATAGCAATCCCGTTTCATGCGCCATAATTATCATGTAGAATAAAAACTATTTTTAAGTCTTTCCTACGGTGTGACTTCACGATGGGTCTACATCCTCCGGTAAGCTGAAACTCTAACCTCAATCTAAATTTGAATCAGTAAAAGTCTCTAACAATGAGATAGAGTAAAAATTCACTGAATTTTAGTGAATAAAGCACCACTGAAAAAGTTTAAGTGGAGCTATATTGACTGAAGTTTTATGAATTTTCACTAAATCTCAGACTTTCACTGATTCAAATTTAGATTGCTGACTCCTGAGATAAGTAATGGCGTGGGTCTACGCCTTGAACATTTGCATTTCATCTAATCATATCCTAGCAACGATTAACAAGCTCACTCGTTGCGTACGCAGAATACATTACTGCCGTTAACGCCACGATATCTAGCCTTTTTGGTGCACAGAAAAATTGCACTCCGTAATGGAATGCACTCGCATAAGTTAGGTTTGATTTTCGAAGGGTTGTTGGACATCACTTGTATGCAAGGTTAACAGACAACATTCGGATGCTAACAAACGTATAATACTATTAGATTATTCGAGGCCAAGCTCGGACAGTCGCACGCTATTTCAGAGATTCAACACCGTAAAACCTGTACGTTTGGTTCAAGCATACGAATCTTATGCTATACTAAGTTTACCGTAAGCTTAAATTAAGTATCATATGCTTGAATCAAGCTTATTGTACAGTACGTTTGATTCACGCATACGTATATTACTTGAGCATGCGTATGCTTGAATCAAACGTTTCAAGCATATTCATTGAAAAAATTCAGGCGTATCATACTTAATTTAAGCAAAGGTAAACTTCTTATGTACCCAAGGTTCTAATGCTTGAATCAAACAAACAGTTTTTTCGGTGAAGGATTTGAACCATTAGGTATGGGTAAAAATAACTATGGATTGTATAATGATAGAGGTGTAAAACATTGATCAATGTAATTATTACTTTGCGAATAAATATTGCCGATTTCGAATGGCGAAAATTGGACTTAAAGGGGAAACACGTGACCATTTAAGACCGATTAGTTTTGGATCTCGACATCTTTAGGTGCCATTTACACTACTCCGTGCGTCGACGGCTACTTTCACATTACCCGTTATATTTTAGAACGCGTACTCATAACATAAGTAGAAGGACCCAAAAAACTTATTTTTGCTTGCAGCGATGCCATGTTCGGCTAAAATTTCGATTGTAGGAAGACAAAGAAAAGTCTTTGCAGTTTAAGAAATAAT
>Ga0058701_10004119_pt1 | contig 11729 bp, 6 predicted proteins | sample AgamicOrMae_FD_97039 | JGI IMG/M metagenome (GOLD analysis project Ga0058701, IMG submission 97039) | Agave microbial communities from Guanajuato, Mexico - Or.Ma.e | ecosystem: Host-associated > Plants > Phyllosphere > Phylloplane/Leaf | place: Guanajuato, Mexico | collected 2012-06-04 | reverse complement strand
GTTTAAATAACACTAACGTTGGGGATATCTCAAAATCGTCTCATTCAAGTGACCTACCCCAACGAAATTCAGAGGCGACTACAAAAGACATTCAAGTTCTCAGACATGGACTCAATCTCACACAGCATACAACCTTACCTAACCTAACCTCATCTAAGCTACACTTAGCCTCTCTTAAACTCAACTTATCTAACTTTCCGTACCCTCCTTAAATTAAAATCTACTCCGCGTCCAAGAACAACCTCCTCCTCCCACAAAAAAGTATATGAACACAAAGTTTCCATCGCCATGGTCAGAATTCCATTAAGATAGGCCTATTAGATAGCCAGTTTCTGAAAAAACAGTATACATGGGGATATCCGTCCCCTAAACGCTTTTCAATAAATTAATCCACGGTCTGTGCTCTGTTCGGCCATCGAATTTGAGTCACGGCAGTTCGCCTCTCTTTTTAAGATCATTTAACAGAAACATAGCATATCTCCATTTGACCATAAAAAATCGCAGCATCGTACTGAATCCAAGTTAACGTGGTCCACACTCTCAATAATAAAGGTTGCATTTTAAGTAAAAATTTGGTTACGTTAGGTTAGATGCCCTGGGCCTCCGCTGTCGACCCGCTAGGCTATTTGAGACGAAAACAGGAATAAAATGAAATACCGTTCAAAACTCGAGACCATCTCAATTGTGAGGTGTTTTCCTTAAGATAATTTCCATAATCTCAACGCTAAAACATAACTTTTTTTATGGATTGTCTGGTGTACGGGGACAACCATAGACTCCACCCGCCAGTACGCAGCGAAGTAACAATGCTAATGAACAGCCACTTGGGGCACTGCGGCAGACTTACTGTACGTCGGTAAAGCATTAGACGTCCGGAGGGGAGGTTCAACACTACAGATTCGGAGCATACTCTCCAAGAAACATTGGACTGGTTGCATGCGCAGGAAGTGATATTTTCTGGATATCTTCTCACTAAGCATCAGCCTAAAACGTGATCATTGTAAAATCTCAACAATCTAGAATCCTTGGATTGGTACATTAACTAGTTCACTGCAGTTAACTACGGACTTCGTCCAACCAGAGCGGCAGCATCAGGAACCCCTAAGGTCCCGTAGACCCCTTTGGTTCATCGGTACTTTTATCAGACCAGAATTTCTTGGTTCTGATACATCAGCCAGTTTTATTGGACGCCTCTACGAATATTGATGAAGGACCGATCGGTGAGGTCTTATTTCTCTCTCTTGACCGATGCTAGGTTCTCAGTAAGTCTTTGACATCAGTGACCAGAACAACCTTCAACCGTCTGGAGGGTAAGGCGAGTCAAAGAATCCTACAACCTTGAGACTAACAACCACCAAGCAGGGTTCAACTTCAGCTGAAACTCCAACCCAAGATTTTCTGCGTGTCTTACTCGTCACACGAACAAAATCTTCAAGGTTGATAGCTGTTATCAACAGTCACCTGACTGTTCTTGACCGTCCGTCACCTCATACCGGCGACCTCAGCATCAGCAAACGTGGGATTCGCCAGCTCCTGTGTTCCACATTGGTTGAATCTTTGATTGCATGTTATATAGCATTAACGAAAGGATAGGTTACCTTAGGTTAAGTTAAATTAGGTTAGGTTAATCTAGGTCAGGTTAATCTAGGTTGGTTTAACCTAGGTTAGGTCAAACTTGGTTAGGTTAACCTTGGTTAGGTTACTGGGTTAGGTTAACTTGGGCTAAGTTTACCAATTTAAGGTCAAAAGAAGGTTGTGAATCAACCTCGGTAGAGGTAAACGTAGATTAGGTTAAGCTAGGTTAGGTCCCGTGTCTTGTGCTTGGCTTTGATATCGCTCCGCTCCGCGCGGCGATGAAACATGGAACGCAAGAGGAGGGAAATCCAGCTTCTGATGTTTGGCGAGACGCTGAATCGCCTTCATCATCAGCTTCCGAGGGCATCAGCAGCCGGTGTGCGGCATGCCACCGACGAGCATCAGCCAGCAGCCAGCAGCCAGCAGCCAGCAAGAGCCAGCGGCAGCGATCGCCTCGGGCGGGCGGCTGTGCGGCTCACCACGGCCCGGCCAATGCGCTTCTCTGCTCTGCCCGCCCGGACATCGATCGTCATCCCGGTGCCGCTTCACGCCCACCTCCTCTGCCCGACTCGGCTGCCCGACTCGGCTGCCCCGGCTCGGCTCCCAGAACGCCTCGGCTCGGTATTTTTCGCCATTGCGCCGGCTGCGTCGGCTAGACTCCGTCCGAATAAGTCGAGTCCCGTTAGGCAGGGTTAGTTCTTTCCGAGTCGTTTTGATACGAGCCCGATTAAGATTGCCTTCATACATCCCGATTAGCCGATGCTTGTGATGACTGGCGTAAAAGGGTACCGTGCTTTCGTTTCATTGATTTGCTATTAGGGCCTGGCCTCTTCATGGGACGGCGAAGGTAATGTGTCGACCCAATTTTCGGCTATAAAAATGGGTCAGGTGAGGCATCTTTTTACGGGCTCTTCGCCCTGCGTTTTCGGGACTTTCCGGCAGCTAGTGGGGCGAATAGGATTTCCTGCTTTCGCTCTTAAGATGGATTACTTAATTACGATACTTACCACAATTACGATAATCGTGGACTTCTTTTAGGGGTTAAAAATTGACGTAATCATCTCTTCTTCCGTTTAAAAAATAGTCTCGGCCCAGTTTAGAGGTAAACATTATTTTTCGTCTTCAAACGTTCCCAAATAAAAACATAAATTTGCTGCTTTACTAAAATCTCATATTAGCAGTAATCGTAGAGTTGAATATTCATTCTCTCACAATAAAGTGAAAAATCTATTATCTCATATCACTATTTTTCCCTCTTTTTTTACTCCTTCACCACTCCACCCCCCCCTTCATTTTTTTTTTTTGGTAATGAACGAGATAAGAGTCAGAGAAGACGTTCCGTTCAAGATTGCTGGTAAGTTACATTTTTTAGATCTATAAACACGCACAAGTTTCATTAAAATTTTGTTATGCTGGACTTACGTATCATTCAAAGAGCTTTTCTACAATTTTAGTTAGCGAGAAGTTTTTAAAGTCACGTTGAAATACACAAAAATAGCACAGTACAAACAAAAAAATGAAATGTCTGATCCTTTCTTGGATGCGTATAGTAAGGCGTAGATTCCATTTTCTTCTTCTTTTTTTTCAAAGGGTTTATAAATTTACAGCACGATGGCAGCATTCTGACTCAGATTATTTGTAATCAATAACGATGGCTCCAATGAAAATCATGTTAGTCTTCCCCACGTAAAAGACTCTATGTTACTTTCTGACCCTTCTGTGGGTCTCCTCCACCCGTGTATGTAATCCACCTGTAAAGGTTCATTTTTCCTCCTCCACCCATGAAGGCTCCGTCATTCATCCACCCGAAAATGCTCCGAGCAAGTCTTCAACCCCAGAAGGTTCTACGTCAATCCTCCACCCGTGAAGGGAAATTCTTCCATTCGTAAATGCTCCACGTATTAATCTAGCCGAAAAAGTTCAGTGTCAGTATAGCTGTTCCACCCATGAATGCTCTCTCATTCTTCCATTCGGAAACACTTTACGCTGTGAGGAGTTTTCTCTCCCAAAGGCGTTGATTCAAGCCTTCACCGTAGTGGCTCTATGTCATTCTTCCAGTCGTTAATGCTCCGTGTACAGTGGGCCACAAAAGTCATGACCCCTACTTCCATGTATTTCTTATGGAAGCAGGGGTCATGACTTTTGTGGCCCACTGTACCTAACCGTAAATGGTTCTACGCGTCTTCCTCTTTAATTAACAGGTTAGCCAGTCTTTTCTCCTTAAAGGGTCTCACTTATAAAATTTTTATACATGATTAAATAATATTTATACGTGTAAATAAAATATTTTTACTTATGAACTTGCATAGGTTCTCGGGTCTATTGTCATCGTGCCCTCTCAGTTGAAAAGGTTGCCTTAGTTATAAAGGCTGTATACAATGAGCATTAGCATACAACCACGTAGGTCAGGTATCCCCCGCCCGGTAATGTTTTATGTTTTTTTTTTTTACAGATAGATATATTTATTGCGGGTAATTTTTACAGAAATGTATGCGCAATACACATGGTACAGTAAGAGAGTACAGTACACCGTTTGCCCTAGAGGCCCTAACAGTTGGCATGGGGTGCTAGCAATCTTTAAATGTAATTATAAGCGTATATGTGCTGGTGCGCGCGGGGAGAAAGTATAACAATATAGAAAAAAACCCACCCGGTGAAGGTAATGTTTTAAGAACATATCCAAGTAAAAAGTAGTTAGGCAATGTGAACACACCAATGTATGGCACGTTGCCTATGCTGACTACAGCAGGGGCCTGTCTGAGGAACAACTTCGACCTGAAGATCTGCTGCTGCCTACTTGAGGTGTCGCTGAATATTGGCATCAAACCTTTCCTAGCGGACCTTTACTAACCTATCAGACCTGGCCAAATATCATGAAGGCTTGTAAAACTTAACGTCACCGCGAAAGAATCAGGCGATTGTGGGGAAAAACACTATTAATGCCTAATAATAATAGGTGATACACGAGATTCCGAGTTTCCGTCTCTGTGAAGAATCAGCTAATTTGCGATAAAATGGTTAAAGAAGTGATGTTTACTATTTTCACGAACTCAGACGCTAGAAGGATAAAACGACGGCTAAATATCACACCGCAGACGTCGGTTCGTTAGCCTCGATGAACTAACGGATCACAGAGAGGGGAAAATACTATTACCATAGTTATTATACTGTATTCCGTCACTATAGGATAACTTTAGTCATCCAAACAATATTTCCTGCGGTAGCACCAACATATTCTCTTGTAATAACAACAACTTTGTTGCGATTTTTCTTAACTTAACACTACGACAAAATGTTTCCCATCAAGAACGTTTTTCGTAAAAGACGAAATACTGTAAATTTTGCGGAGCCATTTTCGTCTTGAGACCCATTGCAAAGAATACGGCGTTAAGGGTCACGCCAGGTTCCGTTATCACTTAGCGGCCATATTAATTTCTCACGGCTCTGGGACACAACATGATCAATTTAAAAAAAGGATGAAATAGTTACCTACCATAAGGAATCATGACGGGGTATGTTTTGTTACCACAACCAGATGTTTCGATGTGGCAACAACATAGGCTATAGTGTATTCCGAACGTTTTAATAAATTCGATTTACTACATTTTTAGCTACCATAAGAAAGGCGTTTCCCTCCAAAAAAAGTGCTCACATGAATTACTTCTCATATTGAATATTTTCAGATTAATAGACACTCTTCCCATTAAGGAAAAATTTGCACGAAAATAACATCCGCGATCAAAAGTCACGCCCATGTATAGGGTATTCCATAAATAAGAGCATCATGACTTTTGCCTCTGACTGTACACACTTTCTTTCATTTTATACGTCGCTATATTATGTTAGCTCATTAATGGGACATGAGCGAAAACGGCTGAGTAGATCCAAGTAATAATATTCTACTAGCAGCCGAATTCGAACACCTCTTTAACTCGCCATAAAAGTTCAGAGATGATCTCAAACATAGAGCCTTATCACCGAAAATGACAGCTCATTCTAAAGGAAAACAACCAACTGTCAATTTTCTTAAAGAAACATACTTTCAAAAAAACGGATTCTGCTTCACACTGTCCATTTTTTTTAAATACAGTGTTTTACACGTCTGCGTTTGAGTACTAAAACCCAGTGCTCACTGTTAATTCTAGAGGTGGAATTTTCAACCTCTTGTGTTCCACCCCGTTGCAATCTATTAAGTACCATTTTACCAAGATTATGTTGTCTACACTAACCTTAATTAGGTTGGATAACGTGCCTCGTGCCTAACTATATGCTGGCTCAAGGTATCCTAGTTTAAGTTAGATTAGTTTAACTAGGTCAAGTGACGCACGCTGACCTAGATATGAACGGTATTGTTCGCCAGCCAATCTTTGAATAGATGCAATTTCATACATCACATCCACAAATAATATCGCTGGTGGTCAGCTCAGTGACCTATAACCTTAACAAATAGTGACGTAGTGGTGGTACAAGAGAAAGAGTTTGAGAAACTCAAAATTTTGTACTTGATATACTATTTTTGAAAGTTGAACGTATTCCCATGTCACTTGCATAACTTAATGAAACTAATTGAAAACGATTCATGCTGATGCATCCTTATTAATTAAAAAATATGTGTACAAAGACGGAGGAGGGCTTAAAAAGGGCCTAAATAGGACACATAATTTAAGGCTTCAAGTAAGACACTTATTTCTCCAGACGAAAAACCAAACATTTGCAACCATCTGAAGAGGCTTAATTTTAAGTTTTAGCCGTTGGAACTCTTTATTTGATTCATTACTAGATAAACCTACATTCTATATCAGGCCATTACTGTTATCAATGATCAGGCGTAAGAGCGTAATCGGTGTTTTTTTTTCGAGTAAATTTTCTTGACACGTAATCAAGTTTCGTCGGTGAGTGTACATTACGTCGTTTGTAAATAGACCGATCCGGTCCGCGAAAGCTGCGGCAATGCAACCGACGCGGGGAGGGGAGGGGATGTGCATGGGCGAATCCATTCTGTCAGTGAAGAGATGGGAAGGCGAAGAGGGCCACGCTGAAGAGGGGAGGGGAGCAGTTCCCCCCCCCCTCCAGCACCACCCGCATCCAGGGCATCCGCCAAAGTAGATCCCGACTTCACCAAACTTCTTCCGCAATTTTTCCACCTAACCTCAAAAACGCAGAACGCAGACTTCTTATTTTTCCGAAATCAAAATTATTGCCCTAGAATACCGTTTTCCTCGAAAAAATAGACGTTCAAAGCTGACCTATATTTGAGAGTTTATCGTAGTAGTGTCGTGTTTAGACGGTGATTGTTTCTCTTGAAAAAAAAGGGGGAAAAAGGTGTTAAGGTTAACTGTAAACGTAGGATATTACAAGGAATTCTAAAAAAAGGAAAGAAAGAAAAAAGAGATATTGAAAAATTGCCGACCTCCGCAATGGGGCATTTTTATCTGGATGTCGAGAACTTTCACTCTCGAATGTGCAATTCAAGATGAGAGCATCTCGGGAATAAGGCGACAAAACTGTTAACAGGAGGTTTCTGTCTAAGCCCTGCCGTTCATGAATGATTACATCAAGGGTAAATACTAACAAAATCCCAATAAAATTGTGTGGATTGGGATAACGATCCTTAGAGGAGACATGAACCTGTGCCGAATGTATGTATTCGCTTGTAATGTTACACACATCATTAGGGTATTTTATCAAACTCGCAAGATTTCACATAAGCCTAAATTGTTCAAGTATGGAGTGACAAGGTATTATTAACGTAACAGATTTCAGTAACGTCTTGGATCGCATCTCCCTCTCGCAACGTACGTTGCAGCATTTTGACCCAGAACTAATGCTCAGCTTTGGCACTACTGCTGCCTTTATTCATTTTTTCGTAATGAACACAACAAACAAACCAACAAAAAATGTTACAAATAAAACGATAAAGTAAGAATAAAAAGATTGTGAGAGTATAGAAAAAATAAGAAAAAAAGACAGTAAAACATCAGTCCGAGTTAAATTTAAAAAGGGAGGGGGATTAAACACCCAAAAGATTTTAAAATTAAAAAGACGAAAACATTTCTTCTTCAAAGACGAAAGCCCCAAAAAACAAACAAAAAAACACAGATTTAATGAAAATACTACTTTCTACTCCCACAGCAATAAAAATTATGCTACCCCCTCCCCCTAAAAAAAGAACGAGCTTAGGAATGATCGGATGCTGATTATACATGTACCCTTCAAAACATCAAGGAGAATAATTTTTTTTTTTTAAATTTTACTTTCTCTAGAATAGAGGCAAGGTCGTTTCGTGGATAGATCCAAAGAAAGGAAAGTTCGAATTTTGAGTTTGCGCCGGACCTCCCCATTTGGAAATAAACATTTATTGGAAGGAGGGCGGGTGGCACGGACCCGAGCGAGCAAGCGAGAGCCGGGCAGAGCAAGCGAGAGCGAGCGTCTCCGCCGAATTTGACCTAGTTCCGGCCGGTTCGGATAGCCCCGCCCACTCTCTCTGTCGCTCCTTAGGTGCCGCAGTCTATTTTTCAGGCGGGCCAACTTGCTTGAAAAGATAAGGGTCACAAATTAAATATCATCTATTGTTCATCTTGCTTTAACGAGAACACCAAATTGAAACAAGTTCTTTCTGCAGGATAAGCCGCCAGCCGCGCTCTGCCCGAGCAGCTCTGTCAGTCTCGCCACCCCCAAAATAATGGACTTTACCCTCAGAGTAGCTCCAAGTTACCGGTATCTTAACGAGTATCGACAGGTTCTTGTGAGTGGGATGGACCATCTATGACGCAATTAGTGTTTAGGCAGAATTTCCGCCTAAAAAACATCGCTTCTGGCGGTTTTACTGACCAAACTGACCACGTTTCATAAAGAAAGTTGGCGATTATGCGCACTGTAGTTTTATAAAACGCAATTACTACCTCTTTTTTTACGTTCAGTAACCGAGTCGTGAAACAACACAGGTGACTCTAACGAACTGTATACCTATCGTCGCAAAACATGCAGCCGCTTACTACTCCACGACTTTCACTGCTATCCGGAAGTATCATCAGGTTTCGCGACAGCCGGACTAAGCGTCGGCGATGCGACGCACAAGGCCCATAACCTGACAGAGCATACGCAGTTGAAGGTCGTTATTGCTCTTTGACAAGGTCGAACCGCAGGGTAGAACGAAAGAGAAAACACAACCTCTATAACTTTACAAGTCATGTGACTCTTTTCATGGATTTGGTAAGCATAGGTTAGGTTCGCCGGAACACACTCCGCTCATGGTCGGCAGGAGGTACCCAAGGTCACAAATTCGACCTTGAAAATTCCGGGTGGGCGATGAGCTTAATATTGCGTCTGTTTGGCCTTAAAGATCTGCAGACGGTGGAAGACCACGATTTCCGTACAGACTCAAGGTTCACGACATCAAGATTCCCCATTGTACTTCCAGCAAGACAATTTGAAACGTTGCCAAAATTTAGATCGGCATTGCAAATCGGTGATGGAAAGGGGCCAAGGTTATTCCCCGACTTTTCCCAATTGGAACACAGGCCTACTGGGTCACATCAAATGTTACTTTTAATGAGTAGAATCCCCAAACATCTCATCCATACCAATAAGAAAACGATTATTCATCCAAGCAAAACGGGCCACAACTAATTGGTTTCGAGTACAGCGGTTCTAAAACTAGCATAAACTTCACAGATACAAGCGAGTTAAATTGTTCAAGCAGTGTCATAAGTAGTAACCGATATTCGCGCTTTCGTGATTGATGTAAGAAGCTAGTTAGGGTTAGGTGAGGTACACAGTAAACAAGAAACTCTTTTTTTTAGGGAGCTCTCACCTGTTTTCGGCGTAAAAATAAAACGAGGGTAGTAGGTATTTAGATTATTTTTCAAGGTAGACCTATGTTCAAGTATATCATTCAAAAGGTCTCAGCGAGAGCTTTTTATTGGTAGGGCTTAACGTAAGCTTATCTTGAACAATTACTAAAATCCGTGCTACCCCTGTTTTATTTTTACATCCAAAACAGGCAAGAGCTTCCTAAAATAGATTTTTCATTTTTATCGTGTTGATCAGCTCCGATAAAGTTAGGCCCGGCTTTTGCAAATTTAATAAGCAATGCTCCGTCACCGAGTTTTAAAGATAATGCATCTTCTGTCCTGGTTTAATATTTAATTTCATTACGAAGATTTACGTCACAAAACCAAATAGGTTTTGGTATCCTTCACTTCGCTCCGCTTAGCTCACTGAGCCTGGTGCCTACGTCTACAAGACAGGGTGCTGTCAGCGGGAAGTAAGCGGCATCAGGCTTGGCGATAACGTTGATTAGAAAAGGTGCCCTGTGCGTTTCTCCGCTTCCGCTCCGTTCAGCTCGGCGATGGAAGGTAGAATAAAAGAGGTAGAAATGCAACCTTCAAATCGTAGTGCACGCGACCAGGAGTGAGATACTGTATGTCTGCTGTCCCTGTCTAGCTTGCTAGTCCGCGACCCTCAGTAATCTGCAATATTATCCCAGTTATAGCGTACTAAAACCTGTACTTACAATGGTAACACGCGGAGAAAGTGGAAAGAGCGAAAAGGGCGGAGGTATAGCAACCGCTGCATTGTTGCCAACACTGCGCGCAAAATATTCAGCCATGACGAGTTTTCATCACATTTACTTGAAACAATTTGTAATTTGATTGAACATAGATTAATACTGCGTACTCAAAAAAATAGCAGTGGCAGCTAACGCGTTATAATACGTTAAAATGCTAACAATTTTTTTACCCGTTCAGAAGTTAGCCTTCAGCCACCCTAACCAAGATACATTTCCTGAAATTTCTAGATTAGGTGAGTACAAACTAGGTTGAAAAAGGTTACAAATGTTCAAGGTAGTTTATCAACTCCTACAGCAATAATCGTCTATTCGACCATTTTGGACAAAAATACTTAGCAGAAACGCCGTTTGCTCAAACGTCCAAACATCACCATGAATATCTGGGGACAACATGTTTACCGGCTACTGTCCCAAAACAAGAAAAGTCCACACTCCAGCCCACTAGCAATGACCGCCTGTCTGGTCATTCATCTTTCTTCCTTTGGTACAGTAGTACAAAGTCAGCTTCAATCGTCTGATTCGACTACCCTAGACTTTTTCTGAAACTAGAAAAGCGAGGGGACGCGCATAAATTACGTCATGCTTTTAAGGGTGGGAAAGGGGTTAAACTCCGGTTTGACAAGGAGGGGAAGGAGCCGAGCAAAATGTGACATCAGGCTCTTCATTTCACTCTTTCGATTAAGAATGAAAACGGAACAACTGTTTTCAGAAGTTTCTCCTATTTCGGGTGTAAAATTAAAACAGGGATAATACATAATTTGGTATATTTTCAATAATTAGCCTTATAATTCAAAAGATCCCGTCAAGAGCTTTCAATTGATGTAGCTTATGATAGGTCTTGAAAAATTACTAAGATACCTACAAGCACCGATTTGTTTTCACACTCAAAACAGATAAGAACTCCCTAAAACTAAAGCTCCGTTTTTACTATGTAGGTAAAGTGTATTGAGTAACAATTATAAACTGACAGTGAATTTTGAGGGGTCTCCGTGTTTAGACAGCCACGGAGTCAAAATTCAGACAATTCCGACTGTACTTTATGTCACAGATCCTCTTATTATAAAGGCACGGCTCTGCGCTGCTCTATGAGGAATATAGGGAAAGGAGATACTGCAGCCGTCAGCCTCTTCAGCTTGGAAAAACCGAGAAAAGCAAACGAAAAATTAGTGCCGTGTGAAAAAATCCGCCTGAAATAGTTTGTCTCTTAAAATTATCGAATTTAAATATCTCTTCGCAGCGTGACGTCACATCAGACATGGGAGGGGGTAACCCAGTTGTGACATGGAATGAGATGGAAGGGGGGGAGGTTCGTAATTCCGGAGAACTGAGGAGACATAATACGAGCAGGGCAACCGACACAGGTACATATTTCGGGGGTAGTAAACTTGAACTAGACAAAAACAAGTTGCGGGTGATCGAAAACAGGGCTGAATTCTGGATTGTTTACTGGAATATACATTTCAGGCGTTTATTTGCTCTGTGGCTAAGTACGGATAGCGTTTAGAGTAGAGAAACAACCGGACGAGACGTCTACCTTCTTTGGCGGGAAACAGGCGGCGCCGCGGCACTGGTGGGGGAAGTG
>Ga0058701_10004118_pt1 | contig 11729 bp, 8 predicted proteins | sample AgamicOrMae_FD_97039 | JGI IMG/M metagenome (GOLD analysis project Ga0058701, IMG submission 97039) | Agave microbial communities from Guanajuato, Mexico - Or.Ma.e | ecosystem: Host-associated > Plants > Phyllosphere > Phylloplane/Leaf | place: Guanajuato, Mexico | collected 2012-06-04 | reverse complement strand
TCGTGAGCGGTGGCTCTGATAACTCCATCAGGTAACGTCACCGTCACTGTTGACTGATTTTGCGATCCAGGAAAGTGAGGCAGAGATAAGTCAAGTGCTAGTACAAATTATCCGTCATAAATTTGCTTATTTAGGATCGCTCTCGAGCTGGGCAATCGACATAAGTGCTAACTAGTTTTTTTTTTAAGTTAACCGCGTCTATATTTGTTGGCCCGGAATCTAGTGACTTAGCACCCGCTTAACATGTCCAGCAATCATGGAAAAGAGTTTTCTTTTCTGTCTGATAAATTTTTGCGTATTTTGACAAAATGAGGTATTTCTTTTGTGTTGAAGGCAAGGAATTTCCGTTTTATCTGTGCACTGGGAAAAGTTACTTCGAACATTCGAACACTCCTTTGAACCTAAGAAACGAGTAGTAGCTCGGCGATGTACGTTTTGGTATCTAGGGTGCTTTCTTTTAGGCATGTCTAAATCGAAACTTATGATCGTCCTTTTTTTTTCAGGTTATGGAATGTCGAAAGCGGTGCTTGCCTACGAGTCCTGGAAGGACACGAGGAGCTCGTCAGGTGCATCAGTTTCGACAGTAAACGGATCGTCAGTGGTGGCTATGACGGGTTGGTATCTTTCAGACAAAAAGAGGTTCAAAGTAATGAGCATATTGGTGCAGGCGCGACCTGTAGGCTCTTTCACATTAATTTTCCGCGGGAAATTGTTCGACAAAACTGCAAAGTAGCCTTACTATAACTATCGTTCATTACATTATTTAAGAACATTTTCAAACTAATTTAACTGAACCCTACCTAAGCGTCCCTATCTATTCTTAAGGTAACAACAACCAGGGTTGTCGCGCTCCTGAAAAACGGGGAAAAATGGGGGATTTTTTTTCCACTGAAAAATTCATGGAAAAATCACAAATTTTACCTTTTTTCTGTGTGAAAAATGTATTTTTTCGTGAAAAGTGCTTATTCTACCATCATGGTCTTTTACATTATTTTTTTCAGCAAAAAGTCAATATTGAGTGACAATTGCGTATCCTAACAATCGTGTTGGCTTTCAATAACCACGTAGCACTTTAAAATTAAGTTTTTTGCTATGTGTTCTTAAACGATATGCCGCCAATAATATACCGGGAAGTATTTTTGTTAGTTCTGAAAAAAATGGAAAATTCAGAGAATTTTGTTTTTACCATAGCGCAACAATTCTGAATGCGTAACGATATCGAAATTTTCTTATTCAACCCTTCCCGATTTCCCCCTAATTTCAAATAAAAAAAACGCGAAAACGTTAAGACGTACCCTAGTAAAGTACCCTTATTTTTTTAATATACACTGTATCCCTTCAAGAGTGAGCATCTATTGCCCAACCCCACTCTATGTTCAGAATTCGATCTTCGTATCATCATTACTTACGTCCCCACGCACCGTCACATCCACAGAACACAGAGTACTGAGTACGGGCATCATTTTTTAAAAACCACATTTTTGGACTTCTGGGATCTCAAAACATGAAGATCCATCAAAATCCCGAGATCGATTTTTCACCCTATGCCGAGACTTTCTCCATCGGGAAAGTACAAATTGTGTGTGTTGGACATTATCTGTATGGAAGAACATCCTCTCACTAACGTGCTTTTTTCTAGGATTCCTTTTGTCATGAAGTTTCTGAGCTTATCTGATTTTATGAAGTTCCTTAGCTCATCGGAATCATTTTCTAGCAGTTCGTGCATCACGTTCTCGCTGAAATATACGGTATCTGTTTCAGAAAAATAAAAGTATGGGATTTAGTAGCAGCTCTCGATCCGCAAGCGCCGTCGAGTGCATTGTGCCTACGGACACTCGATGTGAGTAGCGAGTTGGCTATCGTTTCTGGAAGAAGTACGCATGCGAATGCCCTGGGCTTGGACTAATCGTTGTGCTGTAACAGGAACACACCGACCGGGTTTTCCGACTGCAGTTCGACGAGTTCCAAATTGTCAGCTGCTCCCACGACGACACAATTTTGATTTGGAATTTTCGTAATCCCAGTCCTCCGTCTGGCACCACACAATAATTAAGATGCAGCTCGCAACTTTTATTACAAGAAGTAAAAAGTAAGTAACTTTCACTTCAACTTCTTTCAAAGATCTGTTCCACCCGGATTAGCTGTTTTCGATTATCTTAAAATATTTTCGACACGACTAAAATATTGACATAAACGTAACCAGAACTTTACCATACGATTTCAAACAGTTTCAAAATGTACAATTTTACAGGATTCCAAGCCAAGAAATGTTGCCTTATTTTTAAGTGGAACATTTGTGTGCACTCAAGTGATGACAAAGATCTCGCACGCTGGGGAACAAATTAGTTGACGTAAAGGGGGCCATTGGCGTTAAAAAGAATTGCGTGGAAAGTGCGTGTTTTCTGACTGATGGATGTTTTTTGTCGCAGCTTCCTCCAAATGATGAAAAAAAGCATGACTATGAAGGTCGCGAGATGTGTGCAGGCACACACATGCTGCACATGTGCTCATGGGCGTTGTATGATTTTTCTCGATCTTTCTGTCCTTTGAGCCCGCCTTTTTTCGGAGAAGGGGTTTATAGTTTCGCTCGAGTCCGTTTGTATTGGTGCATGTATCCAGTCCTCGCTCCGAAGATACTGGTCGAAAAGTAACGTTCAATTAATGAAATTATGTCAAATCGTCCCTTGATGATGTCTATGTGGCAGCAAATCTTGTCAGTCATCGTCATTTTTGAGTTACCAGTCAAGGAAATGCCATGGAATAACCAGAGTTGCAAACTACGCCATTGCTTGTTCTATTGGAACATATTCGAGGGCATGAACCAGCCCTTCTTTCGTAATTGTTTTTTTTTTCTGCTTACTAACGTCATTTTCAAAGTTATCTCAGAGTATCAATGAGGCGAGCTTTTTAATCGAAGTCTCAACTTCATTTAGTTATATTGGAAAGTATGCAAAAAAAAGTGGCTATATTTTTAGGCGATTCCACTTGCTTGTGGACCCATCCTTCAAAACACCCGCGGACATCTAAGAAAGTCCCCCCTTCCAAAAAATAAAAAATAAATAGAATTTGGTGGGCATGCCCGAATTTTTCCGTCTTTCTCAGCGTTGTCCTCTTGCGTGTGCATATTTATTTTTTCCTCTCTCTCAACGTTGTTATCTTGTGTGTATATTTCTGCCTATGGCGGGCCGCAGGCAGTTTACATTTCTTTATTTTTATCAGAGACCCCGGTGGATATGAGGGGAGACATTTTTGATTTTATTGGAAGAAGTTGTTCTTGTTAGTGAAATTGTTAAGCGCGTGCCTTTTTTATAATCTTTGAAAAGAAAACCTATTTTTGTAAGACGATTACATGTTTTATTTTCTCGTTAATTTGCAAGATGTGCACCGCCTCTGTGATTATTTTCAGTTCAGTATGAATTTAGTTTACATGTATTTAATACGTTTCTGCCGAGTAACCAAATCTGTAGGTGATGTCAATTTTATTTTGGCAGAATGAAGTTTTCTTACTGTCTAACGTGCATTGCAACCATGTTCTTAATTTCTGATATGATTATGTGGGTTGAAGGGAAATCGCACGTTCTAGCACACTGTGAATTACAGCTTCACAGGCTTGTAGGGTTTATTAGTTTACCATGCATTTCTTCTACAGAGTTATATTACATATATGTGTATTTTAAGTGGTTATTATTGAAAGTTATGAGTTTTCACTGTAGTGTAGAGCACGTATTTTAAAATTTACATCACGTTAAGTAAAAAATAAAATATTCCAAGTGTGTGTTTGCGCGCCAGCGGAGGACCTGCAAGTCTGCAAGTAGTCCCTCTCAGAGATCTTAATTCGCCAGGTAGTCGCTTTGGCGTTGATGCAAGTGGCGAGCTCCTTGGTGAGCGAACAGCTGCTTGCTATGCTTATTCGTCGACCATTTTCCGTATGATTTATATTCATTAAAAATATTCAGGAAGAGTTCTGTGATAAAAGTAGTACTTCAGGCCCTTAATGTTGTGCTTTTTTCATGTTTCTTGAAAGAAAATATAATATTTTTTGATGGAAAAGTTTTTGCTGTAGTGAAGTTCTCAATGATCTATTAAAACTTCGCCTTAAGAAATGGTTTAGGGGTCGAAATTAAAGAACCCTCCCCTTACTTAAGAAGCTATATTCCTTCCACCTTGATTACTTTTAAATTTTATAATGCGAGTGTGTCTGGAACATGCGTCACCGGTAAATAGGTTTTTTGGAGTGAAATTGAGTACTCTTCATATGATAAAAATATCAGCTTTGGGATACAACTCCGTGTAACGCTATGAAAGAAAAATATATTTTTAGACTTGGGTGGTCTTACAATTTTGCACACTTTGGTGTGGGGCACTGAACGTGAAGGCGATACTCCAGGTAATAATGAACCACAGATTGTCACTCATTCGATGCTAGGCTGAAAACAAAATTCGGATTCCCAACGGTCTAAGTACCCTGAATAAGATTATTTTTTTCGTCCTCGCTCATTGATTGAACGCAATCGAAATTTCAAGAACTGCTGTCAGTGCCGTGGTTATAGAGCCGTCGGTTTCGAATATTCCGCTGCATGTGAAACCTTTGTTAGGTATGAAAAATTTGGAAGAAAGATTTTCAATCATGTCCTCCATGTTTCGATTATATTTTTTCCGGTACAGTTATTTTTATGATTATGGGTCAGAAATAAATATAAAATTATTCTAGGACACTAACATAGAGAAAACTTTCAAAAAGTACAGAAAAAACAGAAAAGTTTACAGAGTGGCTCTGTCCGATGTTTGATGGATCAAGTCACCGTGGTTGTGTGTAGACAAAAATAAGATTGGAATCACTGTGCCTGCACTGTGCGCTCCTTGGTAAATAAGATTTTTTGAAGGATTTTGGGATTATCGGCAAGTTTTATTTCAGCTTGATCAAGCGGCACGACCTACTAGTAATGTGTGCTTTTTAATTTTCTGTTATGTCTATTACACCTGGTGATTGTCATTAAGTTTGATGTGCACAAACCTACGTGTTATTTGACATATATCAACCAAGGTTTCATTCATTTTGCTTGATCACTTGAACTCCTCTATTCGTTTAGATGAAAAAATTGGTGCACCTTAAATCGATAAAACTAAATTTTTCTTTTTCTTAAGTTTTTCTTCATATTTGTGGTCATTTTGTTCTAACCACTCTTTTCAACCATCCTGACAGGCCAAGTTTCTTACGTTTCGCGAAGGTTCATTTTCAACGGTTCTGATTTCAAAAGATTGTTTGAAGGATTATAAAATTGATTTTTGTTATAAAATTAGATAATTTTCCCGGATAATAGTGACTTTATTGAGTGATTTACTTTTCATGCTTATCTATGTTCACTCCTACTCCACCTTGCAAGGGTAGGTTATATTTTGCAGTGGAAGTTTTTGAGATCTTAGTTTTACTCAGAAATAGTGTATTTATTCTAGAATCAGCTGTAAATATAAGAAAAAGATTAGATGTAAATGAAAAAAATTATGGTTTTTATAATTCTGGAGAACTTAAGTACTGATGCATCAATTGCAGGTCTGCATCATAGCTAACTCTAGTAACACTGGTGATGTTTCAGGCCTCTTTTTATAATAGTTAAAACTGATCACTTTTATTTCAAAGAGTTAGTTTCAAAGAAAACTAGAACAGTAATAGTGAAGCCCTATTCATTTGATGTATGTGTTGTGAGGTACTAGCATTACAATTCTTAGCACTAGTATTCATAATGCATAGGAAGTATGTTTCATACTTTCTTTCCTCATGATTTTAGAAGCATTAATGGATATTAAAGCTGTGAGGAGCTAATGGACCATTATCTTTTTGAATCGGAGAGGAAGTTTCAACAAGTATCAGTGTTTCTTTAATGAAGGAGTGTAGGATGCCCAACAAGCTTATGTGAGATATAGGACTTTTTCTAAATTAAAACATTGCTGTATCACACTTGACATGAGGAGTTGGAAATCATATCTACATGTGACATTCTGCTTAGCAAATAGTGAATATTTGATCTTTGTTAACTGAGAAATGTCATGGTTTTTGAAAACCAAAGTTTTATTACATAGGTGTGGTGTTTAATTTTGTTGCAGCTCATCAACACCTGCAATATTCTTTTATTTTAGCACAACTTGAGAGGAGACAATTTCTTTCTTTCAGATACCGTGGGACTGCTTGTGTCAACCAATTATATCTCAATCCTTGAGAGCGGATGGAGCAACTTCATTCAAACATGACAGCTATCAACGTCAATAAGGAAGTGTCATCTTCAAATATAAGGAGTGTCTGCCATTTCCCCTATTTGCCAGTGGATAAATTAAGTGAAAAATATTTTTATATCAGTGGTGTCATTGTGTGGCTGATTCTCTTCTGTTTACTTTGTGGAAATTGAGTGTTGTTCTGTGGCAATAGTGCATATATCATCTTAATTCTGATATCAAAGTGGTTTACCATGGAAGCTCTCAATAGTCTCTGGATTAACCAAACATTCAAGGTAAGGAATATTTTTATTTCTGTCACAGATTTGTACTGAATAACCCTGACGAGGTTGGGTTAAAGGTTTTACCCGATCGGATTGTCTACGAGGATCTTTGTCCACATCTCAATCACGGAAATAAAATGAGTTTCAGCCCGAGAGTTCCCTTAAAGTATCAGCGATTTCGAGAAGGTTATCATTCTGGTTAGAAATCGGGTGGAATCAATGTAACGTGTTTTCGACGAGTGCGAAGCACGCAAGCGCGGTTGCTCAGACTCAGCTCGTGCATTGTCTTTGTCGGAGACGCGCCACCATCGGCGGCAGATCGGGCTATTTCGTCCAGTTAGCGTGACTCCCTGAACTCGCTTTCAAAGCTTGCGGATTTTGGTCTTTTAACCGTGTGCTCAGGTTTGTTCTTGTAAGTTTATCGTCGTCGGAATACGTGCTAGTACTTTTCCAGCACTTTACTGGGTGATTGATCGTGTGTAGATAGGAGTAAATAGTGAAATATGGGGGTTCGTCGTAGGGCGGTTGTGTTTAATCACAGCGCACAGCACAGCGATTGGGTAGGAGAGGAGAGGGGTTAATAAAATGACGTCGTCCTACTACGTGGCTCAGTCGACACCTATTTTGTGCTAAAATTGATAATACGACACTTACGCCAAGTAGTGCGCGTTTCGGGTAGAGCAAAGTGTCTTTTGCTCCAAAATAATTTCCTTAGCTTTATTTTGAAGCTCTATTAATCATTTTCTGCGCGAATGAAGAATGTGAGATGTACGCATTAGGACTTGGTAGTGAAGCTAGGCCTCGGCCTTGGCCAGTTGTTCAGTTTTTTCCTGTACTCCGTCGTTGGATGGGAGCGTTTCTGTTCGCAAGTACGACGCACACCGCCATTGTTGTGTTAATCTGAGATATTTCACATATTGAACCGTTAGTGCAGTTAAATGTGCTTTGAAAGTGTCGTTCTACCTGCTAGTAGTGCTATAATTCTGTATAGTGTGTCGAGTAATAGGTTCGAAGTAACTCAGTGATGGTGTAATTACTTTGTCCCGACTGTGTCCGCTCATTGGTTTGGAGAGCTTGGCTTCATCACGTGGGTGTCTGTTTAGTGTCTTAAGTTCAAATAACAATACAGTGGGGGTGGGGGATGAAAGGAAAAATTATTTCCGATCATTTTTTGGTGTGCTGGTGTTAATTCATTGACGGGAAACAAATTGTCTCATGTTTTCGTCGGCTCAAGAGAATTCGTGTGGATATGCATCTTCGGATTTCGTCAGTTACATTGAGTGTTAACCTATAATGGGCTTGTGGAGACCCTTGGGGGCGCTAGAACTGTTCGTTTCACATAAAATCATCAACTGTTTCGAGTCGTTCGCCAACAGATAGCCGTTTCAGTCAAACTGTCTGTTGTCGAGTGTAAGCATTGTTTTGAAAACAAACCGTCGAGTCAAGTGTGTGTGCTAAATCGTGTGTCATGTGTTTTTACCACGGTTTCCATTTGAAAGCGCGATATGCATAGATATGGCTACATTTATCTATGCTGGTACTTCACTCAGCCCCAAGGCAGGGTTGTTAACATTGTGTTTCCTCTGTTCCCATAGGGGTGGATCTGTTTTTTCTCTGAATGAAGAATGAGTTCACTTCATGGATGAATGGGAATAAGCTGAGGCGCTTAGCCAGATGTGGTTGTCATGGCACCAGCCTTGACAGAAGCTGGTCAGTCGCAGAACTTCAAGCTCTCAACCAACCATTCATTGCCAGCCTCTCCTTCCAAAGTGGACCTTAATGGACTGGAGGTCAAGGAGAATGAAGCCTACCTGTCATTGGATGGTCACCATCCAATGAAGAGTGATGTTAACATAGACAGCCTGTGTTTAAATGGAACATCCAAGATCTTGAAGGAGAAACCTAGCTTTGGTAACTTGAAGCCCAGTCGCCCTCGCTTCGTGATCCCAGCTGATGCCTATTCTGTGAACAAAAGTTCAGAGACACCAGAAGGAGTTGCCACATCGTCAGACAGTGGGTTGGTGAAGAACGGTGGCTTTATGATGAGTAGTGACCCTTCGGTTGGGGACAACGATAGTAACATGGGATTACAGAAGTCCAACTCGGGAATGATGCCTACTTTGGGAACTGGAAGCTACTTAAAAGAAAACTTCTTTCCCAGCATGGACGTGGATCAGCTCTTCAAGAATTTCAGCAACAATGACTTGGTGTCAAGTGGTGATATTGACCATAATATGGATGAAGTATTTCAAATCATCAAAAACATGGAGAACAGTGCAGAGATGCCAGCAGACATTGGGAGTGTTGATGCAGTGGAAAGTGGGGAATCAGATGGCATGTTTCCTATACCCGAAGGTGCAGATCTGACTAGCAGTTTAACTAATTTTGAGCGAGAAATCTTAAATGAAGTGGAATTGAATATGTGTGTCGATGTGAATTTGGCAGAGGGTAATTTGCCAAGTAAACAAACGTTATTTGACCAAAAACTGGAGGATGTGCGCAAGAAGCAATTTGATGTGGAAAGGAGGTGTGAGTTTTTGTTGCGTAGGCTTCGGAAACTGCAGGCGAAGGGGATGGGTAAACATGGTAGTGAAGAAATTACTGGTCTGTTAAACTATACTCAAAATCTCATCCAAGAGGTCTCCAGAGGTGGACAAGCATCAAAAACAGATCCAAAGCAGCAGAGACGTGCTGTTGCATCTATGCTGCAACAGTTAGATTCGTCAGCTCATTCTGCATGTGCGGTGAAGCAACCTGTCTCTGGCAAGTACTTCGGGTCTGGGAGTGCTGATCAAGTACCTGTCATCTCGTCTGGTTTATCGCTGCCAAAGCTGAGTGCGGAAACCAAAGAAGACATTGAGAGGGTGTCTGGTCAACTATACACCCAGCTGCACATGGTGGAGAGTGCTATGGATTCTGATGTCACTGCGAGCAGCTCTGGAGGTGAAAGCTGTGACGAGATGGTGTCCTACAACAACCAACATCAGCAGCCGCTTAGCATGTAAGTTGAATATACATTCTTATTCTGATCAGGGAAGTTTCTCTCTGTAATATTTATCTTCAGCACCACAGCCATGGCATAATTAGAATTTTTAGGCATAATGTTGTTTCATGTGAATTTAGCCATGCCGCCAAATTGATGCAATCTCGTTAGCTTCGAGGGTTATTTCGCGACTCGCACCCCGGGAATCCAAGACTCCAATTTTCACAAATTTGGCGAGCGAAAATTTGAGACCTTAAAGCACAGTCCAGAAGAATCGAGGTTGCCAGCATAAAACAAAGTCCGATTATGCCCTGCGTGTCTCTGCGTTAATCTAAATTCAAAATGATCGAAATGAAATCAAAAGCAATTTTTCAGCGTGTTGGCGCATTCGAAATGAAAAGAACCGTATTGTTTTCATTGTCAAACTCCACTTATATTTAATCACGGCAAAACGGCCACATTATTGAACCTCTTCGCATTGAGAGTGTTCCTCTCTTTATTCGCATTCCAGACAATTGATTTCTGTCCTTGTCTTTGGGTGTAAGTAAACTGAATTCTCGTCAGGGGCACCCCAGGAAAATCGATCTCCGAGAGCCCTTTTAACCGTAATAACTTATCGAGTGTGGCCAGCAATCGAGATAAATCGCGCCGTTGTCGGTGCCCTCTCGCTCACCGGCCGATTATTTCTGCGAGTTCCTCTCTCTCTCTCGGTTTCGTTCCCTGCGCTTCTCTTTTTCTCCTCAAGATTCACGAGATTTTAGTCTCTTTTATTTCCACCGCTTGCGGTGTCGTGTAAATTAACCATATTCGTCTCTTCCTCTCTCCATTTTTAAAAATTTTATTTTTGTTACTTTTATCCTGAATAGTGTACAAAGATTACCCTAGAATGTTAATCTAGCGCCCAAAGACTGATTCAGAGGTCGTTTACCAAAAGGTTATTTTTCGTAAATTTCAGGACATCATTTTACAATTTTAAATCCTAGTTCAGGTTGAGTAACTCACAAATGTTTATTTTTAGTCACTGCACAGGGAATGGGGGTCGAAATGTTCACGGAATTTATGGGGGATCCCCAATGATTCGCCGCACGTCCCCGACGAACAATGGCTTCGTAGATGCGGTTGATTAGCCTATTTAATTGACGATAAGTAAGTTATTCCGAAGGTCACATCCGATTTACCTCGTTGTAATTAGAATTAGGTTGTATTGATATTCGTACCACCACAATGCACCAAAAGTTAATAAGAAGTTCATCTGCGCAAATTTGCCTTGCTCAATTTATTAGATCGGAAACGTGGCTTGTGACGCACAAGTTCAATTTTTTTAACAGCAAAAAATCAAAGAAATAGAAATGATGAATAAATAAAAAAAAGGAAAAGTAAAGACACTGCTGAGTACATATATATTTTCTTTCTTTTTGTAGCATCGTTGTAGACAACGGTCGTACAAAAAATACGATGATTCCAAAGTTCCAGCTTTTTAAGTAGTTCGTGTCAGCCGGATTAAATTGAACACTCTTTCCGCGCTGTAATGAGAGCAATGCGAAGTGGCATGAAAAGAATAGGACGCTATGAAAATTGCGTTGTCATCGACGGGAAAGGGAGTCTGGCTGTACAGTTACAATAAGTCCTGCCATTACGGTCTTACATTGTCTCATATTGGGTCCCGTTTATGGTTTACTATTATAAAAAGCGTGGAAACTTCTCATAGTGACTACAGGGGAGATCCCAAGTCGTGTCGTATTCATTTAATCCAAAGATTTTTTGTTTCGAAAAATTAATGTTGGCATTACCGCCATTGTACTGACCTCACTGAGCGCGAAATCTTCCGTATTTAAAAGTATTAATACCAACACAAATTTCCAAAAAAATAAAATCAAAGTCACTAGAATGCGGCTCGACGTATGATCTCGACTGTATGGGATAGCGTGGTAGTGACTGAAGCGGAAGGGAGGTCGATTACTTCGAAATTTTTGGATGACCCCCGATCGCCTGAACTGTCGTTAACTTTAATAATTGGTTCGCAGGGATTAGGAGAGCGAATTTAAGTTGATTTTAATTTAGTTCCAAAAACCGGTGTAATTTTTCAGCGTTGACTTGATTGCTGACGACGATTTTATTAGTACATTTTAATCGGCAGTTAAGCGCAGCGTGCGGGTTGAGCGCATCCGGGCGTTCGCTGTCGGGCCAGGGCAAATGAAATCGACCGGGCGGGCGGACAAAGCGCCGCCCCGCCACCCGCAAGCAGGCTCCATGTG
>Ga0058701_10004117_pt1 | contig 11729 bp, 4 predicted proteins | sample AgamicOrMae_FD_97039 | JGI IMG/M metagenome (GOLD analysis project Ga0058701, IMG submission 97039) | Agave microbial communities from Guanajuato, Mexico - Or.Ma.e | ecosystem: Host-associated > Plants > Phyllosphere > Phylloplane/Leaf | place: Guanajuato, Mexico | collected 2012-06-04 | reverse complement strand
TTTTGCTTAGAATTTCATTCCCTATTCAGGGCTCCCGGCAATGCAAATAAGATTTTTACATCCTGTAGAGTGATCCATATTTAATGGAGGAACCACCGACTGCAGGAGTTTGGTGTAGAATACACATAGGGTCCAAAACGAGCCCTTAGGTTTGAGACGCCCTTAAACGGCTCTTCAGGTCGTATACTACCCGAGTTACGAAACCACTCAATGAACTGGGTGTTCTCGTTGTCTTTGGGAAACTTGATTTTCCCGAGCGATGTATTGAAGGTTTAGGCACTAGAGCCGGAAAATGTGTCGGGGGTGTTCGGGACATGAAAAATGTCTTAGCTGTTTTCAAATCACTTCCATTTCGCGTTCTTACCCGCGGTGCCACAGTCACAGTAGCTCTAATATAAGCAAAACCTGTTCACTGTTTTTTTTTGTTCATTTTTAATCCTCAAGTCAACGTCAAGACATTGAACGCCTTGTATATTGAAATGGATTATGGCGTCTGTTCTTGACTTCATAAAGATTTTTACCTGAAATATTTTAAGGCATTTTCGTTGAACATCCGAGCAATACGTTCCAGTTCCGGATTAAATCGAATATTCCAAAAGAAACTATTGTGGATACGCAAGTGATATTTTACGAATAATGACTTTCCCCACTTAAAATTCCGCGGTTAAGAAGGAAACCCATCTCGTGAACAATCTCCGGTGAAGGCCTTAGCAACGGGTGAGAAAATAATGGCGCTGAGTTCTTAGAGTAAGGCAGTCGGCGCATCGGAGGTGGTGGGGAACATAGAGTAGTGCGTCCTCCTTGACGAACCGTGGGGGTTGATGATGGTTTTGAAAGACGTGCATGAATGTCTCGCAATAATGGCGAGATTCCGTGTTTGCTTCGCGAGGTGAATGAGGAAGGCATTTATCGCAAGAGACAAGACCACTGGTGTGTCTTACGAAACTCTGCTTTGTTTTACACATTGTTATGTATTTTTTCCCGGACTTGACTATTAAACTGTACTTCTGATAGGTGAAATTTTCCTACTTCCGCGTTTCATCTCTCGTTTCCAAGCCGAGCTTTGTTAGCGATGTTGAAGCAACGTATAAGACACTAAAATGGAACCTTCCCGACGCAGTTTTATCAGGAAATCACGATCTTAATCTTAACATGTCTGTCAATTGAGTCACTGCATGAATGTTGATCGCCAAGTAGGAGAGCAATCTTAAAATTAATTTTAAAAAGGTGTATACTCTTTGGTGAATACCACTTGACTATGAGGGCCGCTGGATATAAGCTCTTTGTGCCCTGTTTTGAGTAAAACTAACTAGCAAAACAATTGTGGCAGAGGTCCTCTCTTCGGTTTGAAGCTCAACGAAGCAGATGAATGTACCCGGCTGAGAGTGGCAAGATTTGTTCCCCGTAAATTGCGGCGGATTGGCTGGACGATACGCACCGCTGTGACCCGGAATAAATGTATTGCCACGTGGCAAGTTGCCACCAGGCTGTCGGCCACAATTCATGCTGCATAGATTAGCTGGCAGGGAAAAAGTCATTTCACCAGTCCGGCGGCGGCTTACACGCGTTCTCTGCCCAGCTGAGCACGTCTTCCCTTTAAAATGCGTGGGGAAAACACACTAAGCTGAGTGTTCGCGTGTACCATGTGCTGTAAATTACAAAGGTGGAATTTGCCACCTCTTTTGTTCCACCAATCATTCCACCAATATCTTCATGATGAATATAGGCCTGGACTTATGTTTTTGATTCCGTTGAAGAGACGGATGTCACCTTTCCTCAGGGCGACACTCAACGTTTTCTACTAATTAATTTAGCTCAGGAGATAAAACTGCATAAAAGTGTCTCGTGTTTTTTTCTATGTTGGATGGGGCTTTCAGACAGAAAACGTACTACCTCAATATCCCGCTCGATATCTCCGTTGGTGGCTCCGAGGTATTAGACGCAGCATCATCACTGCAGCCGTTACAAGCGATAAAATTGAAAACTTTCGCGTTATGGACTATTAGGATCTTAAGATGCCATCTCCTCCAAATCTTGATAATATTTTGGGATTGTCTGGACACAATCATAAAACCTGAGGGATAATTCAGTAATACCCAGGCTACGTGAACGATCCCAGTAAGTGTCCAAATTAGTTTCGGTACAGAGGCATTGACCTTACTTAATATAAGCTCAGCACATACTTCTCTAAGGACAATAAATCAGCAAGTTTATTGTTAAAGATGCTTTTAACACCACTTTTAGTTCATATGAATAACTTGCCCTATGCCTCACTTCGTCCGCCTTGACAACCGAGTACAAGACATCAGACAGGAAGTCCTACCCCTAAAACTGACATTGTAGAGAAACTCACTTAAAGACTACTTTTTGTAGAGAATCTCTGTATTGTACTAGCAGTCTCAAAAGTATTGACCGCTCGAATATTTTCGAACCTCCGTAACTTTGAAAAAGAGAGAGATATCATAGAAGCTCGGGATAAAATCGCTCTATCTTAAAGAGATCTATCACTTTGATCTTAGCTCTGATGTCATATCTCGTTCCGTTCCAAAGTCACAGAGGTTTGAAAAAGAGCGATCAATACTTTTGAGAGTGGTGGTACAAGGTAAACCCAATATTTTTTGCATTTGTTAAATGCAACGGGGCCTACCAAAAAAGAATTTCATCCTACGACACCCTCCAAAACAAACTTAATGAAATCGGTAGACTTATTGGGAGTTAGAAGAATGGAGATACACCGTGTCTCCGTTTATTTTATCAAGGTCTTGCCCGAGAGTATCAAATTCAACAGGAAAAAGCGAGAATTTCAGCATATTCTCGGAGTCAAAGCCAAGAAATCTGCGAGTCCTCAACAGACTCGTAGATTTCAGAAGGCAACGTAAGGATATCACGTTGAAAGGGAAATTCCTCGGACTCGGATGCAGAATCGTTGTCTTCCCATTCATCCGAAGCGGCTGTATCAAAACCATTCTCGTAGAACACGCAATCTTTGGAGGCTGATTGCTTGACAAAGAGACATATTTACTTGCCCAATCTGTGTTTTGGAAGGCCTTTTTTCCTCTTGAAGAAAGCCAGTATGAAACGCTTTTGTCTGCCACCGATGTGCGACGTGACAGCAAAACCTCTGTATGTGCTAAGCCTCAACGTTGCCCAGTTCATTCGCATCAAAGGTGTAGTTCGCATCCTCATCAAGAACTTACAAAACAAAGTTATTTGCTTCTAGGTTCAACAAACTTCTCTTCTGACGTTATCGATAGGTGATATCTGCTGGCTTGTCTCGTTGATGATAGCTATACACTTTTTTTATTTTAAACGCTACACTTTCTACCTGATGTGTTCTACCATTTTGTCGAAGCCGGAGTAAGGCATGAGCACCGTGGGCATGGGGAAACTAATCGATCGCCTAGCCTGAAGCCGGTTATCTCTTCGTGTAACTGCCGCCGAAAAGCGGCATCAGGGTTTGCTCGTATTAAAATCATTCGTGTCTGTGTTTCAGGTTGGTGTCATGACTGCATGGTTTCCTTTATAGCTGACAGTAAGTAAACGATTTTAACTCATTTATGGAGATATGAGAACATATTTTTATGTTTCCCAATCGAAACTCATCAACGCTATTTCAAGTTAAAACTTTGGGTACCTCAAGTTGCTTGCTGTAATTGGATCTTGAAATCAGAGTCCGTAGAAGGGCCAAAACTTACCGTCCAACTCGAAATACCTTTGTCCCACCGGACGTCCATGACCTTGTTTGTGCTTGTTCAGGTACCAAACTTTTGGTTTTGTGTAATTAACTGGCGATGCTTATATTTGCTTCTGTGACTTTGGTTGGTGAACTGTCTCAAAATATCAGATGACTATTGCCACAGTTTAGATTATTTCCGGGAAGACCTGAGTTAGGTACAAAATAAAAACTAAATTATTTGAATGTCTGTTTTGTCATTTGGACATCTCTTCCATGGAGTGATTGTGTGACAAAGGCCAGTGTCAGTTGTTTGAAGTCCCCATGACCACACCATCATAAAATATTCCTCATCACAAATAATATGGTGGAACATGTTCTATGTTAGGACGCACGTTGGTGTTCACGAGGGAATGTCCTCCAGGGTCAACCTGTTCATTTCGTGACACGTCTCTTTTGAAAGCATTTAACTTCTGTAGCAGTAACCTCGTCATTAATAAAATTGTCCTTATTGGTAACCTCGAAAGCAATTAAAAATATATCCGACTTTCAAGGTCATTTCCGAACTCTCTTAAGGTAATCAAGGCTAATTTTTACCAGGTCGCGAAATCGACCAACACTTTCTAGGGTAGCCAGGTAGAGAACCGATCAATGTGTTTCAACAAGATGAAGAGCATTCAAAACTCGTGCATGCCCTACTTAGGAGTGGGGCTGACTTTATATGCATGCAGCTTAGCAACCAGCGTGTCCTCGTTCAAGTGACATTCACTTCAAGTGTAGCGACCTGCTTACTACGTCTATTAGGCACCGTGACCGTGCACGGCGACGGACATTATCCAGTATGCTGGAATCACACTGAAGCGTGATCTGCATCTCGACCGGAGGCACAACTCTCAGCTTTGCCCGACAGTGGCCTCTTTTTAGCTAGCCTCCCGCTAAGACAGGCAACAGTGCGTCTCCCTATGACCAGATTGCCGTAGGTCCAAAGCTTGCTCTTGTTAATTAGGGATGTCTTGCCTATCAGCGCTCTCCCAGTCTTCATTAATTTGCTGCGGCTAGGATCTATACTGAAATATGTAATCGTCGTGAAAAGGCTATATTGCTCTTATTTTGAAATTGAGTTTTATGTTTTTTTTACTTGATTTTATATGTCGTCTTGCGCAGCATCTGTAAGACGATCATCGTATTTGCAATGCTTAAGTTTTCTTCGTCTTTGTAGTTTGTTTTTTTTAATTTTTTTAACTATTATTTTTTTAAGAAAAACGATATTTTCGTCTTTCCAAATTCGGTGTGAACATTTCTCCCCACACTAAATTCTTCATCTGGATTTTCTTAGGCTTTCATCTGAGCGTGCGGTGTCCACCTAAGTTGTTGTAAAGCTTGATTAGGTTAGTCAATATCGCTGGAAAAACTGTCAATTAAGTGGCATTTTATAAAAACGTTTCCGTTCCTGATTGAAAGGTTTATGTCCAAAAGTCGACCGTGCAAAGTCCATCCGAACGAATCGGGGAATGTTCGCCGTTTATTTGGTTGATCCGAAGTGAGCATCGCTATGCACTCGCTTTGCTGTGTACATCGCTATTTAAATGTTGTCCAGCCCATTTCCCGTAGCTTTGCACCTGACTCGTTCCCACGCTGGACATGTCCCCCAAAAGGTGTCTAATACTCTAATCTTCCCTTCAATCAGCCCAGACTGACTTCCACCATACTACTTCGTATGCCAGGTGCAGAGGAAGTCGCTCACACTGTCAGGGACGTCTTGCCAACCCAGCATACTCTTTTCAGGAGATAAATTCAGCAGGAAAGGGAAAGGAAACATGAAAACGCCCTAGGAAACACGCATTAGCCTAGTTAGATATTCCTCACCAAGTCATTTCAATGTGTATTTGAAAAAGAAAATTGAAGAAAAGAATTGGAACGACCTATTTTCACCAACCTTGACGATTAATTGCCAGAGTGTGGGTTGGTAAAGTTCAGTTTCTATGTCTGTACTTCACTGTTATTCCGATTTTCAACAATATTTAATTTATAGCCATTGAGGTCAGCCTACCTTCCGTGATTTTAAATCAGCCGCTTTTCGAAAACTTTGAGGATAATGCCTTCACGCAAGAGAACGCTGTTTATAAAACACTCATTTGATGAAAAGAGTAGTATCATCCTTTTCATTTATCAAGTCTGGATGCATCGTTCATGCAATCAGCGCGGACTCGAGTTAGAAAGGGCTCTCTGTTTTGGTATGTCGTTTAGTTACTAACGCACGTGTGGAGAAAAGCATTCGCGTGAAAGAGACCCCATTCGCACGCTTTCGCCAAAGAATGAAGAGACCAGTAAGGAAGTGTACCCAAGGACTCCGCCTAAACATGACACATTTTCAGATCTTAACCCAGAGCGATGTCGCCTTCAGCAAGCACGTTCGAGTTGTCAACGTGAACAGTCACGTCCGAAATAGCATAAGGACTTGCTAGGCTTGATGAGTTTGAATAGAGTTATAGTTCCGAACAGAGGCGACTTCCAACAAACGCCTTCTAATCATCCCGTTTTAACGTCTCTTAATTCGTCCTAATAAAGATATTTGCGAGATAATCAGTGTATCTTTTAATCTAATGCTACACTTAAAATGATAGAAATATAAGAAAAAATGTTTTGAAATGTGATGTGTTGAGCTCGTCGACAGACGCAATTCTGTCAATTTTTTTAAATATTTTTTTTGTCAGTGTGCTGGCCCAAATGCTTATTAAAAATCCAAAACATTTCTCGATAAGCTATCTGATAATTTCTTATGAGTTAACCGCGGGTAATTGTGATGAAATTGCGAATTGTGGGCACTGCTGGTTGGGGCTCATCGACACCTAACCTAATGTCTAGTTCAGTATTACATATAGAGTCATTTTCGTCATGCTAGCTTCTAGCGTCGCACAGGCTGCTTTTAGAAGTTTGCGGTAGCCTTAATAGCACGTCAATCGCGCCGGTCGCATTTTTCGTTCGCCCTCTCCGGTTGGAAAACTACGGTTAATAGCGGCCACACGTTTAACTTTTCAATTTCCATGAAGCACAGGGAGGCAGTATGCGAAGAGTCAAAGTCGCCTAGTAGGGGAACGTTCCCTTTATTGACTGCGTGTCTCCAGGATAAATCGCTGGATAGGCGAGCCCCGCCAGACCGCAGTCCCAGCTACTTTAGTTGGCGCAACTCTGCACCGTAGACGTACCAGTAACCAGAGAACGAGGGAGCCGCACGTCAACCGCGAAGATGAATGAACACTTTTACGTCGGATTTCTTTGGGTAACACGATTCGAACAAAAGCTTCCAAGCAACCCCACTAAATGAGGAACGGAAAAAAAATCAAATAGGAAATTGTGATTCATAACAAATCGGTCTGTAGCTCTGCGGCAAATGGAAGGTTTCTTAACCCATAACAGTCCAAAGCATCAGGAGTGAAGCTAAAGAGAAATTGGAAGGATTTTTTTCCACTAAAATACGCAATTTTAAGCCTGGGAGAATGTCTAAATCATTAAATTTTAGGTTTCTACAAGGGAGATATTTTCTAAATTGTGACAATACTGAACTGAAAAGATCCTGCAATATATTTTTGTCTGTTTCCGAACGGCATCGCTGGGCGGTAGTGGGTTAAAATACGAGCCTAACTAGGATACTTAGTGCCTAACTTACTAAGTGTCCTTAAAAAAAAAAGCTCGCAGTAGCCAATCCAGCCAGTTTCAGAAACTGCAGATATGGTAATTGTTGTTTAAGTTAAACATACTGTTACTTCAAACCATCATGTACAAATATGTGTTTCGCTGTTGTTTGTATGACCTTTTAATAATATCCCTTAAGAGTCAGCTTAAGCTGTGCTTAGTATGATTTTGCTCCTGTTATCTCTAATGTTGTAGTAAAAGCTCGCACATTGCAGCTACAATAGCATACAACGCCGTGACCGTGAAATGTGCATCAAAACTTGTGAATCAAATCAGTTTCTTCCACCGTGATTAAGCTTTACCAGATACATCTACTCCCCTCGCGCAGCGGACCAAATACCTGCCTGAGATTTCTCATACCCGAATCAACTTTTTATCTGATAATGCTCATAGGGAAAGTTATGACGAGAGCAAACAAAGCCATTGTGCGGTATACTTTGAAACGAGAGCGTTGAACTGAAGAAGTAATGATCCCACCAACCTAGGTCATACTTATCATTTGCACTATCGTGATTACAAGTTTCGGATTACAGCGCTGGAGTAGTCGTCATGCTGGCAGCACTTGGCGTATGAGAAGGGGTATGCAAACTGTGATTTGCCATGTGGAGGGGGCACCCCGAGTGCTGCCAACCTGGCAGATACCTCACCGCTGCTGTAACACTCGAAAACGCAAGAGTTGCCATCTAGTGAGGCTGACTGTGATTTTTCAACTCTGCTTTTGGGTCGTAGCTACCTGACTGTTTACCGACCTGACGTTCACATGAGCCTTTTGAGGTGTTCTTCAACTTTTACCGTTTATACTTTGTGAAAAGCTGAACAAAATTCATCATTAATTTTTTATTATTTTTATTATGAGACTTTAAGGTTGCAGGATTTGACGAATCTTTTTCATAAGTCAGTTTTCAGTTCAAGTTCAGCGGGAATCTAGGTGTAGTGGCTCATTTTGAGGTTGATGTTCATTTTGATTTTCGAGACAAGAGGAAGAGGGATTACGAAATAAGTCCTTGTTCTCTGTTGCCGTAGTACGAGTTTAATCAATCGATGTTTACCTTATTGTTTCCAAGTGATTGTCACATTTTCATAAAAGCGTTATTGAATTTTCAACTTGCTGATATCTACCTTTCGTCATCCCTTTCGGCATTGAAGTTTCTTTGTAAAGTCAATCTTCAAAGGAGTGCAGTGAAGATGGCTGTCTGTTGCACACCGCGCAACAGTATAAAAATATTGAGTGCTCCGATCCTTCCGTCCTTCTTACGCGACGGGATTGCTTAAAAAAAAAGCCAGAGACATGGTGCCCCTTCCACCGTCAAGTGTAACCGATAAGGGCTGTTTGACTTCAAAGCCTTTGCGCTTAAGTGGAAGGGATGTTTGTTCAGGTAAACGGAACGGCGCTGTCGGGATTGACAATTAGTCATAAAAGCTCACAAAATTATGCTCCGCTGTCCTTTTTACAGAATAATATGAAAAAGTTCGCACGCTGCGACAAGCCCGTGGTGGGATACATCCATGTTCTTTTGTGGTAGATCACCTCTTTTCAAGTGGTGTTGCAAGCACAGAAAATATTCACGCTATTAATTTCGTCTTTTTTTTCGTGCTGACGCAGTATATTAAAACCCATTTAACTAGCGTTTATTTGTTTTGATTTACTTCAATTTTTTAGACTTCTTAATAATAATTTTAAAAAAGTTTTTCAAATTTTTTGATCTTTTTCAAAAAAATAAATAAATATTTTTTTCCAGAAGAAAAGCGTATCGAACAATAAAATGAGTAACGAGGAATAGAAGTAGCGTGTAAAATCTTTTTTTTAAAGTTTTTAGTTGCTTGTATTAGATTTGGTTAAATTTGTAGAGAGGTATACCCATTATTTGAGAGTTTCTCAGAAGGAAATAAAAGGAAACTTTTCATTTTTTTTCTTTTGACTGATAAGAAAAAGAAACAAGTACATTCACAAAGAGTTATTGTTTTGTTCTACCGAATAATCTCTTGGTTTCCTGGGAAAAGGTACGTATTGACTTTATCATGAAAACTCGTTGCCGTTGGGAAATCAAACAGTCGGTGCGAATTCATAAAAGGAGGCAGGCGCCCGTCCGGCGGACGTCCTGCCCCAACGGTGCATGCGCCAGCCTTCCTCCTCAGTCTTCCCCGCCCTGCTGTGAACACTTTCTAACTCAAGCACACTGGAAATTTGAAAGGAGTAATGTGCCATCTCTTGTGCTCAATCCTAATACCGAATGTACCGATAACATACCAGGGTCGAAGTATCCATGCAATATCCATGCCGAAAATCTATTCACTAAAAAGTACTCGTATGGACATCCTTGGTTCATGGATATGGTATAGACACATGAATATCCATTTGTATATTTTCAATAAATGTATAATTCGAAAAGGATTTGGCGTGGTCACTTCAACCTAGGCAGTGAGGCTCAAGGCCAGTGAATTAACATAGACTTACCTGACCTTGTCTTTGTGGTTGGATGAAGTTAGCGATGCCTCTCCAGATTGATGGATTTTACAAACTCAGTTGACATAAGCTATGCTTTTGCTTCGTCAGTTTCACGAAAGGATATTTCTTAAAGAGGAAGTAATACAGTAACTGTGATATAAATTAGAGTACTATTAGAAAAGAAACTCAAGTATACTGTACAACCAAAAACAGGCACAGAAGTGGTGGAAGTCAAGTGGAGTAGTGGCAAATATCTATTCTTTTTCCTTCCTAAAGCGAGGTAAATAGATATGTAAATGGTTTTGCGGTAGTTTGCGTTACCGAACGATAGGTTACCAATACGATAGCACTTCAATCCATAGCATAAAAATGCTGCTAGTCAGAGAGGGGCATTTTTTTGATTGAGTCGATGTTAAGCTCGTTTACGAACCTAACAATAAAATATTTTTATAGAGCTAGTAGATTATTAGTTATGTACTGCTCAACCACTTCCTAAACTTCTTGAATGCGATTTTTTATGGTGGTTAGAAGAGCGTTTGAGTGTAACGATGGCTCGTAAACCTTTGGACCAAAGTGAAATCACCTGATAATACTCATGATCTTTCTGAGTGTAGACGCATGTTCAAGTTTCCCTGTTAAAATGAAGTATGTATTATATTAGTCTTACTAGTACGAGGCCCATTCTGTTATTTATGTGAAGCCATAAATCAACGGGAGTGAATTTATGCCCCTCTTTCAGTTTATAGATTATAAAAGACTGCTTGAAACATTTCCCACATCCCAAGATTGTGGGCTAGAGGTTGCTGAGTTACGTCAGAGAAGAAGTTTGATTCCCGTTATTGAATACAAAATTATATACAGGGTGATTTTAGTTGATGGATATTACTTCAACAACGGTAAGGTCAAGCAATTATAAGGCGAAGATGTGAAGCTAACTCATAGTTTTTAATAAGTACTATTTGCTTATGGGCAGAGTTCAAAATTTTCTTTGGGAAAAGGAAACCGTACTTCGTAAGTTTTGGAATATTGTAGGAGGGGCTATTGTCGATTACAGGTTGGTATATTATAAAGAGTATTGTAGAGAATCGTTTTAGGCAAGCTTTACAGGGCTACAAAGCGTGTTGCCTATTCTCAGTAGACAGCATGTCTTGTAGCCTTGTTGCTCTACTCATCTATTCGTCGAGGAGTCGAAACTCAAGCTTACGGTTCGGAGAAATTGTTTTGTGTTGAATGGAGAGACTTTTATGAGATTGTTTTTGATGGAGTTGAACTGGTGTTACATCCCAGGTTTAGTTGACGCAGACATTGATTGACTACCGAGGCTGGCCCGCCCTCCATTGACGCTCAAATAACGCTGGAGTAGATTTAATGCTGAAGTATATTGCACTGACGGCTGACCACCACGATGTGGGTGGGGTGAGAAGGGTCTGTGCCTTTACACGAGAGGGTTCCGAAATTTGGGGCTCTGATACGAGCTCACAGCCCTTTACCTAATTTAAAAAGTTTTCCTGTAAGATGAAAATACGGAATATCGAATTAAATCTCCAGAATGTAATACGGTTACTGTTCATTAGGGTTAAACACTTTGAATTTCACAGTTTGAATTTCTTCACCTTTTGGGTGACTTGAAAATGCCAATCAGCAGTGCAGAGCGTAATCTAACCAAGGCCTATGTTGATTTACTAATATCTGCAGTAGAGAGGTACTACCACCGTGATGTAAGCGGCATCAGGCTTGACGACATCTGAATGGAGAATATACGTGTTACGGTATAACTTATAATAAGTGAGGAGCGACGTACTATCGAGGAAAGATAAATCTACCCCCCCTGCAACCGTCAACACACGCGTGTGTTTCGGTTGCCTATCCTCGATGGAGCGTAGTCTGATGGATCGCAGCGGGATTTGGGATCGCGTA
>Ga0058701_10004116_pt1 | contig 11730 bp, 7 predicted proteins | sample AgamicOrMae_FD_97039 | JGI IMG/M metagenome (GOLD analysis project Ga0058701, IMG submission 97039) | Agave microbial communities from Guanajuato, Mexico - Or.Ma.e | ecosystem: Host-associated > Plants > Phyllosphere > Phylloplane/Leaf | place: Guanajuato, Mexico | collected 2012-06-04 | reverse complement strand
GGGGGTTAGTGGTTTAAAAATATATAAAAAATTTTTTTAAAAAAATTTATAAAAAAATTTTATTATTTTTTTTTATTAAAAAAAAAAAAAAAACTTTGGATGGATTAGTTAAGACGCGAATATATGTATAAATCTCGCGTTAATATCGTTCAAAGTCGTTATTTTTTTTTTTAGGAAGATTTTGATTACCTAGAATCTTTGGTATATTTCCACTTCAAAGCATGGTCTATACGGTCTAAAATTTTCTCAGGAATCTGAGAAAATCTTGCCAGACTCCGATGCGCATATCTCCTTGGAGAACTTTTGTGAATTACTAGAAATACTCGCAATAAATCGTTCCCGTTAAAAAACAAACTTTTTTTAGAGCCGGTATCAAAACATAATTTATTTTCCTTTTATTTATGGAAATCATTATTTTTTTCAAAATAAGGATCCTCTGTGATAAATGGACGTTTTTTTGGCTTCCTTTCTTAAAAAATCGACGTTATTTACGCTAATCAACTTTTTTTGTCGAGTCCTGGCGTCGAACATTTGTGGATCAGCCCATTCTGCCTTAGAGAGTAGCATCCTTATGTGGTAGACTTTCCCGCTCGGAAATCGATTTCAACTTGATAATACGTCAAGTTGCGTTGCTCAAGAGGCCTTCCACTTCGTTCTATGGGTGCCAGGATTTCAAAACATAAGCAGATTCTTGGATCGATATCAGCCATCTACTTCAGAGTCTGGCTTCTGGTCCGTTCTACACAAAATCGCTCTAACGGAATTACGAAGATCTCTCCAATACTCGAAGATAATTTCAAACTCCTGTGAGGGTTCCCGAGGAAAAGTACACAGTTTCCTGGGAGTGGCACCTCTGGACACCACTCCTGATCACCGCTGATGTTTTTATTGTATTTTCCCCACGATATAAACGCAAATGTGTTGAAAATGTGCCTCAAGGTTTGGCTTGGATTTTCTACGCATCAGCGCTTACGGTTGCCAAAATCAATGGAATAGTGTTCCAGCTTGGGGGTGGGGGGGTTCTATACGCAAAACATTTTACTGACTTTTTCCTTTCAGTTCAGCTTGTTTTTAGTGTTAAATTTTAATACAAGCTTCTAACTAGGTTGAAGTCTCAATTTATTTAAAATTAAACTATTTTTTTCATATATTATTAAACGAGGCATTTCAAACGTTAAGAAATATTGAGAAATATAAAAGCAAAATTTTTCATTCTATGTTTTTTTTTTTGTTTTTGTTTTTTAGGCTGATATTAAAAACAAAAAAAAAACAAAAAAAAAGTATTCAAAAAAATTCAAAAAGATCTCTAAACTGAAAAATTTTTGTCACTCAAAACATTTCGGGTTTCCGAATTTTTGAAGGCCTAAATAGCGTCTAGGTTCAAGGAAATGCGTCATTTGCTCAATACATTTCAATCATTTCATGAGAAACTCGTGTGGTGTACCTTCGTAGCGGGTAAAAGCAATTTTAGCCAAAAACCGCGAACTCTCGAAACAGTTAAAATATCCGATAATATCAACTTGGCTTCCTCGCGAAATATTTCCTAAATTGTAATGGAGGCTTTACCGCATTGACCCAAATATGCCTGTCGGTCGTAGAGTAGCTGTTTTCGGCTATCGTATTGCACCAACTTTTCTAAAGTCTTGTCGAAGCTCTTAAGAGTTTTTTGATTCGTCGCATGATGCTATTTGCTTCCTTCCGTCATTCTCATACTGTGAGAAAAGTTTAAGTTGAAAGTACTGGACGAGTCGAGAGAAAAAGGAAACTTAAGACTTATTGACAGTCTACCGACGCCTTTCGGCAAACTTTGTCGGCAAGCGATGATAACTTTTGTTTCATGCCTCGACAACTCTCCCTAAACTATGTTTACGATAACTTTCAATTTTCTTTTTTTCTTTTTTTTTCCCTATAAGCCTTGGATTAAAAATTGTTTTCTGGCAGTACCCTCCTGTTGATCTGATTGCTCTGCGGGTTTTTGAACACGGGACGTGTTTCAAATTAAAGCCAAAAGTAACCACCTGTTTTCAGTGATTTTTGCGAACACCAGATTTATTCCTCGAGCTGAAACTGCGAAATCTGATGTATAACAGATATAGGAGAATTATTATATATAACAGATATAGGAGAATTTTTATATATAACAGATATAGGAGAATTGTTATATATAACAGATATAGGAGAATTATATATAACAGATATAGGAGAATTATTATATATAACAGATATAGGAGAAATAATGTTGTTGTTTTTTTCCAGCTTGGGACTTGAATGTCCGAGTGCGTATAACCAAGCGGAGTTTTTGGTTACTCAGCTAGCAATCGTCCCTGGTCAAGAATTACAAAGTAGGAAAAGGGTTGAAACACTTTGTGACCGCTTCGACGAGTCCCAGTATGGCATCGAGCTTCAGAAGGAACTAGGTGGCATCGCTAGACCTCGCAGACAACGTTGTTGCTCAGTGGTTCACCTGGAGAGCGATTTAACAGCTAGTATTAAGAGCGGTTGCAGCTGTTCGTACAGTGGCAAGGTATGAAAAATTCCAAAAGCAGAAACTCATATAATCTTGCAATAAAATCAGGAAAAATGAGAAGTCATCGTTAATCTTTCATGTTTCAGGAAGGTATTCCGTTTGAGAAGTACCTTACCATGTAAGTCTCGATAAGCTGAAATTACTTTTCCCGTTGTTTTGGTTGATCTAATTGTTATTTTGTATTCCGTAGTCAGAAAGTATCCAGCCTGACCCAGTTTTACTGGCTGCTTTGGCGCTCATCTGTTGAGTCCCGCAGAAATCCTGGAGAATGGCTTATAGGATTTTCTCTCTTCATGGTAAGAAACTAAAATCTAAGGCTTGCTTCTTTAAAGAACTTGATTCCTAAATTAAACCCTTCCGATTCAATGCGAAAGCGCGTAACGAATTTTGACCGCCGCTCATCCCTTCCTCTGCCTCGGTTTGTTCGATTCGATCGCCGAACAACGAACCTTAAAGCAGAAAAGTTCAGCTGGATCAATTTTTTGAAACTGATTCATTTCGGCTCTGCGAAAATCGTAGAAAAATGGTCCAGTACTTGAGATCAGTAAAATCATTTTACGAAAAATAACTAAATAAAAATGCTGGAATAAGTGTGTTACACATTTTTAAAAATAATTATATATTTTTAAAATTTTTATCTTGTTACAAATGGCGGACTGTTGATTGGCTTCGCTCCATTTTGAAACATTTGTATTTACAACAGTTTCAAAGACTAAATTTTAGGTAAAACAAAGTTTACCTAACCTTTGGACCTAACGATGTCTATCCCCGGTCAAAGGATATGTTTATGCGGATGTTTATGTGGATAGTGGGGATCTTCTAATGAATGACCATATTTGCCGCGGACATGTATGTCTAATTTAAAACCCATGTTCGAGGGATATTCATGTCCCGTTATCCCTATAGTTTTATGAATATCCTATCCATACAGATATCCATGAAAATCTATGGGTAACCATGTAAGTTTCCAATATCTGTATGCATGAATCCTTCGCCATACGGAGTCCCATTAAAAGACGCCCAGTTCTTCCCATTTCCAAGGGTGGTGAGATGTTGCCTCGCTAATTTAATATCGCTTTTATTTCAGTTTACAGCTTTGCTGATATCTGTGCCCTTCACGGATTTACAACTGAATCAAAAGGGAATTCAGAACATGCAAGGTTTCCTCTATCTCATAGTGACAGAAGTGATCTTCACTTTCGCTTACAACGTGTTCCACACTTTCCCCCGAGAGGTTCCTGTCATGTTACGAGAAATTGGTGGAGGACTCTATAAACCAGGGCCGTACTATCTTTCCAAAATGATCGGATTGGTGAGTGTCAAGCCTTAACGACCCGCGCAAGATCGTTAACGGATATTAATGTCGGCTTTTTATGTTGGCAGATCCCAAGAGCCATCATTGAGCCCTTCATCTACCTCATCTTCATATTTCTTGTGAGCGATCTACGAGGAGGTGCTCACGAATTCTTTTTGTTGTGTCTCCCGATTTGGGCCTGCTCCATATGCGCCACGGCTTACGGTGAGCTCTACACTCTTTCCCCATTCATCTTTTTTTTTTAAACAAGGATGAAGACTGTGCACGTATTGACTCGAATTTTCTTTTCCAGGTTGTTTCATGTCTGCTGTTTTTGAGTCTATGGAAACGGCTGTACTCGTGTCTGTGCCTTACGAGTTTGTGTCGATCACATTTTGTGGTCTATATCTGAAACTTCGGTAAGTTGAGATTGATCAAGTTACTTGTTCGAGAGTCTAGAGGGGCGTACAAACGTGACCGAAGTGCCCCAAGAAACCAACCCTGAAGAACTTTGCGCGTTTACCGAAATTCGCCAAACAAGTTGATATTGGAGAAAAACTATTTCTAATGAGTGTTTTCTTTAGTTTTGCTCAGTATCAAAGTTGCGTGCCCACGACATCATCAAATGTCTTCTTTCGTTTATCAGATGTGCGCTTTTAACAAAATATATTTTAAATGACGTATTTTTTGCTCAATCATGCACGTATCTCTTTGGATAAGCTGCCTTTCGTGCCCCAAAAATCTTGCAAAACAAAATAAAAAAATACTCATTTAAAAGTATTTATTAATCGATTATTAATGTTATCATTTAAACCTACCGGTATATAAATAATGAATAATTGGCTTAAAATTTTGCAATTGTTTTTCCAACTTAAAGGAATATTGCTCTTTAAAATTTATAATAAAAAAAATCAGCATAGGATTTCCGAAAATTGAATTAGGCTATACATGTATATCCATTATTGGCCGATGCATTAGACCTGAAAGGCTTAAAATCTCGAATCAGAATATCTACCGGTTGGATATTCTCGGTTATGAGGGCAGTGCTATTGATTTACAATACCGTTACTTGTTGTTTTTTTGTCTCTTAATCACGTGACTTTTTTTTCCAGGAATTTGCCCGCTCACTTGTCATGGATCCAATACATATCTCAGTTTTATTACGGGAATGAAGCTGTGTCGATTTTGCAATGGGACCAAATAGAGAGCATAGGCAAGTAATCTCCATTTTTTCTTTTTTTGTGATTAATTTAGACTTAATTTCGTCTTTCGTTTGTTTCAGAATGTGAGCCTGATCCAAAACTTCCGTGCATTTCTACCGGCGATGGTGCTTTAGCCAAATATGGATTCGATAAAAGCAATCTTGGTACCGATTTCCTCGGATTTGGCTCCATTTATCTCTTCTGTCACGTGTTTGCTTTCCTAGCAGTCTGGAGACGCAGTAAGCGGCAGGCTGTGTACTAGCTTCGCATACAAACAGAATCGATACATATTTTTGTAGAAGAGTACTATACAATCCTTCCTACTCTGTCGCTATTTTTGTTAAGCTTGTTTTGTAAAGCTCTCAAGATACCGGTACTTATCATTATTCTTGATTATTTAGGAATATGAAGTTATTACGTACAAAAAAATAAACTCTATTTAATTCCAATAATTTAGTTCACAAAGTGAAATGATCTTTTTAGTAGTCCTAGTACACGGTATGGTTCCTGAACCGTATCCACATCCCAACAAAGCCGATTGTGTGGCAAACGGTTATATAAAGAAACAACAAAAACACATTCCTGCTAAGGTGATCGACTGAAAATCCCGTGTCCGCTAGAATGGATTCGCTCGTTGGGCATCGCGCCGACCCTTTAGGGCAATCTGTTAAAATGAGAAAACAATATAGTGACTTTGATCCGATCAGGGAAAAAATCACTTCCGAGTACTCACCGAAGTTTGTTACAGAGCCCCAGTATAATATTGAGGTACATTCAAAGGAGTAGTAAAATGTAGATAAATATTTCAGCCAGCCAACGTGCAAGGAATGGGAGCTGTGTCAGGAGAGAAGTCAGATTGAAATGCTAGCGTCGATGCTATACCATAGGTAACTTTTTACACTCGTGTCTTGTCGCCGGTAGTGATTGATGGATGAATACACATATGTTGTGTGCGGCTGCTTAATTGCAACTAGGTACTCACCGTCCTTTTCCGAAAATTCCCCCCACAGAATTGGCCATTATATCAAGAGGTTGAGCTATAGTGTAAGCTCTTTCGACTCCATTGGAAATTCCCGCCAGCATGCAACCTGAACGGCAAGGTCGATGTTTTAGTTTTAGAACACCAAGTAAAGCTCGACGGTGGGGGCGGATAAAGTGAATTTTTTCGACCTGTACCGGTATTCTGGGGTTAAGAAGTGTATCCATCATTCATGAAATCATTTCGGTGGGTATTTCCATCGAGCATACCGGTACGCGCGCTTTACTAGTGAAAGGGTTTACGCAGCACTTACCGTAAGAAGTTCCAGCAATACCAACAAGAGTTAGAATTCCGCAAATCGGCAAGAATACTGACATTCCACCGTCGCCTCCCAAATTCCCGGATATGTGCACAACATAAGCAAATAACAATGTCTGTAGGGCAGCTTTTGGAACCTAAAAAAGTCACGAAATTCTATTGATTTATCCTTAGACCGTTTCAAGCGTGAGAAAATGAGCGGTATTCGGAGAAACACGCCGATGAGGGAAATTTCGCTGCCGTAACAGTGCTTTCTGAAGAGTAATTATTTTTTCATATTTAAAATTTTGTTGTCAATATTTGCAAAATGAGTTCCCTCGAATATTGTTTTATGATCACGCACATACTTTTACTGCAATCGAGGGGGAAGAGCAGAAGTACTGACCAGGCTGAGTATTCTGGATGTGTAATACGCAGATGGCCCATATAGCCGCTTCTCTCTCAGAAGAACGGGAACTTGAGGAGTAAAGGAATATATGACTGAATAAGCGTTTGTGTAGACGATTTCACTGGTCACCATAAATAAAAGTCCGCTCGCTGTCTGGATACCAGCTCCGTTACGTTCCGTCGATCTTGTGTACCAAAGTCCGATGATTACCGCAGTTACCTGCATAAAGAGCAAATTGAATCAACGCGCGCACTCCGTCAGCAGACGACCCGTGACGTTTACAAGCTACCAACAATAAAACATCCCGTTATGACATATTATATACAGATATAGCAAAAACTTAATCTAGCAATGAGTGCGATACGCTATAGTTCACCGACACACACTGACATAAGAATTTTGGGTATAAAACTTTGCGATGGCATGCGGAATCGAAAAAAAAAAACATTTAAATGCTGGCATTACTGGGAAGGGATGACAAGAACCAGACAAGAACTGAGTTGGGGAAGGTTAGTGTCTCCTCGCGTTCTTTAAAAAGTTTCAGTATTTTCGAAGCGATTGTCTTAGGTTTTTTGAGATCAGTTAGTTTACGTTCAGTTTACGTTCTTATTAATTCCTGTTCAAAAGCCGTGCCAACTGGGTCAACGTTATGTGCGTAACTTGTTTGAGTGCATTAGTGTAGTCGATAATTGCATTGTTTCGTGCCTCGCGTGTGTTCATTTCAACATTACTCAAACAGACAGAAGATAAGGACGATTACTGTCTCACTGCTCAACGTCCGGTAAGGTTATTGCATTTATTAACCCCTCTGTTATACTGAAAGTGAGGTTATGTTATGGTCACTCTACTACTGTATCCGTGGCCTGAAGTAACGAAACCTTGTATTTCATGGTCATATCCTTTCAAAAAATCAAAGACCCCCACTCCAATTAAGGAATTTTCAGCCCAGGTACCCATCTTTGAAGAACGGGTAGATATTTCGCTTGTTTTTTTGATTGGGGTAAAGCCCTGTATAGGTTAAGAGGCGCAAGCGAGGGTGAGCGCTGTGAGAAAGCATGAGAGAAGGGCGGCCCCCTTCTCTCATGGAGAAAGAGAGAAGAAATACGACTTGCTCTGTGTGCGCGAGAGACAGACGTACTAGCTTGCATAGAAAAAATGGCTGCCGCTCCTATACCGCCCGTGTATAGTGGCCATTTAATGTACTGTACTATTTCATTAGCGCCTCTTTACCTATACAGGGCTTTAATTGGGGGTTGCAGGATCTGTAAGGAACCATTTCTCTCGTCACTCGTAATGCGCGACCCCTGCGGCTTGATAACAGCCAGGCAAGGCTATTTAAATGAACTCATAGGCTTTTTTTATTATTATTATTATTTTTTACCGGATTAACTTAGTCTTTGACTTTCTGAATTTCCACTCACCATAAAAAGACAAGTCGACATATCAAATACACTGAGATTTCTGGCATCGCGCATTTCTCTCCATACAAGCCATTTCATCTGGGTAGTCCACGGGGCTCGGGTTCTGCAAACAAACGAACCGAAAACCAACACCTTTTTGTTACCCAAGTCAGGGAAAAAATTGCTGGTCAAGAAGATCAGGTAATTAACAGCTACACCAGCAAACTTTCAATTCCTAGCGGGTCTGAGCTGTTAATCCCGTGTCAATAGAGGTCCGCTAATGGCGCAAAAAATCGACCTTGACCTAAAATCGACGGTAGGCCCATCAACCCTTCGAACCGTCGAGAATATCGGTATTAAAGTTTTAAAATTACGGTGTAATGAGACGGGGCTGAACGCCGCGATCCCGGTGTGATGTGTTATAATTTGCAGTACTTACATTGCGGGCGGTAATGGCGCATGGACGTCCGTCTGGAGAGAAAACAAAGAAAAAGTTGATGAATTTTTTTCGGAAACAGAAATCTGTCCAACACTAGAAGTATCCGATTTGTATCCGATCGAGAAACCGACATCGTTTCCGGCAGTCTCGTCAGGAATGGTTTGCATTTTCCAACCGGAAAATATTCAACTCATAAAACCCGCGGCAGTTATAGTAAATTAGGTTTGGTTAAGTTTAGTTTCATTAGTTGTTGTTAAGATGGGTAGCATACCATCATGTTGGTGAATTCCGAATGCGATAGCGGTCATTGACAAAATCCCGGACAAGAGGTAACGTCTTGCTGGAAATCTGTACACCGGCGATATCAGGATATCAGCCGGATATCAGAGGTCAATTAAACGGATATCAAGAGAAAATTGACCAGATTTCAATCAAGTATCTGTCAGATTTTAGCAGAATATTAAAAATATCTGCTGGTTAGACCCGGATGTATCAGTAGACTGTAGTCAAAAAACAGAGTAATGAACTTGAAAAATCGTTAAAAACATCCATGTTTTTATCGAATCCAACAGCCGGATATCAAGGATATCAACTAGATATTAGCCGGATATCAAGGTCTTTTGTCCACAGGAAATCATGAGTTGTCACCCCTTATCCGACGAGATTGTCGGACGATTTTCCTATCGGGTACTTCTATTTTTTTTTCAAAACTCAACTCACTTTTGTCGTTCTCGCATCTAAAATTTTGTCTTTATACAGAATGTGTTCTCGATAGGTAGCCACTATATAGTCCGCCGATTCCGGTCGGTGTAAGCTGACCATGAAGGACTCGAGTATGGCGTTCCATGCGCCATATTGGGCCACAGCCGTGGGATTAACTCGATAATAAAACTGCTCAGTCTCGTTTGGGGTACCGTAGAAAGCCACCCGTCCGTCCGCCATGAGCAATACTTTGGAGACGTGTCGGAGGGTCTGGGGGCGGGGCTGGTGGAGCACGCACACGACGGCGCAGCCCTGCGGGTTCGCCGCCGTGGGCTGCGCGATGCGCGCCAGGGCGCCGATGATGGTGTCCGCCACCGCGGCGTCCAGCCCCGTCAGCGGCTCGTCCAGGAGTAACACGGCGGGACGGGCTATCATCTGGAACATACGATTCAAGTGCAGCAAGTTCCCCGAAAGAATCGAATCTAGTCTTACTTTACCTGACCTTACCTATTCTCGCTATATATCCCTCAATTTACGCAACCGAAATTCTTTTTTATTAACCGAACTTGAACTTACTTCGACCACCGTTGCCTTATAACCTTAATACCCATTAATCTTACCTAAACGCGCTGATTCTAACTTATAGACTTAATTTATCCAAGCGTGACCAACCCTATCCCAACCTAAATTTATCTTTAACTTACAAGGGGAGGAACTTAACATGCCGCCTCCGATTTTCTTGAAACGTTCAGAACTTTAAGATAGTTGTATGAAAAGATACCCAAGCCCAAATTTTGCTGCCAGAACGCATTTTTTTCTACATTAAAAACGGCGTTAAAATCGAACAAAAATGTAAAAACACCAAAAATTGCCAATATTTATGAAACGGCTGAAAATATTGCGAAATCCTCAAAATCTCAGTCTAAGGCGCCACTTATAGGTGTTCTTCAAGAAATGATTATTCGTTTTGAATTATATCGAAAAAAATATTTTTTTGTTCAAAATTGAATTCGATTTTTAAGGTAGCAAAAATGAATTTTGGCAGCAAGTTTGATGCTTGGCTATCTTTCAATACCGCTATCTTGCCTTGAAAATTTCAAGAAAATCTGAGGCGGACAGTTGTATTACTCCCCTTGTTATCCGAAACTTACCTAGACTCAACTGAAATATTCCGACTGTAGTCTGTAGCGAGTCGGATAACAGCGCTTATCACTACCCTACCTTTTATTTTAAAAATACTGTCTTTCTGATCGAAACAAGATTAAAAAAATAATAAAAAATAGTTTGGACTTGTCTTACCTGTGAGGCTATCGCTACTCTCCTTCTCTCACCGTTAGACAAGAAGCGCAATTCGCGGTTCCTGCATCTCTCGAGATTCATTTGCAAGATGAGTTCGTTGACTCTCGCCGTCCGAACGCTTTCCGACTCTTGCCAAAGACGCAAAGATGCCTGCATCACCCAAACTCAATTGAAACACAATTTGAACAACATGAAAACACAATTCAAAAAAATCCTCTCAGGACAGAAATTCACTCACGAAAAACTGCAAATGTTCGTCGAGTGTAAGCGATTCGACAGCGAGGTCGTTTTGGGGAACGAACGCTGTTAATCCCTCCATTCTTTTTTCATTCATTCGTCGGCCATTGAGGAAAACATCGCCAGAGATTCTCCCTCCTGAAAAGATGCGACGCCTTCGTTTCACTAGAAATCGTTAATGATTTGGAAGCACAGTCAACATAGATTAGGCCAGGCAGGATTTCCTCACTGATGACCCGGTCTTGCCGTTCTATGGCCGTCCACTAAGGACAATAGAGGGATGTCTGTGACCACAGGATTGTGGTATTCTTACTAAAAATACCTGTTTTATAGTCGGCTACCGACTTTAGCTCTGAAGTCCAAATGGAAGGAACAAACAAAATGCGTATCGTTCCTGCTTCTTACGAAAAATTAGGTATGTTTTGTTAGTTAATGTCAGTATTTACAGTGATCAGTGTTTGCTAGTGTTTAACTGTTAGGGGCAGTTTCGATTCGCTCTTCATCCCTAAGAGACGACTACAGATTAGGTTAGGAAGAAAAATCTGTGCTAAAACTTTTCTGTATCATTTGCCTTTCACCGAAGGATGTCCCAGAAGAGCGGAGAGGAATAAAGTCTTGCCGGCGCCGCTGTAACAAAAAGATTATCTGACTTATCTTCTTAATTATTTTTCTATAAATTAGTTTAAGGTTCGCGCTCACCTCGGTCCCAAAACGGCCAATATTTCCCCACCTTGAACCTCGACGCTAACTGTGGAGACAAAATGGGAAAATCGAAATATCGACTTGTATACGGAAAGATTTTTCGTGGCAGGAAAGAAGATCAAGGATATTCCAGCGCAATGGGCTAAAATTAGACAAGGACTTGATATTTTCAGGATTAGTTCAAAATGTGTATGTCTATCGAATGGCGAAGTCTAAGAAAATTTGACCGTTCCGTTTTTACGC
>Ga0058701_10004115_pt1 | contig 11733 bp, 14 predicted proteins | sample AgamicOrMae_FD_97039 | JGI IMG/M metagenome (GOLD analysis project Ga0058701, IMG submission 97039) | Agave microbial communities from Guanajuato, Mexico - Or.Ma.e | ecosystem: Host-associated > Plants > Phyllosphere > Phylloplane/Leaf | place: Guanajuato, Mexico | collected 2012-06-04 | reverse complement strand
TTGTAAACTAAACTTGTAAAATAATTATACTAATTGATGTATGCTTGGTTGTGTACTCCGGGTGTGTGACCCGTGAGTTGTGACTCCGGCGTGTGGCCATTGAGCGATTGAAATATGAATATATATTGTGTTGTAACTCTTGCAAGCCTAATTTGTAAGACTATAAGCCTGGGTATAGTCCAATTTTAGGGGAAACTCTGTCCGCTCGTTTCAAAAAATTTTATAGTGACGGTTCTGATCCTATGGGGTTAGCAGCGTTATAATGTCATTATCTAGATGGGTGGATCACGCATTACTTCCAGACACATCACGCGCTGCATCCTGCTCCTTCAAGCCCTCTGATGGTGTGATACTGCAGTCCCCTTACTACGCCCGGTAACATTGGGGATGCTCACAAGATGCTATATGAGGGGAACGTTCTTGAGTTAGGGTGTTGCATGTTAGCTAAGAATCGTCCCCAGATCATTTTAGACAACGGGAAGCTAGATAATACTATATTCGATTATTGGTGGCCCTTTGAGATGACTTTCTTCCCATTCATCAAGGTGTATCTTTCCATGTGGAGCCCTGCAGCACCCATCGGTTCAGTCGACAGTTGTCAGTGGATCCCTGAGGTACTTCTGAAGGATCCTCGCTCCCATGCAATATTATATGAGGACGTCCTTTACTACTGGAAGAGGCTTCTATTCTTAGGCAGCATGGCTCAAGGCACCTTACCTAATCATTGTTTGACATTACGTCAGTGTGTGTCTCAAGCATGTAAGGATTAGTGGTCTAAGTGACTGTTAATAACCTCTTGACCAACATCTCCTTTTTAAAGAAGAGCACGGAGGCGAACTCCTCCTGGTGTAAAAAGATAAAGAATTCGTTCTTCGAGGAAGATTCAGGGGAAGAAGGCAAAGGCTCCTATGATTGGAGGGAAAGGCACCTAAGTCCGATGGCATTATCCAAGAGTCTCTTCGCATCCATCTTATTGACGGGAAACGGATCCTTAGAAAAGGGAGTGACACTGAGTATGATTTCGAGGAAAACTTCAAACATGGAGGGCGCAAGAGGCACAAGATTATAACACCCACAAATATTAGAGTGAGCCTTAGAGATGAATTTTTTAATGACATAGAGAGTTGTTCGGTTGAATCCACCAATCTTGATGAGGTAGCTCTTTTTATATTTGCTTCTGCAACATTAAATTTTATGAGAGACGACATCTTGGGCTTAGTTTTCCCTCCCTCTGCTCTCTTTTTTTTTCCCACATTGCTGAGTTTGACTTGGTGCAGGAGGCTGCACCTATTGTTGATGAGGATCCTTTAGAGGCCGTTACTCTTATGGCCAAGTGATGTGGTGCAACAGCCCAACTCAGTACCAGTAAGGATATTAACATCATAAGGAGAGTGACGTCACCCTTGTTGTTGGAGATGTTACGGCTTCTTTGCATGAGTCACCTACTCCCATTCAGCGTTCGGTTGAAGGGTCAACTTTTCTTGAGGTGGCTGCGGGGAGACTGCCTAGTGTTGATTCTCCCGTAGGCATTCCTGGGGTGACTAGGGCCAGTTAACTCGCTCTATTGCTCCCCCCCCATCACTTCTTTCTGCCCAAGACCAATACTTAAGGCATTATTGCAACTTCAATATAAGTAATGGGATTTGAATATTTGGCTGCCTTGAAAAACGCTGGTCTTGATGCTGTAGAGGCCAAGACCCAAAACATACCCATGATATACAAGGAGATTTAATGACTTTGTGGAGGTCTGACCCCCTTGCGGAAAAAGGTGGACGATTATGGGAGTGTGGTATTTGCCTACTTGTCTTTGAAGAAAGCCGCTTTCCTTATGTCGTCATTCGACAGTTATGGGGCAACGAAAGACCGCATCTACCGAGGAGGTTGAGCTTCTCCTGCCCCATCTTGCGATGGATTGTACAAAACTTAATGCATTATAAGAGAGACATTGGAGCGTTGTCCAGAGGATCTCCGACTTGGAGAAGGCACTTCGTGGTGCCCAGGAAGAGGAATGTCAGCTGAAGAGAGATGAAAAGGCCAAATAACTTAAAGCTACAAGCTGCTGAGAGTGAGGTTGATGTGAAGTCCAAGACTCTTGCCAACATTAACATTGTGCCTACTTTGTCGCTTGATGATGTGATAGAGCTGGAGAGGCATGAGCAAGCCATGGTGGATATACAGTCTTTACTCAACCTTTTATGTGGATTGACAGTGCCTAACCTTGTCCTTAGTTTCTTCTTAGCCTCTTCTCGTGTTTTGATGTTTGCAGGCCAGTAGAGCATATTTGAATATATTTTTTTGCCCTATTAATTTTGCCGTTCACAGTTTATAGTGTTGTGAGCCAGCAGTGTTTTGTTTGTGATTTTTGTTGTTCACATTTTATACTCTTATGGGCCAGGAGTGTTTTGTTTATGATTTTTGTCATTTACAGTTTATACTCTTGCGACCCAAGAGTGTATTTTTTTCTTTTTTATGATGAATAGTTTAGGCTCGTAGTCAAGAGCAAATACAATCATTTGTCTTCTAAGAGAAGTAACGCTTCAAGAACTTACCGTTGATCGGGACAAGCTGGAAGCCCTCCCCATCGATAATCTTGTATGCTCCGTTTATATAAACCTCATATACGACATAGAGTCCCTCCCATTTGGAAGTGAATTTACCCCTTATCTTATGAGTTATGATGATTAGTCTTCTTAGTGTCAACACCTGATCACCTACTTGAAATGACCATGGTTGAACCTTCTTGTTCAATACTTGGCCTAAGCGAGCCTAGTAGCATTCCAACTTTTGCTGTGCTTGAAGTTGTTTTTCATCCAAAGCCTCCAATTTTGCCAACCATAGTTGATTGTTTTCATCCCAATGGAACCCTTCTTACATGGCAATGTGCAATGAAGGGATTTGAAATTTCTAGAGGCAAACCAACTTCTACTCCATAAACTGGAGCATAAGGAGTGCATTGTGTTGGTGTCATATATGATGTTCGGTATGCCCAAAGAACTTCCCCTAAATTTTCATGCTAGTCCCGTTTGGATTTGGAAACCACCTTTTTTAACAGGTTGCACAATGTCTTGTTGAATGCTTCTACAAGACCATTTGCAGGTGAGTTATATATTGATGACTTCTGCTGCGAGAACTTGAACTTCTCACAGAGGCTACTCATTAGTTTGTTAACAAACGGGTTATCGTCGTCCGTAACAACATACCGAGGCACACCATATCTCGTAATGATTTTTACTCAGATAAAATCAACCATGTTCTGCTTTTTTACTTCTTTTAAGATGATTGTCTCCGCCCATTTGGAAAAATAATCAGTGGCTGCCAAAATGTACATGTGCTCAATACTTCAGAGTGAACGATCCTATGACATCCAATGCCCATGCCTCGAAAGCCCAGGATGCCACAGTTGGGTGCAGTGGCTCTGGGGGTTGATGAATGAAGTTAGCATGTAATTGGCATGCGACGTACCTCCTAGCAAGTCGATACAATCACACACCATGGTGGACCAATAATAGCCCATTCTTTTGACACAGTCATCTAATTTTAGCTTTCCCTGATACACCCCACATACACCGCCATGAGCTTCTTCCATCACTTGCTTTCCTTCTTATTATCCAAGCATCGCAACCGGAGGCCAAGAAAAGAGCGTCAGTACAAGGTCCCCTTATAATAAAGGAAACGTGATGCTCTCTGTTGGACTTCTATTTTGCACCTTGACTCACTTGGTAACATTCTACATTGTAAGTAATCAATGAGTGTTGGTGCCAGTCTTCTTCATCTATTTCATAGACAAAGATTGTTTTCACCTCTTCTATATCTCCGTCTTCTGGAGGTGTGATGACCCACTGACCACGTACCAATATGGTGATGCTTTCTTCTGTCCCCATTGTCGAAGTGGCTACAAGGTTTGCAAGCTCGTCAGCCATTTGTTGGCACTCCTAGGAACATGCTCTAACTTGACAATCTCCAGTTTATCCAGTAATTGTAGCGCATTTTATGGTGTGGAATAACGGCATCCTTTTTTACTTTGAACTCTTTTAAGAGCTAATTAATGACTAATTGGGATTCACCATAGACATCAAGGTCCTTTATTCCCATTCTAATCGCCATTTGGAGGCCTAATATAAGCACTGGATACTCAGCTACATTATTGGAGCATAGTTTGACTAGGACGAAGGAATATGAGAGAATGTGCTTCTCAGGAGAGACATGCATAAGTCCTGCTCCTGCACCATGTCATCGTATAGCAACATCAAAGAACATTTTCCAGAGCGAAGGAACATCTACAAAGAAAATCGCTTCTTCAGGGAGGTCATCATTTCGCTCCCAGTCATCAAGCACAGGATGATCGGCCAGGAAATCTTCTAGTGCTTGTCCTTTCATGGCTCTTTGAGATACATGGATAAGGTCATACTACTGCTCTAAGATAATAGCCAGCTTTACAGATGATGTACGCAGTATGACCTTGGATGTAATGCCTGAGCTTTTGGATGGCAAACGTGAGAGCCAAGCACATCTTCTCGATTAGAGAGTAGTTGAGGTCAGCCCCGACCAAAATGCAACTTAGGTAATAAAGAGCCCTTACCTTTCCTTCGGAGTTTTCATGGGCACACAAGGCCCAAGTGAACAGCCTTGTGCCGCAATATAAAGCAAGAGAGGTTTGCCAGGTACAGGTGCCCCCAAACTTGGCGGACTTAATAGGCATCTTTTGATGCTGTACAAGGCATTTTTGGCATGAGCCATCCAAAGAGGTTCTCCCTTCTTCATAAGATTACTAAAGGAGTGGCAACGACAGGGAAGATTTGATATGAATCTTCTAATGTAAGCCAGACTTCCTTGCAAATCTTATAGCTCTTTGAGGTCCTTAGGTGGTGACATGTCTTAAATTGCTCTCACCTTGGCTTGGCTAATCTCAATACCTCTATGTCGAACAACGAAGCCTAGAAATTTGCCTGACATGACACCAAATGCGCACTTAAGGGGATTCATCTTCAGTTGGCACTTTCTCAATCTCTTGATGATTTGACCAAGATCCTGTAAATGAACTAATCTCTTCTTAGATTTGACCACCAGGTCATCCACGTAACACTCCACCATTTTATTGAGCATGTCTTCTAAGATTGTTTGCATCGTCATTTGATAAGTTGCTTTCGCATTCTTCAGACCAAAGGGCATTACTTTGTACCAGAAAATACCCTTTGGCATGCAAAATGTCGTGGCGTCCTAATCTATTAATGCTATTTGAATCTGGTCATATCCTGCAATACAATTCATAAAGGATAAAGATTTTGGCCAATTGTAGCATCAATCATAAGCTCAGTGATTGGTTACGAGAAACCATCTTTTGGACATGCGTCATTTATGTCCGGAAAATCTACACAAACGCGAAGTTGGCAATTCTTCTTCCTCACTGGTATGATATTTGCACTCCAAGTTGGGTATTTAACCTCACGTATAAACCTAGCATCAATGAGTTTTTTCACCTTTTGTTCAATCACTGGTATCAGTTAGGGACGAAAACGCCATTATGGTTGCTTTTTAGGTGACACTCTTCCTGATGGCCAAATTGTGAACTGCAACCTTGGGTCTAAACCAGGCATTTCCTTGTAACTTCATGCAAATAAATCCCTATATTCGGAGAGTAAATGGAAGTAATGTTTCTCTTCCTCAAGTGTGAGCATGGCACTCGCATAGATAGGGCGTGGATCTTCCTTTGTTCCAAGGTTTAGTTCTTTCAACTCATCGACTGTGGCTTGCACCCATCTTCTAGGGGTTTGGCGCTTTAGCTGGGTCTACCTCTGTCTCTAAAACATCAGCCTCCCGAATCGTGATGTGTTAAAAGAAACTTTGTCTTCGTCTTTGATTTCATCCTTTGAGTTTGAGCTAGCCTCACAATTAGTAATAACCAAGGTATGCCTCTTGACTTTAAGAGAGCCCATAATTTTTACGTCCAATGTAGCAACACACTTCATGTGAGAAGGGACAAAGCTCTGAACTTCGTTAGTTTCACCCAGGCGATTAAACACTGAGCTCTCTATTTGTGCAGGTGATGAACCTGATGGTTTCTTTCCCATGGCGATTCTAATGAAGATAGAGGATTTAGGTTGGGTATCTCTTTTCAGTGTTTAAAACACAGACATCTTAGGAGCCTTATCTTTTTCTATCTTATTAAACACATAGGGGCCTCCTTAAGACATAAATGGTTATAACCTATCGAATACTAATGCCCTTGAACTGGATGTAGCCTGGTTACCACCCTCATTGTCAGCTTCTTTTGTCGTGGTATATTACGAGTGACTGATCCTCTTTGCATCGTGCTGAATTTTTCACTGGTTGGGATGGTACGTAGTCAAGTCTAATTCTTCGTGTTACAACGCCACCACCCTGTTTTTCTATCATCTTCTAGGTGTCATTGAGCCCAATAAGGCCTTCCTTCAATGACACTCCCCAAAAGTGGTGGTTTGTTGAAGTTGTAGCCAGACCATTCCATCGGCTTGTACGCATTCAGATCAAACCCTCATTTGTGCGCGCCATTGGTAGGCCACCTTCTTCTTGTAGTAAGCCTCTAAAAGAAGCAACAAAACCAGGGAGAGATGTTGTGGCATGCTTTGTGCAATGGAAGAACACCATTTTTCTTAAGTATGGCCCAATCAACCCTGTCATGTCCTTCGTCCGTCTTGGCGGTGCTTTTAGGAACTGCATATTCAGTGAATGGCGATTTCCCTCCTTTCTTTGAGACTTAGGAATATACCTTAGAACTATTGGCGACCCTGAGGTGGTAGAGACCTTTATATTTGTTTGGTTGGCAGAAAAGGCTGTGCCCCCTAGTTGGTTTTCTTCCTTCTGAAGCTTATGTGCGGGCCTATCTTCCTTTGGCACTTGGATGACATCTTTCATGCTGCCTGCGCTTGTAGAGGTAATGGCTGCTGGGATGGTCTCCTTAGGGGTATCATCTACCTCAAAGAACCTTGCACCTGCAAAATGAGACTCGACCCTGGTGAATGGTTTTACACTATCATTTATCTTCCTTTACCCACCTCGATAGTATTTCAAACATTGATGGAGAGTGGAAGCGACAATCCCATGCACATGGAGCCATGGTCCCCCGAGTAACAGCTTATAGGAAGTCTTGGCATCAATTACGTAGAAGATGGAGGATGTTGATAAGTAGCCCATCACCAGTTTAACACAGATCATACCGATGGCATGTTGACTTTCGAAGTTATTGAATCATTGTCTAGCTTTTTGAAAGTTCCTCAATTGTGATGCCTAGGTAGTGTATTGTAGACTTTGCTATAACATTGACAGCTAATACTCCATCGATAAGGATACGGTCAACCTTTTGTTCTTTGATGTAACCAGTCGCGAACAGAGGGCGATTTTGAGGTTTGGAACCCAACAGTAGATCACCGTCTGTAAAAGTGATAGCCGTGTTAGAAGAGGCACATTAAACAGTTGTTTCTGACATTTCGATGACACCCTTAACTCTCTCAACATATATTTCTAGGTGTTGCAAAGTGATGTCCATATGCTAGCATGTCTCGTTAGGCATAGTAAAGATCTACCCCCAATTTAAGCATGTAGGCGTAGCCTCTAGGGTAGCCACATTCTTGTCCGCTCTCCTAAACAATTCTCCTTGCTGGCATCCTCCTCATCTGTTTCTTCCTCCAACTCAGAACATGAGGTCATATTAACTGATGTTCTATCAAGGAAGGTAGTTGAGAAATACCTCTCTTTCATGTTAGGGCTCAGCACCTCAGGTTCAACTAGGACGACGAGCTCTAGGTTCCCAAACTAAAGGGTGCATAATTCCCTTGTTTAGGAAGAAACATGATTTTCCTCGGCTACATCGTCCAAGTCCAAGATTATACTCCATTCTTTGGCTAACTGCATGATGCGTTCCATAATTCTGATGTGCTTTTTTAGAGGATGACTTACCATCCTATGATAACGGTAATATTTTGGGGTTAGTAATTCTTTCCTCCTCTTCAGGCCTTTTTGGCTCTGACAGTTGAATGATCCCCTTTTCAAGAAGATCATCCAGTATTCCCAGAAAGTCTGAATTAAGGAATGGATATTTCTTCTCTTGAAATTCTTTCAAAGTGGGCGCCTTCTTATCGTGTCTTTAAAGGGCACGCTTCTTTTCTCCTCCGAGTTTGGTTTTCCTGTAATACGGACTGGCTCAGCCTTAGAGACAGTCATCATCTCCTTAGTTGAAATTTTAGAGAACTTCTTGACTTCAGCTCCATCCCTTTTTTTACTCAACAATGCTAAGAGAGCCCAATCATCATTTGCGTTGGTTGCCAGCACTTAAAAAGTTCTAGGTTTGCTCATTTGGAGAACATCGAGCAGGTCCCATCCCATACCCTAGGCGTACATTCCCATAGTGGAGGCTTCAGATAATATGTCCTTGCACTCGAGGCTAAGTAACCCTAATGGTTGATGTAGTCCAACACTGGTTTGTTCTTCCATTGTTTGGTTTAGTCAACTCAGTCATGCTGATGGTACATGGGTATTATAGAATTTGTTTAGAAACTCTTGCTCTATCTACCCCCAGTTATCAATCGATTCTGGCTCCACGTCAGTATACTAGTCAAAAGCTATTCCTTTAGTGTTCGAACAAATTGTTTTATCATTAGGTTGTCATCTGTGCCAGCATTGTTACATGTCTCGATGAAATGTGCCACATGCTGTTTTGGATTGCCCTTCCCGTCAAACTGCTGGAATTTTGGAGGTTGACAGCCACAGAGCATGTAAAGAGCACAAACCCTCTTAGTGTAAGGCTTGGTGTACGAGTGAGTCTTGCACGCATCTCCACCTAGTTGTATCTTGACTGCATTTGCAATCAAGTCTTTGATTTGGTCGACGGTCATTAAGCTTGGAGACCCACCATTCTTGAGTTTACCGCTCTTCTTTGAGTGGACCTCTTCATTGGAAGCTTCACTTTGGACAGACACCCTCTCTTCCTCCTTACTTTTTGAGCTTTTTACGAGGGATCGGGCTGGCCACTTCTCAAGCTTTCTGGTCAGCTTGTAATCTTTTCCTCCTATAACTTGATGCGTGCCTCCTTTTCTTCACTCTTCTTAATGAGTCGTTCTAGTATGGCCTTCATCGCAGCCATCTCTTCTTCCAAGTTGTTAGTACCTATTGTCATGACTAGCATGACATGGTTGTAGAGGATTCAGCTTTGCTATTCGACTGGAACACTTGTTTGGGTGATAGTGAAGAAGAGTCACTACTGTAGTAATCACCTACTTCACAATGTGGAGTTGATAACCTTGTGGGGCCCTGGGCTTTGTCTAACGACGACCGCCCCTACAGCCTTTGCCATACCTCTTGTTTCCATTCCATGCACCCGTCTTTTGGGGATGGTGCCAGCTTGGCCGGATATTCAAAAGAGAGATCTGGTGTTCTTCTTTAAAGCTTGAGAGGCAACGTTTTTGGTAGCCATAGCTTCTTTGAAGAAAATGTTGTTTGGACTTGGAAGTTTTGATTTTCAAGAAAAATATGAGAGGTAGAGATTGTCCGACCGAGCGTGCCAAAATTTGTAATCATAAATTTATGACCAAATGAAATTTGTATTTGGTTAAGTGGAAGCTTGATTTATTGGTTTTACATATGCTTAATAGTAAATATTATAGTATGTGCAATGTACGTTCATATAAAGTTACATAGGCTTTCTATTGGTCGTTCTTATTGCACAAGGGTGATTAAATTTGTGAATACATGCACTTCACATATGTTGGTGACTTGGGCAAAGCATGTGACTGGATTAGGCAAATGATTTAGCCTGTGTGATTTAGTTTATGACACGTATTGTATTATCTGATCACCAAAACACTAATTGTGATACATAATCTCCACCATCTCGTGTGGCATTCGGAGCAGTTGAGTATTTATATGTCTAATAGTACATCCCGTAAGAATAAGAGTCTATAGTTATATGTGTCTATTTCTGTATGTGTCGTGATTAGGAAAAGTCACATGCTCATATATACAGGGGCATAGTTACATTTTTACCTGAATTAACAAGTGAATTATGGAAAATAGTAGGGGCATACAGTATGACTGAGTGGAGTATTGTGGTTTAATGCAACCATGCTGTTGTGTGACATATAGCACATGTTAAACTTTATATGAAAATCCTAAAGGTTGATTAGTAATTGTATTGCCATGTTATTGCCCACATACTTGTCTCTTGCTTTCTCCCTTACATTTAAAGCCTTAAATCGAGTTAATATGCAATTATTTATGCAATATATACCACATGATGTTATGTATTAAGTGCTTGAGGTTGTTTGAGTCCTCTATCGCATTATTTACTTAAAGGGAAGAAAAATATGGTTTACTGATTGTATCATGTGATCCCTATGTAACCTTGGATTATTTGGTTGAATCCTTGACTGTGAAAGCCCTTTGAGGCCAAGTTGTATTTATGTATATATTTCGAGTATAGGTTGTTGCGATAAGTAGTGAGTACGAAAATTTCCAATGGCTAACCTATATAGATGTATGTACCCACGTATAAGTCGTTACATTAACTATTCGGTAGCTTCTTGATTGAAAATCAATGTTTACCAAAATCAGTTTCATTTAAAGCCAGTTTGATGCAGTCATCCATGTTAGTTCTTTAGCTCCTCTTATATGTGATTTGCCCTCAGTGCTGTTTAATAGAGTATGTAAACGCTACATAAGGGCGTTGTTGAAGAGTACGTTGAATACTATAAACCCTTTTTGTCAATTTAAAAAGCATACTCAGTTTTCAAGTTTTTGCTAATTGTATGTTCATGTTGTACCTTTGATATACCTATCTTTATGTGTTCAGTGTTTATTTTAAACCTTTGAATTTCAGGGATGAAATTCTTTTAAGGGAGGAGAATGTAAGAGTCGGGATTTTAAGCCCAAAATTAAACACTTTTGTTAACAAATTTATTATTCTCTATCTTTTATTATATTAACTTTATTAACATAATCTGGGCGTTCATGAAGTACATGACGTGATTTACCATTTCCCAATTTTTTACAAAGATTATGGGTATTTAATCGGCCAAATGAAGTTATGCTGGGACATGATATGAGGCGTTAGCAAGTTAATCGAATTTATTAATTTGAAAAAATACAGGAAAAGAAAAACCTGAATTATTGAGGGGTGATTACTCACTCAAACCCCGACCCCCTTCATCTTTCCTCCACTCTCCATCGCTCAACCCCTACTTTTCCCCAGACCTAAAGCCCCAACCCTGCCGGAGAGAGAGAGAGATGTTGGCGACTTGATGACGACGCGGCCGCCAACACCCAAATCGAAGCCACAACCTTGCATAACCCAAATCGCCCCCAAAACCAACCCAAAAACCCTATTGCTAGCTCGAGAAGACAGAGATTTAGAAAATGCGGGTCGTGGTGGTCACCAGAAGTGCTTGTGTGTCGCCAGCACCCCAATAAGAACAAGAAGAAGGCAAGCAGAAGCAAAACGACGAAGGAGGAGAAGAATCGGAGCAATGGCAGGGCAGAGGACAAAGAAGAGCCAAACCCTAACCCGACCGCGCCCATTTTGCCTAATCAAACACTAGAAACAGGTCCTCTAGCTCAGAATCGGGGCGGGTAATCTTCAACTCCTTAATGTTACTATTAATTTTCAAAGTTCTAAAGTACGATTAAATGGATGTCAAGCGGACACGTTTGATATATATACATATAATAAAATAAATAAATATATATATATATGTATATATATATATA
>Ga0058701_10004114_pt1 | contig 11733 bp, 6 predicted proteins | sample AgamicOrMae_FD_97039 | JGI IMG/M metagenome (GOLD analysis project Ga0058701, IMG submission 97039) | Agave microbial communities from Guanajuato, Mexico - Or.Ma.e | ecosystem: Host-associated > Plants > Phyllosphere > Phylloplane/Leaf | place: Guanajuato, Mexico | collected 2012-06-04 | reverse complement strand
TATTGCAGCCATTGCGCGAGCATTGCGGACATTGCGCGAGTATTCCAGCCATTGCGCTGGCATTGCGACCTATTGCGCAATAATTGCGCGTCAAGTGTACACGCCATTGCGGGAGTGCTTACCACCTCGACTTGTTTACACCTCTGTGTTCTTTCTTTTGTCAGCAATAAGCGTTACGCCGCTTACGTATGGTGCCTGGTGCCTCGCTTCGCTGAAGCTCCGCTAAGCGGCCTTAGGGTAAGTGTTGTAGACCACTTCGCCGACGCTCTGCTCGGCTTGGCAACGAAGCGTGGAACACAAGATAAGGAAAATACCACGCCTCAAATCCATAGAGAAAGAATATTGTCGTTTTAGGAGTACTTCGTCCTTCATCTTCACCGGTACTTCAATGCGATAAGCGATTAAATTTTGTAAGAGGGGGACATCTCACAAAGTCGAATTTTACTCGTAAAACCGAATGGAATATAGACAGAAGATAAACGAAACATCAAACGAAAAAAGTAGAATCGTAAAACAGGAGCTGAAATTTTAAGTACTTGGAAACCGCAATAAATCTAAGAGCGCCGCTACACCAATAATGTTTCCATTCAGTTTTTAGAAGCAGCGGTTTTAAATGAGCGGTCATCACACAAAACAAATACGTGCTCATGTGATATTTGAGGATTTTTTTTTTCGGGTGTGATGAGTTATCCGAAATATTATTAGCTTATGAAATAATTTCTCTAACATGCTAATACTCGCGAAAAAAATAGTTTTTTTCGGCTAAACGAAAAGTTTCTATTCGAGATAAAATCCCGTTTCTTTATTTCATCCGATAGCTTCAAGGGAACCCGATAAGTGTAGTTCCAAGAATATGTTAACGAGTGGCGTAGGCTGTTGCATCTCAGGTTATAATATACTTGAATGAAGAAAACAAATAGCTTTCGCGGAACTGAATCGGCACGTTTGCCTTTTTTAGAACTAAAGTGCAGTCGCTCTCGCAACGTTTAAAATATTAAAATTTCCATTTCTCGAGTTTCATCTTTTGTAGTCAAGCCAACCGACGCTATGGTACAGCGAGGCACAAAGTCCCATAACCTAACTTAACCTTGATCACAACCTACTAGTTGTCAAGGCTTAGGCCGTGAATATTTCTGTTAAGCGGCATTAAGCAAGGTAACGGGGTGAGGCACAAATTAACCTAACCTTAGTTCGCCAAACCTAGGTTTACCTTGCGTAAACGGTTGTAAGTCGTAAATTTTCATATAGACGATTGGCGCGGTAAATTGTATGAACGCATTGCTTAGCTCATTGATTTTTCCTTCAGCAATTAGGCCCTAATTGCTGAAGGAAAAATCAATGAGAACATTTTTTAGCATAAAAATTGAATGATTCGAGAGCATCAATGAATGGGATTTGGCGAGAAAACAGTTTCACATTATTACTATCCTTTTTACGAATAAATTGTTTGTATGCGAAAATTGGCCAATTAATTTCTGTGATGGATTCATGTGCTGAACCTATTAGTATGAAACACGGAGATGCAGTTTGAAATGTCCCATTAAAAAAAAGTGAGGACTTGAACGTTTCATAGATCACTGACCTAACTACTGGTTAACAATGAATATACGAAACATAATCTAACTTCTAACTAAACTAATTGTAAGTTTTAAATTTATTCCGAACGAAATTTCTCAACAAAAATTACACCCAACTTCTGACCAGTGTTTTAACAACCTCGCCAAACCTGACTTCAAGCCCATCCAACCTTCCAACCTGCTTGCAAAGCCTCAAAACTAAATTCGTCGAATAAAATACGAAAATATGTAAAATAAATTAATAAATAAAAAATAATAATCAACGAAGTACTGTGAGAAGTTAGTGCTTTGTCAGTGACCCACTGGGTATAATAACTCATAAACATCGCTTTTCGTCAGTGGTTTTTTCAGGATCACATATCAAAATCAAGGATACCGAATTCGCTGAGGTATCGAAAATATCTCATTCATTTGTTCACTCCCACCTCGCGCCCATTCAACTGGCAGAAAGGAGTGGGGGTGACGTGAAATGACGTGCGTTCGAACGTATCGTTTCGTCGCGAAAAGAGGCGGGAATCGTCACAGCGCTGTGACGTCACAAAGTTCACACCGTCGCAAACGCAGGCCGACTGATAACGCGGGCAGAACACCGACGCTCGGCGGACCCTGGATCGAGAATCCATTGTAAGTCAATGCATGGATATCAATAAATATCCATGGATATCCAAATGGATATCCATAAAAGCAAGGTAATTGAAGACTGATATCCATAAAAACATGGGTATCCATTCATGGATATCTATTGTTTACGGATATCTATTGAATGGCCATGCATGGATATACCTGTTTGGATATCAATGTGAACATCCACACTTGCATGAATAATTGAACACTGACGTCCAAAAATCATGGATATCCATGTTGATATCCGTGGATTTTGCTATGGATTCACGGACCAGGGGAGCGGTAGCAGCTAGGCACGGAACCGGTCAGAGCGGAGCAGCAGCAAAGCGAGGCACAGGGCACTAATCCTTACCTACCTATGTTTGACTTAACCTTTGCGGTTGTAAGTCGTTAATCCGAGCAATGTAAAGGTCCTATACGGATGGAACAGAGGCAAAAATTCTTATTTTTAACACAAGATGTAAGAAAAAATAAAGGCTGGATATTTGCAGAAGTTTGACAGGAGTTCAGCAATTTTCCAAAAGTTGCTTGTGACACTGATGAAGTTGTTCTTTGTAATCCAATTAAACATTTCTTCTGCCTGAAATAGGTCTTTAATATCTCCGAATCCTATTTTCTTATGAAAGTCGTGCGCGAAATATATTCAATCGTATTAAGCAATAACTCACAAGTGTCAAAATCTCTAAAAACATTTGCGTAGAATCAACTTGTTTAATAATTGATATTCTTGATTAGAGATTAAATATTCCTGATATAAAAGAAAAGGGGGCTCTTCTATAGTTTTCTTTCTTATATTAACAACGCCATTCGCGTTCTAAATTTCAATTACTTTCACTTACTTGTTAGATCTGAGAACTAAAGGGTAAAATAAACGATAGGCATCTCAAATTTAAAGCCCCGTTGTGAGAATATACTTTCGTTTTATACTTAAAGCAGGTATATTTCATCTCAAATCAAGAACATTAATTTGATTGAATTAAATCAGAAGTATTGAAACAAGCATACTGGTCGCGCTCAAAATACTAAATACAAGAGCATTTTTTTTCTTAGAACGATAGTAATATTCCTAAACACTTAAAGTATTTCATGTTTAATTCAAGAACAATATCTTATCGGTAAGCATGCTCGGGCGCTATTCTCACTGGGAACCCCATTTTCGTGGCTTTTCGCTTTGGTACCTCGTTCTTTCATTCCGAAATATCCATATAAACAGCAGTTTTCTTTGACGACGTTTTTTGGCCGGCTGCCAGCGCGACAGGCCGCGTTTGAAGGGTAGCAGCAATGTAGAAACGAAACGGTCTCACACATCGAAAATACTCACAGCTTGGAATCTTACTAAGGTATTTATCGTCATGAGTCGAGTTGCATTTTCGTCGCAGAAAAAGCTACGTTTCCGAATCGTAGAGACTCCCCAATCTCGACTGATTTTCTTATTAGCCCGTCATGTAAATAATCGAGAAATGTTGTAACCAATCACAAAAGACCCTTTAAACCCGCTTTTTAAGATGGAATGGGGTAGCTAGCAATAACGCCAAATTTCAAATCCGCCAACGCCGCTACCACCAATGTCCAAAACCGCCAAATTTCAAATCCGGCAACGCCGCTACCAACCGAACCTAACCTAACCTTTGACTTTGGCAGTTATGATTATTGGCGCTTATGGATACTGGCGGGTACGGGGTTGGCGGTTATGAAATTTGGCGTTTGTGGGTGCCTCCCATGAAATGGACAAATAAGTGAAAAGAATTCTAGTTTTTAAAAAAGAAGCAAATTTTTACCTCGTCCGAAACTCAAAAGATGTTTCAAATATAAATTGCGTTCATGCCGCATTATTTTTTTTATCTCCGCTACCTCTGATGTTTTTCAAAACACCATTATTGTCTGAACAGTATTTGACCCTTACAAAAACGTATTTTTTTTGTTTTTTACTAATTATTAACTTAAAATTACATATCTTTCTTAGAATTTTAGATATTTTTGCTCTTCTTTGAGAACAGGTCCTTTAACTGTTCAAAATACTTCTTTCGAAAAATATTAGAGATAACTTTCATCTTAATTTCTTTTAACATGGATATTGTGAACATGTTCTGTACAGTCGAGTCTCGATAGCACGCAATCCAAGGGACCGATGAAAAAATACGCACTTTAGAGCATTGCGCAGTACCGAGAATCCTTATGCATCGCTTCTCTGGGACATCGCTGGTATTAGAGGAAAATTGTTATTTTTTTCTGATTATCAAGAATTACGTACTATCGAGATCCGTTACATCGAACCTCGACTGGTACCACGTAACCTATGCGAGAAAAAATATAGGTCCCTCATTAATAATATACACTTATTACGATGTATTTAATAACAGTTACAGATTGAAGTCACGCTCGGCGAAGTGAGGTTAGGGTGGGCTAGCCAAGGAGAATGTTTAGTTACGTAGTTGTTAAGCTAGGTTATGTTAATGGCTGTACCGTAAATATTAGAAGAATTCTCAAATTACCCACTCAATCAGTCAACTCGGATATTTCGCGATTTTTAGTCGGCGAGTTGAGTGGGCGAGCGAGAAGCTGATCTGCGAATCTCACTCTCTCTGTCTTTCCGTCGATTGAAGACCATATTAGTGGTGAAGGCCGTTGGAGGCAGGTGCGACCGCGGTGAGATGACGTCACGGAGAGAGTACTAGCTCACCTATGAGCCCATTATCGCCCATATTTAGGGTGATCGCCGTTGGATAACAATGTTCCTAGACGCTTTCTCTATCATTATAGGTAGTCTTGGAGTTAACAAGCGTTATTGTATATTTACCTGACCGATTTGTCATAAGCCTGATACTTGATCTAAACAACACTGCTAATTTAAAAGGCTGCGTTTCGCACATCTTGTGATTTAGCCCTCGCATCCCCGAACCGAGAGAAGCGAGGCACAAGACACCTAACCTGCTTTTTTAAGTGATTTAAGGACTCTTAAGGTGAAACCAGGTTGGGAGAGGTTAGGTCATTAGGACGGTGAACGTTAGGTTAACTTAGGTTAACTCATAACAACCAGCTATTAGCTGACGGTCCGCTTAGCACTTTAAGTGTGGAGATAGGTAGCTGTACTTAACCTAGAAACGAGTTTAGATTCCAAAACATACTGATTTAAAAAAATTATCAAATTTTCAGACCAACAGCTATCAAATTCAGCGAGGTCGTCATTTTTAAACGCGGTTAACTTTTTAACCGACAAAAATAAGCTTGTGACTAACCCCTTTTTTGAGGAGCTCAAGAGAGATCCAAAACATTCCCGATATGATGGGTTATCTCTCATAACTTTCGCGTAAATCGCGGTTAAAATTAACAAATACGCAAAACCCGTTAACACTGCACCCCTTACATTAGACGTTTAAAAAAGTCGAATCAATTCACGAAATTGCAAAACGAGTCCTTAAAAGTTGTCATATAATTTTCAATAATTACTTTGGGCATAGGGTTAGGTTTGGTTGGTTGAAGCCTGCCTTACACGAAAACTGTTGCCCAGAATAAGTCATTCCTTCGCTTAACCTACAATTGCTTTGTCGCCAGTTTTTCACACTCCCGGTACGAATTAAGTATCACGTCGTCTAGACGCTGTTGCGGGGTCGTTTCTTTGACATTGTCTTTTTAAGCCCGAGCTGCGGTTTTGCGGGTAAGTTTTATAAATAACGTTCAGAGGCAATGAAATCGACAGAGAAAAAAGGCACCAGCTCCAATGTGAGCTACAAAATGAAGACTGCGTACAGTCCACACCGATACCATAACATAGTGCTCCGAAACTGGTGCCCTTTAACAAACATGAAAGCTAACCTTTAACTTACCTGGTCAACATCACGACTTCTACGATGTTTCGGAGTACTTCCGTAACGGAGGTGGGATAAGGGAAGTCCTTCGAATGGGAGGAAGGTTGAACCAGGGTGGAACACAAAAGATGAAAAATAAGACCTTAACTATGCCTTAAGGATTTTTCATCGCGATAAAGGGTGCCGATAACAAGTTCTTTTTATTAATCAGAAATACCGCTTGGATGCTATTACACACACGTGACCACTAAAAACGACTTGTCACCGTCTTAACTTTTGAGTTTTAGGCATTATGAGGCAGCAAGAGTCACGTGGCGTTATATGGACGTGTACCAAATTATTGATTTTTTTTTGTATTTTACGAGAAAACTTGCTCGACAAGTTTGTTTAAAAAACGTTCCTTATGATTGATCGAGTAAGATGTAAGAATTGAAACGAATTAAACAGTATATTACCGTCTAAGCAAAATATTTGATAAAAAAACCTCTAATAACTACATTTTTAAAAAGAAAAATGAGTCAAATTAGCAATGGCGACAATTTCAAAAATTAAAATAACCATAAATATTGTCTGTCGACTAAGTTTGATTTTTTCATTTATTCAAATGTTATAGATTTTCGTGCTTTTCAGATTTTTACACACAGTTTTGTCAGTTTCAGTACAGCTTGTTTTGAATTTGACTAGGTAAGTCGAAAACATCCCTAACCCATAAAAGCCCAAAGTATTTGGAGTGAAATTTAGCTTAAGAGATATTGGGAGGATTATTCCCATTAAAATACGCAATTTTAAGCTTTGAAAATACTTAAATTATTAAATATAAGGTATTCAGAGGGGTGATATTCTTTACATTGTGACAATACTGAAGTAAGAAAATCCTATAAAATATTTTTTTCTGTTTCCGAACGGCATCGCTGGGCGGTAGTGGGTTAAGGTCCTGATTTCGTATTTTCATAGAAACAAGTTTTTTTACGGCAACACAACGATTTGAGTTCAAATATTCTGCAAAGGATAGTACAGACTACGTCAATTGTTTTCTTGTCTTCGTTTTCAACCAAATAAGGTAAAAAAGGCTTCTCTTATCAAAAAATATTTGCACGGACGAATTCCTAGGCACTCATAAAAGAGGCTGTGCGTCATCCACCCAGGCATTTATGACTCAACCGTAAACAGTTTAGAAGTGAAATCCAAAGTTTACCTCAAAATCTCATTCAACATAATATTTCGCAGAACGGCATGATTTAGCAGGTGTTAAAACAGTTATCTATGCCGGAAGTGCTTCATAATGGGTTCATGGACGATTTAACAAAAGGCAAACGGTAACGTGAGTTTTCTTATTGGACGAATCGAGAGGGAATTCCATGCAAAATTCCTAAAGTACATTTTTCCTACGATAGGCTGCTTGGCATGTATCGAAGACAGAGAGTGAGGGTTACATGCTGATTTTTAGGGCATTTTTTAAGGTGGTTATTTATTTCAGCTCAATTTTTTTATAGTTCTACAGGTGTCTTTATGTTCGATTACGTTTCCTGATTTCTTTCGAAATGTCCAATCCGAAAGAGGCGTTACATGTTGGCTGAAATAGGTTGATTTTAGGGCATTTTCACGATAATCTGTTGTTTATTATCCCACATTTTTATCTATTTTTCGTTTCACACATCACTCAAAAAATAATACGAAGTGACTATTTTTACGCTGCCCCCTTAAAAATGTATTAGTTTCCGTGCGTTAAAGTCACCTCCCACTTAAAATGCATTAGGTTTCCGTGCGTTCAAGTCTCGCTTGTACTATAACATAGGTGTGCGAATAGAACTGACCAAAATATTATATGTCAAGATTTGATTTTCCGTTCCATCAGCAAGGGGTCGAACACAAATGATAAAACGCTCTTCAGGTAAGAAGGGGTTCACGATTGTGTTACGCCCCACACACGAGGTGGGGGAAAAAGCGTTACAAAAGGGGGGCGGGGGTCGAAATATGGACCATTCAGCGTTGCGTAACTTGTAGACGACCCTAAAGCGATATAAAATTCTCCCCAAAACGCTACAGTTGGTCAACATCAACACGGAGCTGTGTTGGTTCCTCACAGTTTTCCTAACAAAGATATTCGTCTGTTCCAATAACGCACTCCATTTTTCGGCGGTTATGTTGGTGTTCCTGCTCATGGATATCCATATTCTGTATTGAAGCCGCAATGACACAACCTTGAGACCATTACGCTTATTCTTATTCCGAAGTTGGTAACACAACTCGCCCATTTATAAGACGCTATAAAACACTAGTATCACATACGAGTAGGCCTATAGGCCTATCTTGTGCGTTACGCGACGTTATCTTTACGATATTACGTACACTATTCAGGAATAACTGTCCATTAAGAGTCGTTCGACTCACACGCACTTTGCCTCCAACATCTCACAGTAAACAGAATGGGTCAAATTACAACGCAGCGGTTTTAACCCCCAATAAGTTGTTATTATTTTACAAGCAAGGTGGCGGGTGAATAGAACATTTCTTTAGGTAAAGTTAACCCCACAAAAGTTTTACTTCCTTCAAACTGCGGTTATTTTATGAAAGTAATATTACCGTTAAATAGGTTTACATTACGCAGTTATAAGGTAATGTTATATCTCGGGGAGGTTAAGTTACAACACCGCTGCGTTGTAATTTAACCCATTCTGTTTACCGTGCAAGTGATTAACTCAAACATGGTCAATGCTCCTGAGTGATATTGTAGCCAATATCGTAGCTATTCTGTCATTATTGTCTGTTGCGTCTGGCGAGGCTATTGAGCGATTCTTGCAGCTTTCCCGAAATAGCTTTTGAGGCTTTTCCTTTGTGTATTGACAACAAAGTTTCACGTAATCAGCTGATTCATGAAACTTTTCGAAGAAAAATATAAGTCAATTTCGCCAAGTTTTAGGCAGAGTTCTTTATTTTTTTTTAAAGTAACATTTCGTTTAAAGAGATAAATTATGAAATACAAAAGGATTTTTTATCTATTGTTTTTTAATTGCTGTTAAAAGATCGATTTTCGATCGTCACATTTTCATTAAAAATTCTAGATTAATAATTTTTGTGGCAAGAAGCTTGATGACGGGAAATCGGTTTACTCATGAGGCTAATATGATTTGAATATGACAATTTCGTTTCTCGTGATGTGTGGCGTTGACCCTTACGTCCCTTTCGCCACTATCACGTTGACATTTGCAACTATTCAGCCATGATTTCTTGTCAATTGAAAAAAAAATCTAACACAATCTTTTTTTCTCCGAATTCAAGAGATGATAGCCTACGTCAGTAACAGCATCTCGACAATCAGAATGACACAATGTATTACAGTTAACGACAAGAAGTGAAGTAACGACTTATTATCACTTGTTTAATAGCAATTACTGATTCGGTTCACTTGCACTTACGTCATAAAAGATAATTGTAGTCACGCTATGCGTTTGTTGAACGGCAGTCAAAAAGAAAGAATTGCATATGCCAATAGCTCCTAATGTTTGGGACACCTTAAAATTACAAATAAATAACTGATGTAGAGTAAGAATGCGCAATAAGATAAACAATGAATTAAAATAAGGACTACCGAGGACTACTTTAAAATGACGATTCTTTTTGTTAATCAAAAAATATCTTGCGTCATATTTTGACTAGTAAAAATCGGGTAAAGTATAAGTGTAATTCATTCTGATAACAATACCGGATGAGAGCTTCTTGTATTACTTTACATCAAATATTTATGAAAAATATTTAACTCATGCATGAAGGCGTTTACTTGGATCGCCCTTGCTTTGCCGTACAAATCTCCCCAAAGCTTTACCTGTTTTCCAAAAAATCAACTAAAGTGTATAATCTTTTGATAACATTTTTTTAAATGTTACAAGTCTTGCCTTATTTTTTTTAACGTGGGCTTGAACTTTCAGTAACTTTTTGAAATTTTCAAAATGAAACTTTAAAACTTGATACTTGAATTTTTGAGCAAGTTCTAAGCCACCTGAGCGAGAACAAATAGATCCTTCGTTTACAGGACATTTCAAATTGATTATCTGTCCGGTACACCGCCATACACTACGCTGTTAAAAATCAAATTAACTACGTCGTCTCGGGTATCCATGATAACCCATTTAGAAACGAGCATTTTTAACTCATAAGGTCATACGCATTCTTCTAATAATTACACCGTACACAAAGATTTTTTTTCTCCATAAAATATACTGTACACTCTTATGAAGACCAACACAGTAGTCCGGTACAGTGTACTAAAATTTATAAAATTCGTACCTCTTGCCTCGTGCTTCTCATAGGATTCATCTTTGATAACAACGAATCAAGGACATTTAACCGCTTAGGTTAAATCGAGATGAACCTACGTAAGGTCACCTCGTAGAGTGACCTCCTCAGTGACTCGTACACTCTAAATTTGAATCAGTGAGAGTCTCTGAGATTCAGTAAAAATTCACTGAATCAGTCAATAGGGCACCTGATTCCTTTACGTGGTGCTATTTTCGACTGAAATTCAGTGAATTTTCACTGAGTCTTAGAGACTCTCACTGAATCAAATTTAGAGTAGTTAACTTTGGTAAGGATGAAATAGGCTAGGTAAAGTCAACCTTGGTTAGTTTAAGTGCCTTAAGCCTCGCTCCGCCCGTTCGTCACCAAGCCTGGCCTCGCTTACAAGCAACAGCCGATCGTCGAGAAATAAGCGATATAAGGCTTGGTCAAATTATTCTGTTTAGCGCCCTATAAAGCCTAGGCTCGGCTCGTCAACGAAAAGTCGAGCTCAGATAGAGAGAACCATTTTTTCTAATTTTACGTACGGAAGCGAATAGAGATTCGGAACAAAAGTCTTTTCTGCTAGGTTAAGATGTGTCATATCAGCTTCCCCCTCCACGTGGGCGTCTGAAGCACGTGAGACTGCGTCGGCCAATTCGACTCGCGAAGCGCGGAGCAGTTGGCAGCACTGCCGCCCACTGCGCGCGACATTTCTATTCAAATTTCCGAGACGCAAATGATGCACATCGTACAAAGACTTTCCATATTACACCAATTACGATTTTCAATAGTATACTCAAGAGTTTCGGCTAAAACGGAATGTCAGAAAAAGATATTCTGGGGCTTAGAAAAAAAATATTCTCGACTGAAGTATTTCCTTCATATTTTAAAAATACATTGTTTTTTTTAATGGTTTGATTTTTTTGGTCAAACAATTTTTTAATTTTTTTTGAAAGAAAAATACTTGTCTTGACTCAAGAAACAAAAATTTATCTGAAGATAGGTTTCCTTGATCTCAGAATATATGTTTGTGTTTTTCTCGGCCTGGCTACTTTCTTCCCTTTAGAATTTATTAAAGGAACACGTAACATTTTGCCCTATGAGACGATATTTTTAAGGTATAGCGAGCTTATACAAGCATAGCACTCGTTTCCACTGAACTGCTTTTATACCTTAAAAATCTTCACAAAGCGAAATATCTCGGACTAAAGACTGTATACAATTCTCCTTTTAATTACACAATTTTACGCGGGTAAAGGAAAGTTTCGATTTTTTTTCATTAATTTATATTTTATTTAAAAAAGGTTCTTTTAAAAATGTTTGCCTTGGAACAACTTGTTTTAGTCGATAAATAAATTTTAAACCATTTCTATGGGCAAAATATCAAAAATCAATTATACGAGATACATAGCGATAGAATTAATTACTGTAAATGTATGAATTGCGAATGT